>Ga0164242_10003719_pt1 | contig 17296 bp, 12 predicted proteins | sample OricomgcompostMG_FD_108783 | JGI IMG/M metagenome (GOLD analysis project Ga0164242, IMG submission 108783) | Miracle-Growth compost microbial communities from Emeryville, California, USA - Original compost - Miracle growth compost (MG) ...
AAGCCCGCTAAGAAAAATTAAGTTGATTTTTTTACGCATTTTTAAATTTTAATTTAATCCGACAAACTGATTCAGTATTTCTGTTTATTTTTTGTTTTAATTAATTAGCTTAATGTCCATCCCTTTAATATTATTATTTACACTTTTCCAAGGGCAAATATTCTGTTCTTTACCTGCAGACTCCTTATTTTGGAATAATGATAGACTGTCGAAACTGCCTTATTATTCTCCATAATTGGTGTGGGAGCTTCTATTACAAAATCAGCAAAATGATCAGCATTGAAGGCTATAAATGCCAGGCTCAGGCAATCAATCTGTACTCCGTATTTTTTTGACAGATCAGGAAAAGCAATCGGGCCAGTATCAACCTGGTACATTTTTTTAGTGTGGCTTATATTCATCGTCTTGCAGGGGGCCTCGATAACTGCACGTAATCCTGTCTCATTGTTTTGAAATTCAGTTTGGGTAACGATTGGAATTCCTGAGGCAGTAGCATCGCGAATTTTCTCAAATGAATCCAATTCTGTAATTACATCTGCAACGGGCATATATAGCACAGGATTTGCACCCCACATATCTTCCATCTTTTTTATAGTTCGGTAACCTTCACCTTGCTTATTTGCAAAACGCCGAAAGACCAGTACTTTCCCTTCCCCAAAAATTGGAAGGAAATCATAATTATTCTTATAAAACAGATCTCTTTCACCAAAAGTATTTTCACTTTTACAGGATGCGCCCTGGTAATAAACGGTACTGTTACCGGATTTAATATCTGTAATAATTGTTCTGCTCTCTATCCACATTCTTACAGAATTAAACTTGGAAGTGTTACATAAAAAGGATTTACCATAATCAACACATTTGGGCTGGTCAAACATTTGCATCTGGCTAGCCAACTTATTCACACCTGCTATCGAACCAGATGTACCTAATAAGCCTGATGCAGCAAAGAGGCTATTTTTTATAAAGACCCGGCGTGATTTTCCCGATCCTTCTTTAACAATTGGAAGAATATCACTTTTGGAGCCTCCTAAACTGTTTTTAATTTTTTTAATCATATCACTTAGTTTAAAAAATCCTTTTCCAGCAATTTTATACTTAACTCTCCGGCAAACCCTGCATAAGTAGTGGTTATCCATATTTCCCCAGGTTTTGCTTCAAAGACGCGTGGATAGGCTAAATTTTTGATTTTGCTTTTGTCTGTTACCCTTGCTATAACTACCGGTTTAGTCCATGTCTTACCATCATCATCAGAAAACATTACCGATAGTTCTTCGCGGTTATTACTATGAGCAACTTCAGAGGATATACCATCCCCACCACTCAGGCGATAACTATTTTGACCTTCCGGGTTAGCACGATTCCATACAAGAAAAAGGCGGCCGCTCTGAAGCCTTTGCAACAAACCTGGAGCTGAGCTTGCATCAATTTTTGTGGGTTTAAAATTTTTCCAGGTCAGACCTTCATTATCCGAATAGGCTTCCCAAAACACTCCCCAATTGGTACGCATAAGCATCCATATACGTCCGTCGCGAAGCTGCTTAATAGTCGCTTCAGTTACACCGCTGTGGTGTCCCACGCCCCCAAGGTCAATAACATTAGAACGAATCCAATTAAGCCCGTTCGTTTTGGAAGTATAGGTAACTACTGTATGATGACCTGGATTATGCCGCATCATCATCGAACTAATGATAACATTACCATCCTTTGTCTCAATTATATCCCGGTTTGCACCGGTCCATTCATCGTGGAGCTTTTGTGGGGGCTGCCATGTTCTTCCATCATCAAGGCTTCGAACAGCATAGGTAGGTAAAAGAGAGCCTGGCGAATCGGCAATATCATTTTGCCAGTTCCAGTTGGCTCTTTCTTTGTCATTAGCAAAAGCTAAAATAATAACTCCATTTTTTGTTCGGATTAAAGCTCTTTCAATCCGGATATCAAACCGGCTTGAATCAGCAAAAATGGGATATTCAGTCCATGTTTTGCCTTCATCATTACTGATGCAACTTTTATTCCCTTCAACAGTTAAAATATCACCATTTCCTAAACGAACAAATGGTCCGGTTTTCAGTCCTGGTATTTCCTCCACTTTGGGATGAATCCAATAACCGTTTGAAGTTAACTTACTACTGTTTTTGGATGATTGAGAAGAAACAACATACGAACTAATTAATAATAACATTAGAATAATTGATGCCGTCAGCGTTCTAAAGATTTTAATTTTATCATCCATATCAATAATTTTACGTTTAAAAATTTTATTTTACCAGCTTATTCTTTTTTGACCAAATAACCCGGGCAGCCCAAACTGTGCCATTGGCACCACGTGGATTAGGTTTATCTCCTTCCATATATTCAGCATCTGTCACCCATGATTCATTTGCTGTAATTGCGGAAGCTCCAAAATTACCCAGCATCGTTCCTCTTTCGGGAATTAATACTTGTTCTGTAGACCGAATTACATTTAATTTCACGGGGTCAACTTGTGCAAGGAATAAAGGGGCACGGTTACGAGGAATGTGATCATTATTTGCCCCCCTTCTTGTATATGAAAGGAACAACCCATCGTTGTGTACCAACCAATGGGCTTGTGTATTATAGCTTCCAAGATCACTTTCATCATCAAAAGTCCATGGTTTGGGGGTGGTCCATTGTAAACCGTCCTTGCTTGTAGCTACGTAGGCTTTAAAATCATTTCTAATAGTGAGATAATATATTCCTTTAAAAAAAGCAAGTGAGGGTTCATAGAGTCCACGCCCACCTTTTATAGTCATCTCGTCACTATGTCGCAAATAAGATAAAGTTGTACCATCAAACGAGCATTCGAGTACTGTAACCGAGTAATCTCCTAATTCAGATCCCGCAAAATAGATAGGAAGAAGAACTTTCCCATCGGGTTTGACAATCCATTGTACACATCCGGGATTAACAAGAAAAAATTTAGATGTGGGGTCAGGTACGTTATTAATCATTTTCCAAGACGACCACGTATTATTCACCGGATCAAAAACAGCATACGCGGCATCATGTGAACGTGGCCTGCCAAGTAGTTGCTTGCCATCTTTACTGTATCTCACTTTAATCCCAATGGCAATAAGTTTACCCGTTTTTTCATGCCAACCCGGAGTGACATCAGCAACACTGACTGTTGTGCCATCCGGTTCATGCTGCCATTTAAGTTCGGGTATCTCATGAGGGCCAGACCAGCTTTTCCCCAAATCATTTGTTCGCATAAAGTAAAGGCCCGAATAATAGTCACTTACTTTTAAATGTTTTTGAATGGTCATGATTACTGCTGGTTTTCCATTTTCTCCAAATCGGGGAATTGCAGCAGCTCGTGGATGGAACCAACAATAATTTTTATTGAGTTCCTGATAAGCCACATCTGCCTGAATGCGAAATTGCAGGTGTTTAGATTTGTCCTCAGGCTTGCTGTAAAAACCATAAAAAGCTATTATTGAAATAAATAAGCCAATGATCATTATTACCGAACGCCTTACTGAATATTGCTTCATTTTTAAAATTATGTTTAATCTAAATTTTTACCTGGCATAAAATTTCACTTGTTTCGATTCTTATATGCTCTGAAATAATGAGATTCTTTCACCAAACATTATAGGCTTTTATTGATAAAACCATTGTACGGGCAATTTCTTAAGTTTAAGAGATAAGCCGCCTTTATAGTTAAAGTAAGTTATAAGTGCATCGTTTCCTATCCATGTAACTGCAGGATAGGCCCATGCATCATCAGGTGCATCTTCAATATTATGGAAGTTACTCCATGTCTCGCCCTCATCTTTGGATATGGCAGAAGTAAGGGGATTGCGCTTTTTTGCTCCCGGATTATGAGTCCAAATAGCCAATAAGTCGCCTGTCTCCGGAATGCGGCTTATAGATACAGGAGCAGCAGACCCTGTGAGCTGAGTTGATACGGGATCGCTCCATGTCTCACCTCCATCTGAAGAAATGCTTTTAAACTGACTTCCCAGTTCAGTGCGCATAAGCATGAGCACCCTACCGTCTTTAAGTTCAATACATGCATTCTCGTAACTTTCACCACTGGCAGGTTTAATATGTTGGCTATCACGCCACGTTTTTCCCTCATCATCTGAAATAACACAATAGGAATACCCACCGATCCACGCCTCAAGAAGTATGCGGCCCGAACGGAGTCGTATTGACCTTCCGTTCGTAAGACCTGTGTATTTCCCTGATGGGCTTAACTGCTTAGGATTATTCCAAGTTTTTCCTTCATCGGATGAAGTACGCATCATTACACGGCAATCCGTTGATTCAGTGTTTTTCTGGCAATAAAAAAGGGCAATATCTCCATTAAGCAATCGCAAAAAATTGACCTCCATTACATTACAGCCCCCATCGTTTTCAACAAGAGTATATTTTTTGCCCCACGAACGACCGCCATCAGTTGATATTTTTCCAGAAAGGCGCGCAGGCCCGTGATCAGCACCTTTACCCGCATAAAATTCGGTCCATCCCAATAATAGTGAACCATCTTTTAGAGGTACAATAGCTGCCTCACTGTTGCGGGGGTTTTGTGGACCTACAGGAGCGACAAAATATTCGAAAGTATCATTACTTTCTTTGTTTACAGCCTCTTTATTTTGTGAACTACCTGTAACAGGAAAACATTCAAGTATCACAAAAACAAAAACGAATATTTTTATCATGGTAGATTATTTATAGTTATTTCTAAAAAAATCGCTATTATTTCCGTTTATTTATATACCCAATCTAAGCTTAGTCTTTTAATATCTGTTTGGGATAGAATACCCTTGGATTGACTTCCTGCACAATAACTCAATAACACATTTCTGTCTATAAAGTGAATAGCAATGTAGCAATATCCTCTTTCAGGATTGTCCTCAAGAGTTTTTATATGTTTCCAGGTTTTGCCTTCATCTTTTGAAATTGCAATATTTAACGGCGTGCGTTTTTCATTTACAGTATTGTTCCAAACCAATAGTAAATCGCCTGTAGAAGGTATCCGTGCAATTGATGCAGGGGAAGTTGGAGACGTAATATTACTTCGTTTAATCTCACTCCACGTAACGCCTTTATCTTTAGAGTGTGAGAAGTACTGTGCGCCGGCGTTGGTGCGTATAAACATTAATATATCTCCATTTTTCAATTCTACCATTCCTGGTTCCTGCGTTACGGTGCCCGCAGGATTAGGCACTTCGCTGCCGGATTGCCAACTTCTGCCATTATCATCCGAAAAATAGCTCCAAAGGCGGCCAATAGCAGAAAATTTGGTGTCATCATTCTGATGCTTGGCAACAGCTAAGAGAAGACGACCATTACGTAGTTGGATAACACGATTATTATTCAGAACAAAGTATCCTTTTTTGTCAGTAATACATGGTCTGGGATTACTCCATGTCTTGGCTTCATCATTTGATATGCGGATATAGGGAATACAGTCAGTTAGTGAATTCTTTCTCAGATAAAACAATGCAATCTCACCATTCTTCAACCTTAATAGTGAAACAGACATCACATTCATATCACCTTCCTGATCCACTATTTTTACGTCCTCTTGTGTCCATGTTTTGCCTTTATCAGAGGAATATCTTCCCGCAAGAAAAGCATTGCCATGATCATCACCAGATGTGCCTGTATAATGGCTATAGATAAAAAGTATACGACCGTCCTTCAATGTAATAAAATCGCCTTCGCTGTTGCGCGGATTATTCACACCAGGAGCCAGTTGCAGCACTGTCTTTTCGCCGCCGCTGTTTCCCTTCTGCTGTGAAAAGGCAGTACTTACGGAACCAGTTAGAATCAACAGACAAAAAGCCGGTATTCTTAATGTACGAAACATTTGCAAGCGATTTTTTATAATCATTTTTCTTTGGCCGGATAAGCTATAGCGTATTTTCATATTTGTTTATTTATAGATCCAATTTGAACTTATTTTCTTTATGGTGATTCCCCTCGTATGAGCATCTAAATAAGCCAACAGGACATTTCCTCCTGTAAAAAGGGTGGCAGGATAGCAATAAATTCCAGCCGGATTATTCTCCACAACTTTTTTATTAATCCAGGTTTTGCCTTCGTCTTTTGAAACGGCTATATTGAATGGGGTGCGTTTTTGATTAATGCCGTTATCGTTCCATACCAATATCAAATCGCCGGTAGAAGGTACTCTTACTATTGTGGCCGGGGAGCAGGGAGACGGGATGTTGCTGGGTTCAACAGCACTCCACGTTTCACCCTTGTCTTTAGAGAAAGAGAAGTATTGCACTCCCTTTGTTGTACGCATAAACATCAAAATATTTCCATTCTTCAATTCAACCAGGCCGGGCTCCTGCGTTACAACGCTATCCGGATTAGCGACTTCCGCGCTGGATTTCCAACTCCGTCCGTTATCGTCAGAATAGTAACTCCAAATTCGCCCGATTCTCGACATTTTTTGATCATCCGGGGTTTGATGCAACGCAACCGATAAAATAACCCGGCCATTGGCCAGTTGAATAACACGATCATTGTTGAGTACAAAATAACCTTCCCTGTCAGTAATACAGGGTTTGGGATCACTCCATGTTTTTGTTTCATCTTTTGATATCCGAACCATTGGAATGCAATCGGTCTCCGAATTTTTCCTCAGATAAAAAAGCGCAATTTCACCATTCTGTAGCCTAAGCAGTGAGACCGACATTACATTCATCTTACCTTCCTGTTCAACTATCGTTACATCCTCCTTAGTCCAGCTTTCCCCTTTATCAGAGGAATACCTTCCCGCCAGGTAGGCTGGATCGTTATCTCCATCGGAATTGCCTGTATAATGTGTATATACATAAAGGATACGGCCATCTTTTAGAGTAATGAAGTCACCTTCACTGTTTCGTGGATTGTTAGGACCTGCAAGCAATTTGAGTACAGTAGTATTTCCCTCATTAGTCTCTCTCCCTTGGCAAAAAACTTTACTTATAGGACCCAAAAGGATCAACAAGCAAATAATCAATATTTTAATTTTTTCATTTAATTGCAAAAGAGAGTTACTCACTCCGGATAATTTTCTTTTAATTAATAAACTAAATGTATTTTTCATTATTTTTTTATTTATAAATCGACTCAAGATTGAGTCTCAGTATAGTTGACCCCATCGTTAACCAATCTGAATAAGCTATTAACACCTCATTACCGATAAAATGTATAGCTGTATAACAATAAGCTCCATCAGGATTATCTTCAAGAATTTTATTATTAATCCAAGTTTTGCCCTGATCTTTTGAAATAGCCATATTCAACGGAGTACGCTTTTGATTTGCTCCATTATCATTCCATATCAATAAAAGATCTCCGGTAGAAGGTATTCTTGCTATTGACGCCGGAGAGCGTGGTGATTTGATATTGCTCGGTGTTACAGTGCTCCAGGTTTCGCCTTTATCTTCTGAAAAAGAGAAATATTGTACTCCGGAGGATGTACGCATAAACATTAAAATAGTTCCATTTTTTAATTGTATTACTCCTGGCTCTTGTGTTACAATTGCTTTGGGATTGGGAACTTCTCTGCTGGATTTCCAACTTCTTCCATTATCATCTGAAAAGTAGCACCAGACGCGACCCACAATAGAAAACTTTGGAGCATCGAGACTCTGATGCATTGCAACCGGTAAAATAATCCGGCCATTATTTAATTGAATAACACGATCATTATTAAGCACAAAATAACCTTTCCCATTGCTAATGCATGGTTGAGGATCGCTCCATGTTTTTGCTTCATCATTCGAAAACCGAACGAAAGGAATACAATCAGTTTCTGAATTGATCTTTAGATAAAATAAGGCAATTTCATCATTCTGTAACCTAAGAAGGGAAACAGACATTACATTCAATGCTCCTTCCTGATCTATAATTTTAACATCTTCATTTGTCCATGTTTTCCCATTATCAGAAGAATATCTACCGGCTAAATAAGCATGTGCATTATCATTAGAAGAAGTTCCGGTATAATGCGTGTAGATGTAAAGAATGCGATGATCTTTTAGAGTAATAAAGTCTCCTTCGCTATTTCGGGGATTGTTAGAGCCTGGATATATTGAAAGTACAACCTCCTTGTCACCTCGCTTTACCGGACTTTGTGAGAAAACAAAGCCCATTGAATCAATGAAGATTAATAAACAAAAAAAGGAGACTTTAACCATACTTCTTTTAATTAAAACATATTATTTTAATCTATATTATTAAACTCTGCTTATTCAATTCTTACCCCATGCTTTCTTACGAGAATAAACATATTGCGCTCTTAGCTTCTAAAAAACTTCAATTCTTAACACCATAGGCCCTTACTTATAATTGCCAATTACTATTAAGCTGAGGCGGCTCTTTACCAGTCATCAGCAAACTAAGTTTATTATAATAAGCATAACCAATCTCAATATCAGTGACGGTGGCTGAATCAATGACCACGTGAATTTTATTATTTCCAAGCCGGAGCTGTGAGAGATCGTTGATTGCATAAACAAATGAATACTGCGCCATATCCTGGGGCAAATTACCATGGTTAAGTGATGAGTGATCTGACCGCCGTTGCCAATAATCTAACTTTTTTCCATTTAAATTAATTTGTAAAGGAATTCCTTTTGGATTTCGTAAACCAAGTCTCAAAGCCAATGTTGTTGTGGTAAAAGGAGATTCACTAGGTAATTCTCCTATAATGAGATTGAAAGTCGCCGAATCTTTTACCTGACGAGGAAGTTGTTTTATATATGAGTATGAAGGCTCTTTATCATCATGATAATAGGTCTTGGTAATACCAAAAACCTTATCTGCAGCATTTGTTTTTTTTTGCTTTAAAGATGCCACCAAGGTATACATCCAATTTGGATAAGGCCTTAAGCCTTCATCAGGGCCATAATAGTTAAAGAGATAATATCCATCAACTCCCATCAACCGATAATTAGCCGCAGCCGCCAGTGTTTCCGGAAGAGTTGCATTCCGGTTAAAATTACCACCCATACCAAGATCGTCGGCAGAAGGAATAAAAGGAACTCTATAACTCGTTCTGGGATAAATGGATGGATACATTTGCACTCTGTATTTTTTGGCTGTTTTTGTCAACTTAAAGATTGGCATATCATAAGCGAGTGTCATTAATTGAGAAGGGGAAACTAAGTCAACTAAACCCTCTTTCATCCAGGTATAAATATCCAGTCCCGCCCATTCGCACGCTTCTTCAGAGGGAGGAATTCTGACAAAGAGATACATCGGTCTACGTTGCTCTTTAGCTACCTCATCCAATCTATTACGTACTTTATGCACAAGGTCTGTCATAAGAGAATAACCTTTTAAAGCCATATTTTTAGGAAAAAATACCTGCACACGATTAAAATCTAATTCGAAACCGTCAATTCTATTTTTATTTAGGCCAATGACTTCGTTAATAATCGCAAACATGTAATTGCGAACTTCCGGGTGGGTGTAATCCAACAGATTGCCATATAAGTTTCCTTCTTCTTTGCTGAAGGCAACCGGGCTATTTTTGATAGTAAATTTGTCATAGTTATCAAGCCAGAATTTGGGGGTAAGAGGATAATTGAACGGATCAAACATAAAATGATCATCATTCATTCTCATACTTGGAATAAAAAACATACCATTTTTTTTTGCCTCGTCTCCCACTATTTTGACTACGCTCAATCCCGCCTTTAAAAACTTCCTGGCATTTTCCGTTCGCGCTCTCCAACCATCACCGTCATCTTCATCCTCATACTTAGTTTTTCGCCAACCAAACTCACTCCCCACTTTAGTAGGATAATATAATCCGCCACTTCCTGCACCTACACAAAATACATAAGTTTTAATACCCAAAGCAGCCGTAGCATCCACGTTGGCCCGTAAAATACTTGTGGCTAATACAGGGTCAGGACTCATAAAAGAGAAATCGCCATCTTCATTAAGTATAACACCAAAATCAGGCTTTTGAGGTATCTTTTGTTTAGCTGGGACAGTAAATCCTATTTCCCAGATAATGATTAATATGCTACAACTCAATATATTCTTCATTCAATCGTTTAAGGAGTTTCAATTAAATTACGAACACCATAGAATACGTTGTTATTCCCATCCTGGATTTTGCTTCACTTTTGGCTCGAGGCTTAGTGTAGACTGTACAATAGGCCATAATTCCAAATAGTTTTTTCCAGCTTTGCTGACCAGAGATGGAACTAACTCAAAAATTTTATTGAATCTCAGTAAATCCCACCAGTATGTTCCCTCAAAAGCAGTTTCAAGAAGTCTTTCTTTCAAAATTGCCTCATCGTTTTCTTCCTTTGAACCACTCACAAAAACATGTGATGAATAGTTTGATCCATAAGCCCGTTGTCTTATAAGATTCATTTCCTGAGTTGGATCCTGACCTAAGGCATTTTTAGCTTCGGCAATCATTAGCAAAACATCGCCATATCTAAAAATTATTTTATCATCATACCAGTACCTTAATCCATTAATTAAAGTACCATGGTATTTATATACCAAAGAAGAATAGTAGGTTTTTACTCCATCAGGATATGCATAAATTACCCTAAAAGAAGCATCTTTACGCTGGTCATCATCTGTGAATTGACTTTGAATATGTTTCTCCACTTCAAGTTGTGAATATCCATTACCACCCTTTAGTATTTCCTTGGTAGCATCATCAATGGTAGCAGGAATGTATCCTGGGTACAGCCACATATGATTATAGGGCTGTAAATCTCCTGTTTCTATGTCTGCATGATGCACAGCAAAAATGACTTCTTTATTACCTTTATTACCGTAATCAAAAATGCTAGCATAGTTTGTCAATAAGGCAACATCACTGGTTGTAACTTCATTCAAAGCCGATAGGGCGGTATTAAAGTCGGCTGTACCTCCATTTTCTTTTTTACCAGTCCATAAATATATTTGTCCTTTTAATGTATTGGCAGCAGGTTTAGAAAACATAACTCTTCCGGGAGGAAAATTATTATTGGGATATAATTGAATCGCATCATCTATGTCTTTCTTAATTAACGCGAATACTTCTGCTTTCGGTCTTCTCTCTCTCTGAACAAGCTGCGGATCATACCCTAATGTGGGATCTTCCACTAACGGAAGGTCTCCCCAAGTTCTAACCATAACAAAATAACAAAATGCCCTCATAGTGTGAGCCTGTGCTAAAATATTATTCTTATTAGCTTCTGAGGAAAATTTAATACCTGGAACAAATTTCAGAATAAGATTCGCATCATGTATAACAGCATAGAAAGATTGCCAATTGGGCATATTCGAGCTCGCAGTTAGTGTATTATTATACATTTCGAATTCATTCTGAGTATTTCCACCAACGCCATTTCCCAATGTCTGACTTCTCATTTCTCCCAAATAATAGAGATCTTGCTCTAAACTGCGAAATCGTACATACATCCCCGTCAATGCACCCGTAGCATCTACTTCTGTCTTCCAAAAAGAAGCATTAGAAATCTGACTGATAGGTACTAATTCCAGATCCTTTGTGCAGGAAATCGTAAAAGCAAGTATTGAAATGTAACTTAGTATAATTTTTAACTTTTTCATGATTGCCTAATTATTTGATTAGTGATGATTTGATAGTATTGGTTAAAAACTAGCATTTATCCCAATTATAAAGTTTCTCGGAATTGGAAATCTTCCCCCGTCTCTTCCGCCATCTTCAGGATTTGGGCCAGTGTATTTAGTAAAATAATGCAAGTTATTTCCTGTTACATTCAATCTTAATCTTATTTTTTTAAGTAGATTTTCAGGCAAATTGTAAGATAATGTCAACTCTCTAAGAGCAAGAAAATCACCTTTCTTGTATAACAAAGAAGTTCCATTTCCGCCCCGGTAAATATTGTTACTTGCCTGCTGATCAGCATAATAAAACCGCGGGATATCTGTTATATCTCCTTGTTTTTGCCAAGATCTCAGAAGATCTTTTGACAAACCGTTATCGCCTTGAAATTGCCCAATTAATGTTCCATAAGTGTAATCAAAAATCGTTTGGCCAACAGTATAGTCCATTCGAACAATTAAAGAAATGTCTTTATAACTAAACGTGTTAGAAAAACCACCAGTAGCTCTGGGATACATATTCCCAACATAAACCATGTCTTTACTGTCAATTATATTATTCCCATCCGCATCCAAAAAGTTAACATCTCCTCCATGTTTTGTCTGGTCAGTTTGAGGAACATTCACATCCAAAGGCGCTTTAGCGGCTTCTTCATCAGTTGCATATACACCAATTTGTTTATAGGCGTAGTAGTCTCCCATAGTACCTCCTTCCTGCAAGCCTCCTTTCCAGGCATAATCTTTTTTAGCTGCATCCCATACATAATATCCCCCGATACGATTATTTTCTGCGCCATTATCAGGAAGTTTTAAAATTTTGTTCTTGACAGTGGAAGCATTTAATGCGATATTCCACTGGAAAGCGGCCTTGCTTGGTAATACGTTTGCATTTACTTCAATCTCTATACCTTTGTTTTCAAGGCTTCCTAAATTAGTGAGAATACTTCCAAATCCAGTGGACTGAGGTAAGGATAAGTTGGTCAGTAAGTTATCTGTTCTGCGTCTATAGACATCAAATAGAATATTTACCCTATTATTAAAAATACCAAGATCAAATCCAAGATCGAAAGTTTTAGACTCTTCCCATTTGAGATCTGCGTTTGCCAATGCTGTATTTTGCACCGCTGCAACCCCATTATATCTCGAACCTACACTATAGCTACCCTGTGCAGTGTAGGGGCCAAGACCACTTATATTACCATTAACTCCATAACTTGCTCTTAGTTTTAGATTAAACAGACGATCTGGAAAAATTTTCCAAAAATCTTCTTTATGCATATTCCATCCCACAGAAATACCTGGGAAAAAACCCCATTTGTTGGTTAACCCAAGATTAGAAGCACCATCATACCTGGCATTAACAGAAAGAAGATATTTTTCATTATAATCGTAATTGATCCTTCCAAAATATCCGAAAATCAATTGATGAGTTTCAGTGCCGGCAACACTTACTGGAGTAGCAGAGGCATTTAAAGTAGGGATGAGATCGGTCGCTGCTCCTTTTCCACTTGCATTTAAAGTGGAGCTCATCGTTCCAAAATAAGAAAAACCTCCCTTAAAATCAAAATGATGTACATCCAAATCTTTAGTGTATGACATTATTGCGTCCACTTGCTTTTGTAATGATTTGGAAAAGGCACCGGAGGCATTACGATCAGTATTATAAGCTGTTGGTCCATTAAAATAAGCCTTTTCGAAATATCTCGAGTCAGCTGTTGCCTGAAATAATGAAACTTGAGGATCAAACGATAAACCAGGAAGTATATCCCAATGTCCTCCTAAAGCTATTGATAAATTGTCTGAACTATTTTTAGCAACTTGAAAGCCGGTTATGTACTCAGGGTTACCAAGCGAAGTATTGAGGCCTGGAGCAAGAGTACCATCTTCAAATTTATATTTTGCTGTTGGAGGAAGCCCTTGAGATCTGCCAAAAAGATTAGCTCCTGTTCCAGGCACATTATCTGAAGAATTCGAGTACATCAAACGACCGAAAACTTTAATTTTTTCGTTAAGTTTAACATCTCCACTTATATCAGTGTTGAGGCGTTTATATTTAGAAGTAATCACTATTCCATCCTGATCGAAATAGCCAACACCTACCCTGAATGTGGCAGCATTAGTACCTCCTGATGCTGAAATTGAATGATTGTGCCCAATTCCCGTTCTGTATAATTTTGATTGAAAATCAGTATTTGAAAATATAATCGTTTTTGTAGGATCGTAAGGGTCCTGCATACTCTGCCACCCTTCATTTAATTTATATTCATTCTCTGGTGTGAGGTATTGAGGCGAGAAAGCAGTATTATTTGTGAGATCATTTCCTGTTCCGCCCGAGCTGGCTGCGCCAAGCAAAGCAACTTGAGCTGGCTTTCTTTCGGCAGAAGCCATATATCCCTTTCTCTGAAAATACAGGAAATCTTTAGCATCAAGAAGATCGTAATAATTAACGTTGTCTGATATTGTTAAGTCGTACCTATAATCAATTTGGGCTTTGCCAGCTTTTCCCGACTTGGTAACTATAATAACAACTCCGTTAGAACCCCGCGCTCCATAGATTGAAGTGGAGGCAGCATCTTTTAAAATCTGGATTGATTCAATATCTGACTGGTCAAGATTATTCATGTTAGGCCTGATAATACCATCCACAATATATAAAGGAGCAGCTCCATTCGGATTATTTATTGAAGTGCCTCCTCGAATGATTATTCGTGGTGCGGCCCCTGGCATACCAGTAGTAGTTTGAACCTGAACACCTGGTATGGCGCCTTGCAAAGCGGATCCCAGATTAGCATAAGTTACATTTTCCAAGACCTTGGTATCAAGTTTAGAAATAGAAGTGGTAACTTTTTCCCTTGTCTGTGATCCAAACCCAATTACTACTACATCACTCAAAGTTGCAATAGATGGTTGCATCACAATATCTATATGGCTTCTGCCACTTATTTCTATTGCCTGTGGTTGAAACCCAGTGTGAGATATTTCCAATATAGCATTGTTGTTTGCCTCTATTGAGAATTGGCCGGCTGAATTCGTAGCAGTACCATTATTTGTATCTCTCACCTTAACTGTTGCTCCTACGAGTGCCTCTCCTTTTTCATCCTTGATTGTACCTGTGATAGTTGTTTGTGCGAAAACATTAATAAAAAAGAACTGGAAGAAAAATAGAAAATAAATTATTTTTCTTTTGCGAAGTAGCTTATTTGGTAAGCTATTTACAGATCTTGTTTGATCTTTTCTTTTCAATTTTCTTTTCATAAAAGTAGTTTTATGTATTACATACAACGAATATACTTATTTATGTCATAAAACGAACTTTTTTAAAAAATAATTTTAACTTATGTAGAATGAAGTTATCAAACTATATTTGCAACATTTTAGATAAAAAACACTTGAAATGCAATTGTTAGCAGCAGAAAAGAAATCTCCCAGATTGGCAATGTTATATCCGATTGAAAACCAAACTCAAGTTGATAAAATTGAAAATAGTTTAAGCGAATATTTTCGAAATGGAGATTTTAAGCCAGGAGATGCCATTCCTAAGGAGATGGAATTGGCAAAAGCGCTTGGAGTTAGCCGGACTTCGGTAAGAGAAGCCTTGTCAAGATTTAAAACTCTGGGAATAATAGAATCCAGAAAAAACAGAGGCATGATTATCACCCATCCGGATATATTATATAATATGGAAAGGGTTATAGATCTAAAGCTATTAGATAAAGGAACCATCAAAGATATTTTTGAATTGAGGCTTGTACTTGAAATCGGAATTGCAGATTTACTTTTCTTAAGAAAAACAGATTCTGATTTGAAAATACTTGAAGAGATTGTAGAAAAAGATGAAAAAGCCACCACTTATATTGAACATACAAAGTATGATATTGAATTTCATTCTATGTTATACAAAATATCAGGGAATGAAACTATTCAAAGGTTCCAAAAAATATTACTTCCTCTATTTGAAGGTACAAAAGGGCTATATTCAATATTGCCAGAAGAAATGACTGAAAAAAACAATTATGTATTTCATAGGGGATTATTAAACACTTTAAAAGAGGGAACTCCTGCGGAGTTTAGAAATAAAATGCGAAATCACTTGATGCAGTATTTTAATAAACTATAGAACTTTTTCTGAAATAGTTATTAATATAGTATAGCGTTTTATTCACCTGTATTTATTCACATAGCGCCCGTATAACGAGTGCATTGATATAGAGTTCAAACAGAACTGATGCAAAATTATTTAATTTGCTGGTGGATACCACATTACCATTGGATCTGGTCCAAGTCCTGATTTTATAATAGCAACTACTGAAAATGTTTTCATATCTATTACATGTACCCCATCAGAATCCTCTGGATGATTTTTTACATACTCAGAGCCATCCGGTAAAGTCTGCGGTTCTAGTGAATCCTCACAGCCTACAAAAGCATACCTCCCGTTAGGAGAAAGCTCAACCCCAATGGCATAATTCCCTACCCTTATTCTTTTAATTTCCTTACGTGTTGATACATCGATAATAGTGAGAGTACCTTCCTTCACCCAGCCCGGCACTAACGCAAGCTTGCCATCTGCGGTGAAACGAATACGTACAGGCATGCCCTTACATTCAAAAGTTTCTATCGGTTTATAATTGGTTATATCAACGATGGTAATTGTGCCTGCTGTTTGATTGCCTACCCATAAATATTTTCCATCAGGAGTAAATGCCATCCCTTCACAACCTGATCCGCATGGAATTTGAGCGATAAGTTTACCTGTAATACGATCAATAACAGAAACGTTTTCCGAAACAATATTGCTTGTGTATAAATACTTACCATCAGGAGAAACATAAACCATGTGAGATATTTTTCCGTGCGTTGGAATAGTTCTGGTGACTTCATTTATTTTAGTGTCTATTTCTACTACAAAGCCACTTTGCCCAGCAGTAAAATAAGCATGCTTACCGTCCAAAGCCATTGCTGCTCCGTGTATGCGACCATAGTTTCCTGTGTTAATTTGTTTGATTTGTTTTCTTTTCAAAAGATCTATAACTGAAATCGTATTTCCGGGTGGTTCATAGCTGCTAAGGTATGCAAAACGTTGATCGGGAGTTACTATTATTTCATGTGGATTAGGTCCTGTGGGAATGGTTTCGATAATTTTAAAAGTTTTAGGGTTGATATATGATAAAGTATTGGAGTGTTTATTTGCGACTAAAAGAATTGGCTGCGGCTTGAAAATCGTATTAAAACCATGCCTGTTTGAATAGTTGCCAGATTGCTCAAGAGAACCACCATAACTTCTAAAAACATCGTTCTTACCCAGGCTTATTATTTGTGCTGATTGTGATCTTACATGTTTATCTGACAGGGTGTTTAACGCCATAACGGAAATTAGAGCAATAAAAATTGATAGCTTCTTCTTCATAAAATATAAGTTTCGCATAAAAAATGGAGAATTATTTGATGCCTTAAAATATAATGTTGATGAAAAACCATTTTTTTGAAAACAGTTTGTTAACCCTGCATATTAAAACACCAACGTATACTTGCAGGCATCGGCACTCCAGGTAATTTTGTTTTCGCCTAATCGTGTTAGGTATATTTCTACATCATGTGTGTCCCTGTTTTCCAATAAAGCAAAGTTTGATAACTGAAGACGTTCAGTATCACGCTTAGGATCCCGGTCATCAATTATAGTTAGTGTGTCTTTAATAAAGGATGGATTTTCTTCATTGACTTC
>Ga0164242_10003720_pt1 | contig 17294 bp, 16 predicted proteins | sample OricomgcompostMG_FD_108783 | JGI IMG/M metagenome (GOLD analysis project Ga0164242, IMG submission 108783) | Miracle-Growth compost microbial communities from Emeryville, California, USA - Original compost - Miracle growth compost (MG) ...
GCCGGCGCGGTGTTCGGCGTGTCGCCGGGGCTCACTACCGAATTGATCGAAGGCTCGCACTCCAGCGGCCTGCCGCTGCTGCCCGGCGTGATGACGCCGTCCGAAGTGCTGTCCGCGCGCGAAGTCGGCTTGCGCCAGCTGAAGCTGTTTCCGGCAGTGCCGGCCGGCGGCGTCGGCATGCTGAATGCGATCGCCGGTCCGCTGCCCGACATGCAGTTCTGTCCGACCGGCGGCATCTCGCAGCAGACGGCGCCGCAATTCCTCGCCTGCAAAAACGTCGTCTGCGTCGGCGGCTCCTGGCTGACGCCGCCCGAGCTGATCGCTGCCGGCGACTGGGCGCGGATTACTGCGCTGGCACAGGCTGCGGCCCGGCTGCGGTGACGGCAGCCGCGGCCACGACCCTGTTGCGGCCGCCGGCCTTCGCTTCGTACAGCGCGATGTCGGCGCGGTGCAGCAGTTCCGCGATCGATTCCGATTTCTGCCGCGTCGCCACCCCTATGCTGACGGTGTAGGCCACGTCGGCCGCATCCGCGGACGGCGCAGTTTCCAGCGCATTGCGCAGGCGTTCCGCGGCGATCTGCGCACCGGCTTCGCCGACTTCCGGCAGCAATACCGCAAACTCTTCGCCGCCCAGGCGTGCCAGGTAATCCATGCTGCGGATCTGGCGGTTGGCGCGCTGCACGATGTCCAGCAGCACGCGGTCGCCGATCGCATGGCCCCAGGTGTCGTTGATGCGCTTGAAGTGATCGACGTCGAACAGCATCAGCGACATCGCGCGGCCGTTGCGCTGCACGCGCAGCAGTTCGCGCTCGGCGAACTCGAAGAAGGCGCGGCGCGACCAGGCGCCGGTCAGGAAATCGCGGTTCGCATCGTCCTGCGCCTTGCTCATCATCTTGTCGTGCACCATCATCACCGCGCCCATCGTGAAGATCGGCATCACTAGCGTGCCGATCGACAGGAACACCACGTTCCAGATCGAAGCCTGGATATTCGTGCTCAGCACGTCGATCTGCGCACCGTAGACGAAACCGCGAAACAGATGGCCGAATCCGACCAGCGCGGCGACGATGGCGGTGAAGCGATACGGATAGCGCGCGCGCATCAGCTGCGCGTCCGTGTGGATGGTGCGCGCGATCGCCAGGCAGACCGCGCCGTGGAAGAGCGAGACGGTCACCGTGCGCCACGCGACCGATGCGCGGCCGTAGTGGAACACGAGCAGCAGCAACAAGACCGCGCCCAGGCCGCAGCACAGCAGGCAGACCGGAATCGGGCGGCAGAAGAAGCGGCAAAAGCCGGCATAAATCATCGCGATCGCGCCCGCCAGCAGCATGTTCGCCGCCTCGATCGACAGCGGGTCGGGAAGGTGGCCGCGCCCGGCGAACAGCAGCAGCGAGATCGCCGCCATGCCGTTGGCGATCACCCATTCGCGGATGCCGGCGATGCCGCTGCGCAGCAGCGAGCACAGCACGAACAGCATCACGATGCAGAAGCCGCCGGTGATCAGCAGGAGATTGAAGGGACTCAGCATGGAAGCGGAAGGCGGGCGCGCAGCGCGAGCGGAATCGGATATTGAAGCAAGTATAACGTGCGGGCATGCCGATCCGAGGCGATGCGGCCCATCCGTTAAAATGCGCGTTTCCTTCCCATTTTCTTCCACCATGACGCAAGATGAATTGAAACAGGCAGTCGCGCGCGCTGCCGTCGAATATGTGGCGGACGGCGAGATCATCGGCGTCGGCACCGGCTCCACCGCCAACTTCTTCATCGACGAGCTGGGCAAGATCAAGGATCGCATCAAGGGCGCGGTGGCCTCGTCCGAAGCGACCGCCCAGCGCCTGCAGTCGCACGGCATCAGAGTCTACGACCTGAACGAGGTGGCGGCGATGCCGGTCTACATCGACGGCGCCGACGAGATCACGGCGCGGGGCGCGATGATCAAGGGCGGCGGCGCGGCGCTGACGCGCGAGAAGATCGTCGCCTCGGTGGCCGACAAGTTCGTCTGCATCGCGGACGGCTCCAAGCTGGTCGATATGCTCGGCAGGTTTCCGCTGCCGGTCGAGGTGATCCCGATGGCGCAGGCCGCGGTCGCGCGCCGCCTGTCCGCGCTCGGCGGCGAAGCGCGCTTGCGCGTGAAGGACGGCAAGACTGTCGTTACCGACAACGGCTGCAGCATCATCGACGTGCATGGCCTGAAGATCGCCGACCCGGCCGCGCTGGAGGCGCAGATCAACGATATTCCCGGCGTGGTCACGGTCGGCCTGTTCGCGCGCCGCGGCGCCGACATCGCGCTGCTGGGCACGGCGGAAGGCGTGCAGCGGCTGACTTTCTAAAGGCTTCATCGCCTCGGGAGCATCGCCATGAGCGAAGACGAACGCGCGATACGCGAGCTGGTCGATACCTGGATGCGCGCCAGCATGGACGGCGATCTGCAGACGGTGCTGGACCTGATGTGCGAGGACGTGATCTTCATGACGCCGGGCCGGCCGCCGTTCGGCAAGAGTGAATTTGCCGCCGATTCCAGAAGCATGCAGAAAATGCAGCTGCAGGGGAGGGCCGACATCCGCGAATGTCAGGTGAACGGCGACTGGGCGTATCTGCGCAATTACCTGTCGATGACGCTCACGCCGGAAGGCGGCGCGCCCATCGCGCTGTCGGGCTGGACGCTGACCATCCTGCGCAAGGAAGCCGATGGCAAATGGCGGCTTGCGCGCGATGCCAACTTCGTGGCGAAGGACGAAGCTGCGATTGTGTGAACGAAAGCGCCAGAGAAAGATCGGCTGTTCGGCCAATAATGAGGTTCGGCTTTGTCATTCCCGCGAAGGCGGGAATCCAGTGAACATTCCAGCAATCTTTGCACATCTCTGGGTTCCCGCTTGCAGTGCGCATCAGCGAAAGCATGCGCTGACCGTTACGCGGGCGACCGGCATGCCGGTTGAATTCCCCGCTTCACCCTTCGCGGGAACGACACGAGAACCTCAGCGCGGGCCGTCGCTGCTCTTGCACGCCAACGAACGCTTGTACGGACGCGATCGCCGGACAAGCGAATAAAAAAGCCGGTCAAGCCGGCTTTTTTCTGTTTGTGCGTCGATCGCCCTTACTTCGGATCGCTCAGCTCGCGCGCCATGCGATCCAGGCGATCGTAGTAGTCGCGCGTGCCGATGTCGCCCTGATTGCGCTGGCGGGAAGGGATCAGGAATTCGAGATCGGGCGCGATGTCGTCGTCGATCTCTTCATCCAGTTGGTTGCCCCAGGTGCGGTTCATAGCTATCTCCTGCAGAAGCGCCTATTTTACTAGCGCCGGCGCGGCGGCTCAACCGAGGGAATCCGGCACCTCGCCGCTGTCCGGCAGCTTGGAGGCGATCACCTGCAGCTTGTCGATCGCCGGCGGTTTCGCCAGCAGATCGCCGGCAATCCTGCCGAGGTTCTTCGCGATCTCGCCGTTCAGATGCGCCTGGCGCCCCGATTCGTTTTCGAACGCATCGAAGATGCCGTAGGTGCGCTCGTCCAGCTTGACGGCGAACCAGGCCGGCGTCTCGGGCTCGCCGAGCGCATACGACAGTTGCGCGCGCAGAAATTCTTCCAGATCCCTTTCCTTGCCGGGTTTGGCTTCCAGACGGGCTTGCAAAGCGAGATTGACCATGATGAGCTCCTTGTCGGCGGAAAGCGCATGCCGGGCGGCATCGCGATGGCGCGGAATGCGGTCGATTCTAGTACGCCTTGCCGCTGCCGGATGTGGGTTGCCTCACATCGGAGTCAAGATGCATGCCGCTCGCTACCCGGATTTTCCGAAAATGTGCCAGGCCGCCACGGCGACCGGGATCGCCAGCGCCAGCGCCGACAAGTCGTCCCATATGCCGTCGCCGAGCAAGGCCGACAGCAGGCCGGCGGCGGTGAAGATGCCGAGCGCGACGGGCACGCCCCACAGGCGTTTGAAAGAGGGTTTCATCCGCCTTTTCCCAGCGGCGCCGGCGCGCGCCGTTCCGCGGCGCGCCGCTTGCGCTTGAACCACAGATACAGGCCGCTGCCCAGCACGACGATGGTCGCGAGGTCGAGCAGCGCCCACAGGATCTGCATCGCCGTGCCGCCGTAATCGCCGAAATGCAGCGGCTGCGAAACCAGCAGCGCCGTCACATACCACGGCGGGCTGCGGCTGTCGGTGACGCGGGCGGTTTGCGCGTCGACCAGCACCGGCTTCAGCAGCCGCGTCGTCGCCGGCGTATTGCCGCGCATGAAGACGCCGTAATGATGCGGCGTGGCAAAACTGGTGCCGGGGAAGGCGACGAACTTCACCGCCATCTCGGGTTCCAGCGCATGGGCGGCATCCACCGCCTGCTGCAGCGATCCGAGCCTGGCCGGCGGCGGCAGGCCTTTGTAGGGCGCGACCATTTCGCTCACCTGATCGCGCTGCCACAAAGCGATGATGGGATCGGCCAGCGTGTTGACGATGCCGGTCAGCGTCACCACCAGGGCCCATGTCAGGGTGGCGATGCCGAGCAGGTTGTGCAGGTCCAGCCATTTGACGCGCGGCGAGTTGTCGCGGCGCACCGTGCCGAACTCCAGCTTTTGCATGAACGGCGCGTAGAGGATGACGCCCGAGACGATCGCCAGCGCCAGCAGCAGGCCCATGCAGCCGAGGAACAGGGTTCCCGGCAACCCGGCGAACAGGTCGACGTGCAGCTTGTACATCACGTGCAGGAAGCCTTCGTCCAGCCTGGGCTGGCCCAGCACCTGGCCGGTGCGCGCGTCGACCGCGACCTGCTTCAGCTCGTCTTCCGAGCTCGGCGTCCTGCTCATCGTGACGTACCAGACGCGGTCGTCGTCCGCTTCCTGCGAGACGAACATGCCGTTCCTGTCGGGGAATTGCGACTTGGCGATTTGCATCACGCGATCGAGGCTGATGCGCGGCGCGCCGGCCGGCAGTTCGGGCGCCTCGATGTTTTGCCCGAGCAGGCGCTCGATCTGGTGATGGAAGATCAGGGGCAGGCCGGTCAGGCAGAGCAGCAGCATGAAGACCGTGCAGATCAGGCTGCTCCATTTGTGTATCCACGCCCATTGGCGGAGGCGATGCGCTTTCATCCGGAATCCCTGTTCGAAGACGATATATTAACGAGAATCATTCCTATTCGCAATTGGATGGGCTAGAATGGCGGCCTTGCTCATTGATAAAGAAGGTTTGCCATCATGTCTTTCCGTTTGCGTCGCTCTCCCATCGCCATTGCCGCCTCGCTCGCCATCGGCAGCGCGTATGCGCAGCAGGCCGCCGAACCGGCGGCTCCCGAACAGACTCTGGGTGCGATCACGGTCAACGCCTCGGCCGACGCATCGGCGCAGGGCTTGTCGGCGCCCTATGCGGGCGGACAGGTCGCGCGCGGCGGACGCATCGGCATACTCGGCACGCAGGACAACATGGACGTGCCGTTCAACGTGACCAGCTATACCAATCAGCTGATCCAGGATCAGCAGGCGCGCACGATCGGCGACGTGCTGAAGAACGACCCGTCGGTGCGCGTCGCGCGCGGCTTCGGCAACTTCCAGGAGTCGTATTTCATTCGCGGTTTCATCCTGGCTTCCGACGAAATTGCCTACAACGGCCTGTACAGCATCCTGCCGCGCCAATCGATCGCGACGGAACTGATCGAGCGCGTCGAAGTGCTGCGCGGCGCGAGCACCTTCCTGACCGGCGCCGCGCCGGGCGGCGGCGGCATCGGCGGCACCATCAATCTGCTGCCGAAGCGCGCGGCGAACGAGCCGCTGACGCAGCTCTCGCTCAGCGGCGGCACCGGCGGACAGAAGCGCATCTCGGCCGATATCTCGCGCCGTTTCGGTCCGGACGACAGCACCGGCATCCGCGTCAACGCGGTGCACGGCGAAGGCGGCACCGGCGTGGACCGCGAGGACAACAGGATCGACGTGCTGTCGGTCGGCGCCGACTGGCACAGCCGCGACCTGCGCTTGTCGGCCGACGTCGGCTACCAGAACAATCAGCTGAAAAAATCGAGAACGAGCGTCGGCCTGGGCGCCGGTGTGACCTCCGTGCCCGACGCGCCGGACAATACGTCGAACTGGGCGCAGGACTGGACCCATTCCTACGAGCGGGATCTGTTCGGCACCTTCCGCGGCGAATACGACATCAACTCGACGTGGACCGCCTGGGCCGCATTCGGCGCGCGCCGCACCAAGGAATCCAATGTGCTGGACAACGTCAGCGTCTACGACAACGCCGGCGATGCGAGCGGATACCGCTTCGATAACAATCGCGACGACACGGTGCGCAGCGGAGAAATCGGCTTGCGCGGAAAGCTGCAGACCGGCGCGGTCAGCCATACGGTGGTCGGTTCGGCTTCCTCGTATCGCCTGAGCTCGAAGAACGCATACGCATTCGGCGGCTTTTACGGCACCAATATCTACAACCCGACGTTCATCGCCGAACCCGTCATCAGCACGCCGGCCGGCGGCGATCTGGACAATCCGCTGGTCACTTCCCGCAGCAAGCTCACCAGCTATGCGGTCGGCGACACGATGGGTTTTGCGCAGGACAAGGTGCTGCTGACGGTCGGCGCGCGGTATCAGCAATTCGATCTGCAATCCTACGACTACCAGACCGGCGCGCCGACGCCGGGCAGCGACTACAGCGAGTCGCGGACCTCGCCGGTGCTGGGCGTGGTGTGGAAGATCCGGAACGATCTGTCAGCCTATGCCAACTATATCGAGAGCCTGGCGCAGGGCGGTTCGGCGCCGCTCGACGGCACGGTGACCAATCCGGGGCAGGTATTCGCGCCCTTCGTCGCCAAGCAGAAGGAAATCGGCCTCAAGTACGACGGCGGCCGTTTCGGCGGCAGCGTCGCGCTGTTCTCGACGAACAAGCCGGGCACGCTGAAAAACGCCGCCGGCGCGCTCGTCGCCGACGGCGAGGATCGCCATCAGGGACTGGAGCTGTCGGTCTACGGCGAGCCGACCAAAGGCTTGCGCCTGCTGGGCGGCGTCACCTTCCTCGACGCCAAGCAGCGCGAGACATCGGGCGGCCTGACCGATGGCAAGCGCGTGATCGGCGTGCCGAAGACGCAGGTCAATCTCGGCGCCGAGTGGGACGTGCCCGGCATGCAGGGTCTGGCGCTCGACGCGCAGATCATTTCCACCGGCGCTTCCTATGCCGACAATGCCAACACGCAGCGCGTTCCCGGCTGGACGCGCCTCGATCTCGGCGCCCGCTACCTGATGCAGGTCAAGGGCAAGCTGGTGACGTTGCGCGCGCGCGTCGAGAACGCCACCGATCGCGACTACTGGGCATCGGTGGGCGGCTCGGCCGGCTCCGGCTATCTGGCCGCCGGCGCGCCGCGCACCGTCACGATCGGCGCTTCGATGGATTTCTGATCCGTTCCGAGCCGAGCAAAAAAGCGGCATCGCATGCCGCTTTTTTTATTTGCGCCGTCGGCGCCGTTTTGCGAATGCCGTATCATCATGCGCCTTTGATTCAGGAAAGCGCGATGACGAACGCATGCGGTGTCGATTTCGGCACCTCGAACTCGACCGTCGGCTGGCATCGCCCGGGCCGGCCGGCGCTGCTGGCGCTGGAAGACGGCAAGCCGACCCTGCCTTCGGTGGTCTTCTTCAATGCCGACGAGGAACGGGTGTATTACGGCCGCGCCGCGCTCGACAATTACCTGCAGGGTTACGAAGGCCGGCTGATGCGCTCGCTGAAGAGCCTGCTCGGCACCGAGCTGATGGAGGGCCAGACCGAGGTGATGGGCCGGGCGCTGCCGTTCCGCATGCTGCTGGCGCAGTTCATCGCCGAGCTGAAGCAGCGTGCCGAGCAGACGGCAGGGCGCGCATTCGACAGCGCGGTGCTGGGGCGGCCGGTATTCTTCGTCGACGGCGACGCGGAAGCGGACCGGCGCGCGGAGGACACGCTGCGCGAGATCGCGCGCTCGGTCGGCTTTGCGAACATTGCCTTTCAATACGAGCCGATCGCCGCCGCCTTCGATTACGAATCGCAGATCGCGCGCGAAGAGCTTGTGCTGATCGCCGACATCGGCGGCGGCACTTCGGATTTTTCGCTGGTGCGCCTGTCGCCGCGGCGCGCGCAGGAAGTCGAGCGCCGCGGCGACATCCTGGCGAACGGCGGCGTGCACATCGGCGGCACCGATTTCGACAAGTACCTGAGCCTGTCCGGCGTGATGCCGCTGCTCGGCCTCGGCAGCCGGCTGGTCAACGGCAGTGAAGTGCCGTCCGGCTATTACTTCAATCTCGCCACCTGGCACACGATCAATCAGGCTTATACGCAGAAGGTGTGGCTGCAGCTCAAGGACGTCTACCGCGAGGCCTGCGACAAGGCCGCACTCGACGGCCTGCTGCATCTGATCGCGCATCGCAACGGCCACTGGCTGGCGCTGAAGGTGGAGGAGGGCAAGATTGCCCTGTCGGAAGACGAGCGCGCCGAGCTGCGGCTGGATCGCCTGTCGCCGCCGCGCGTGCTGAGCTTGCTGTGCCCGAGCTTCGACGCCGCGATCGCGAACCTGGTATCCGGCATCGAGCAGACGGTTTCGGCGCTGTTGCGCGATGCGGGCCTGCGGGCGGATGATGTCGACACGGTGTTCTTCACCGGCGGCTCCAGCGGCGTGCGCCTGCTGCGCGAACGGATTGCGGCGCTGCTGCCGAACGCGCGGCGCGTCGAAGGCGACCGCTTCGGCAGCATAGGCGCCGGTCTGGCGCTGGATGCGGCAAGAAAATTCGGCTGATTTTTTGGAACGATTGCGGCCACTTTCCCACCCGGCCGCCGGCGATAAATGGTATAAATAATTCCGCACCGCGTGCGCGATTTTTTTTGCATGCGCGGCGGATGCGTTTGTCATCAAGCTGTCACGCAGCCTGCTTATCGTCAAAGGTTTTTTCGGAAATGCTCCAACAGGAAAGGGTGGCATGTTTGCTGCGGTAGATCTGGGTTCCAACAGCTTTCGCCTGCATATCGGCCGGCACGATGGCGAGACCATGCGCATCATCAAGAGCGCGCGCGACCCGATACGGCTGGCAGCGGGGCTGGACGAGAACGGCAATCTGAGCGACGAAGCGATCGATGCCGCCATTGCTTCACTGGCGCGGCTCAACGCAATCCTGAGCGCCTATCCGCTGAACGATGTGCGCGTGGTCGCCACCAACACGATCCGCGTGGCGGGCAATGCCGCCGATTTCATGCCGGCCGCCGAGGCGGCGATCGGCTATCCGATCGAGATCATTTCCGGCGAGGAGGAGGGGCGCCTGATCTACATGGGCGTGGCCAGCATGCTGCCGTCGAGCGAGCGCCGCCTGGTGATGGACATCGGCGGCGGCTCGACCGAGCTGATCCTCGGCCGCGGCCACAAGATCGAGCAGGTCGAGTCCTTCACCATCGGCACCGTGCCGCAGAACCTGAATTTCTTTCACCGCGGAGAATTGTCGGCGCAGGCATTCGATGCCGCCATCCTGTCGGCGCGCTCGCGCTTCGAGGATGCCGCGCCGATGTTCCGTCCCGAACTGTGGAGCGCGGCCTACGGTTCGTCCGGCACGATACGCGCGATTGCCGATGCGATCGTCAGGAACGATCTGGGCGGGCCCGACCCGACGCTGAAAAGCCTGGAGGCGCTGAAGCGCCGGCTGATCCAGTTCGGCCATACCGGCCGCATCGACCTGGCCGGCATGAAGGCCGACCGAGCCACCGGCATCGCCGGCGGCCTGTCGGTGCTGATCGGCATGATGCAGGAGCTCGGCATCAAAAGCATCAAGCCGGTCGAAGCCGGCCTGCGCATGGGCGTGCTGTGGGATCTGCATCTGCGCGCGACCCGGCGCGATCGGCGCGAACAATCGGTGGTCGATTTCCGCCGCCGCTTCGGCGCCGACGATGCGCGCGCCGATCGCGTCGCGCAACTGGCGTCGGCCATGTACGCCGAGCTGAAGCCGAGCGACGACCGCTACGTGCGCCTGCTGTACTGGAGCGGCCTGCTGCACGAGATCGGCCAGGCGGTGTCGCACAGCGGCTATCACAAGCATGCGGCCTACATGATCGAGAACGCCGACCTGCCGGGCTTTACCGCGCGCGAGCAGCGCGTGATGAGCCGGCTGGTGCTGGCGCACAAGGGCAATCTGCGCAAGGTGGCCGACCTGCTGGCCGATCCCGGCTTCGCGAAGGCGGTGCTGGCGCTGCGGCTGGCGGTGGTCTTCATGCATGCGCGCATCGCGGCGCAGACCGACGAGCTGCGCCTGAAGATGAAGAACCGCATCGAACTCGACATCCGCAACGAATGGGTCAGCGATCATCCGACGCTGGCCTACTGGATAGGCAAGGAAAAGGAAGCCTGGGCCGAGGTCGGCATCGACTTCTCGATGCGGCTCGAAGACTGAAGCGGGAAGCAAGGAATCTTTTGCCGCGCGCCGGCATCTGACTGCTGTTGCAGCGGCAGCGGAGGCGCGCGTGTTCGATCGCATCGCCGACATCATGGCGGACAGTGGATACCTCGGCATTTTCCTTCTGATGCTGGTGGAAAACGTTTTCCCGCCGCTTCCCTCCGAACTCGTCATGCCGCTGGCCGGCTACGTGGCGGCCAATGGCGAGCTGCACATCGTGCCGGCGATCCTGGCCGGTACTGCCGGTTCCGTGGCCGGCTCGCTGCTGTGGTACTGCGCCGGCATGTGGTTCGGCCGCAGGCGCATAGACCGCCTTGCCGAGCGGCACGGCCGCTGGCTGACGGTGTCGCCGGCGCAGATCGATGCCGCGACGGACTGGTTCGGGCGCCACGGCCGGACCGTCCTCGTTGTCGGCCGCCTGCTGCCGGCGCTGCGTATCGTGGTCTCGGTGCCGGCCGGCATCCTGCGCATGCCGCTGCTGCCGTTCCTGGCGTATTCGGCGATCGGTTCCGCGCTGTGGAACGGCTTGCTGGCCTTGACCGGCTATCTGCTGAAATCGCAATACACGATGGTCGAGCGGTATGCCGATCCGGTAACGAAAGGCGTGCTGGCGCTGTTGATCGCGGGTTATCTCTACCGCGTGATCCGCTTCAGGCCGCAGCGCTGAAAAGCGGGTTCAGAAGACCAGCCCGTTCTTGTTGAACAGCGCGATGTCGAGATAGCCGGACAGGTGATTGTCCTTCGGCGAGAAGGACACCGCGAGGCCGCCGAGATCAATGCTCGCACCCTGCGTCATCAAGTCCGGCAGCACCGTGTGCAGGGGACGCTTGCTGCTGCGCTGGATCGCCTTGACCAGCGTCTTGGCTGCGGCAAAGCCTTCGAAGGTCAGCGACGACGCCGGCTCGTCGCGGTACTTGCGGATCATGTTCATGTGCTCGAGCTGGATCGGCGTCTTGCCGGTCGCGGGATTAGGTACCACCTGCGAGAACACGGTCCATTCGACCGCGCGCGGGCCCGCTATCTCGCGCACCGTTTCGAGATTGATCAGCGAGGTGCCGGCGACGAAGGTGTGCGGCGCGTTCTTGCGGAATTCCTTCAGGAAGAAGGCGCTGCCGAAGGTGTCGGCGATCACGATGACGAAGCCGGGATTGCTTTCCGCCAGGCGCGCGATTTCCTGCGGACTGTTCTGGCGCTCGTTGCCGCTGATGCGCACGGTGCCGGTCAGGCGCAGGCCGCGCGCGCGCACTTCGGCCGACAGTTTCTGGAACGCGGATTGCCCCGCCGCCGTGTCCTGATAGGCGATGGCGACATCCTTCATGCCGAGCGGGCCGAAGTGGGTGAGGATGTACCGCACTTCCTGCGCATAGCCCGGGCGCCAGTACAGGATGCGCGGATTGTTGATGTCCAGCGCGTCGACCAGCGGCGCATACAGCACCAGATTGCTGCGTGCGAAGGCCGGCGCATTCAGCACCGCCTGCGTCACATTGTCGCCGACGCCGCCGATCAGGAAATCCGCCTGGTCGCGCTCGATCAGCTCGGTCACCATCTTGGCGGATGTCGCCGGCACGCCCTGATCGTCCTTGACCACATACCTGATCTTCCTGCCGTTGATGCCGCCGGCGGCGTTCAGCGCGTCGAAATACGTCTTGATGCCGGCCACGTAATCGCGGCCGATGTTGGCGTTCGGGCTGGACAGGTCGATCGCCTGACCGACCACGATGGTGTTGGCGTCTTCCGCCAGCGCGGCGGTGGACGACATCAGCAGGGCGACGGAGGTGGCAAAAATGAAACGCAGGAACTTGATATTCATGGAGAATGGACACGATGCCGATAACAGGCGGCGATTCTGCGGGGAAATTATTACAAGGGCATGAATCGGAAAGGCCGGCTGCGCGCCGGATTCCGGGCGGCTTGCTGAAATGATATAAATTGTTTATATTGTTTATTCAATTTTTGAAAAGGGAGGTGTTGCATGTCCAGGGAAGTTCAGGAAAAGACGGTGGGCGCCGCGGCAGGCGACGCCGCAAAACCGAAAGCCGCGGCCAAGCCGGCGGCGAAGACCGCGCCGGCAAAAAAAGCCGCGGTGAAGAAGGCGGCCGCCAAAAAAGCGCCGGCGAAGAAGGCGCCCGCAAAGAAAGCGGTCGCGCCGGCGAAGAAGGCGATCGCGCCGGCCAAGCCCGTGAAGCAGGCCGCCGACAAGCCGGCCAAGCCTGCGGCGAAGGAAAAAGCGAAGAAGGTCAAGCTGGTGCGCGACAGCTTCACGATGCCGGAAGGCGAGTATCAGGTGCTGGGCGACACCAAGAAGGCTTTCCTGAAGATCGGCACCTCGGTCAAGAAGAGCGAACTGCTGCGCGCCGGCGTGGCGCTGATCAAGGCGATGGAAATCGGCAAGCTGAAAACAGTGATCGACGGCTTGCCGCCGATCAAGGCCGGCCGGCCGAAGAAGGACAAATAGTTTCTCATCATTTGCACGAAAAATGCCGGCTTCATGCCGGCTTTTTTCATCTGTTGTCATGTCATCCAACTGACACCGTTCTGTCATGTTGATGAAGTAATCGCTCGTTAGGCTTCGTCCCGTCACAAACCACGAGGACGACCATGCGATTACTGACCATTCCCGCCGATGCCGATGGAAATTCCAGCGCCAGTTTTTCCAAACTGTCGCTGAGCCTTGCCAGCACGGCGGAAGAAGTGCGCGAAGTGCAGCGTCTGCGTTACAAGGTGTTCATCGAAGCGATGGGACTGTCGGCGCTGGCGAATGCGGAAGGACTCGACCGCGACGAGTACGACGATTACTGCGACCACCTGATCGTGCGCGACACCAAGACGCTGAAGGTGGTCGGCACCTATCGCGTGCTGAGCCCGAGCGCCGCGCGCAAGATCGGCAAGTACTACTCGGAAAGCGAATTCGACCTGAGCCGCCTGGACAATCTGCGCGGCAGCATCGCGGAAGCGGGCCGCGCCTGCATCCATCCCGACTACCGCAGCGGCGGCGTGATCATGATGCTGTGGGCCGGACTGGCCGCCTTCATGAAGCGCGAGAACTGCGAATACCTGATCGGCTGCGCCAGCATCAGCCTGGCCGACGGCGGCCATAACGCGGCGGCGCTGTACCACGCGCTGTCCGAAACCAATCTGGCGCCGGCCGAATACCGCGTGACGCCGCACCTGCCGTTCCCGATCGAGGAGCGCGAGCCCGGCCACGCGCCGAACGTGCCGCCGCTGATCAAGGGTTATCTGCGCGGCGGCGCCTGGGTCTGCGGCGAGCCGGCCTGGGATCCGGATTTTCACAGCGCCGACCTGTTCATGATGCTGCCGCTGTCCAAGCTGGACGGGCGCTACGCGCGCCACTATCTGAAAGAGGCGCAGTCGGTATGAAGCCGCGCGACCGATTCCTGAGCGCCGATTTCTTCGGCGAAGCCAAGCGCGAAGCGACGCGCTTCCGTGCAATCTGGATTTCGGACGTGCATCTCGGTACCACCGGTTGCCAGGCGCAGCGTCTGCTCGAATTCCTGCGCGCGACCGAGTCCGACATCCTGTATCTGGTCGGCGACATCATCGACGGCTGGCAGCTGAAGCGCCGCTGGTACTGGGCGCAGGCGCACAACGACGTGGTGCAGACGGTGCTGAAGAAGGCGAAGAAGGGCACCCGCGTGATCTTCGTGCCGGGCAACCACGACGAGGCGATCCGCCAGTTCATCGATCTCGACTTCGGCGGCATCCAGATCCGCGACGAGCTGGTGCACACGACGGCAAAGGGCAAGCGCATGCTGGTGCTGCACGGCGACCGCTTCGACGGCGTGATTGCCTGCGCCAAGTGGCTGGCCTACGTCGGCGACAACCTGTACACCATGATCCTGAAGTGGAACCAGTGGCTCAACAGCCTGCGCGCGCGCGCAGGCCTGCCTTACTGGTCGCTGTCGCAATATCTGAAATTGAAGGTCAAGAACGCGGTCAGCTACATCACTTCGTTCGAGAACGCGCTGGCCGCCGAGGCGCGCCGTCGCGGACTGGACGGCGTGATCTGCGGCCACATCCACAAGCCGGAGATCCGCGACATCGACGGCATCCGCTACTGCAATGACGGCGACTGGGTCGAAAGCCTGTCCGCGCTGGTGGAGGAGACCTCGGGCGAGCTGAGGCTCGTGACCTGGCAGGAGATCGTGATGCCGAAGCAATCGGCGCAAGCGGAGAAGGAGGCATTATGCGTATCGCCATCGTGACCGACGCCTGGGCGCCGCAGATCAACGGCGTCGTCAATACGCTGAAGGCGACCAGCCGGCAGTTGCGCAGCCAGGGGCATTCGGTGCTGCTGGTCACGCCGGAGAACCTGCGCACCTTCGCCTGCCCGACCTATCCGGAAATCCGGCTCGCCTACAAGCCGTATCCGCACGTCGCGCAGCAGCTGGAGGATTTCGATCCCGACTGCATCCACATCGCCACCGAAGGTCCGCTCGGCATGGCGGCGCGCCGCTACTGCCTCGGTTACGGGCTGGACTTCACGACGGCCTACCACACGCGCTTTCCCGAATATCTGATGGCGCGCTTCGGCCTGCCGATGGCGCTCTCGTATCGCTGGCTGAAATGGTTCCACGGCCCGTCGAAGGCCATCATGGTGCCGACCGCCGGCGTGCAGGATGCGTTGAAGGCGCAAGGCTTCCGCAATGTCGTGCACTGGGGCCGCGGCGTGGACGTCGATTATTTCAAGCCAGGCTGGCGCGACGAGAAGGTGGCGCTGCGCCGCCCGCTGTACCTGTACGTCGGCCGGCTCGCGGTGGAAAAGAACGTCGAAGCCTTTCTGCAGCTGCCGCTGCCGGGCGCGAAATGGGTGATCGGCGACGGTCCCCTGCGCGAGGAGCTGGAAGCGAAATATCCGGAAGTGCGCTTCCTCGGCGCCAAGCAGCATGAAGCGCTGCCGGCCTATTACAACTGCGCCGACGTGTTCGTCTTCCCCAGCCGCACCGATACCTTCGGCCTGGTGCTGGCGGAAGCGATGGCCTGCGGCGTGCCGGTCGCCGCATATGATGTCGAAGGGCCGCGCGACGTGGTCGCCCACGGCAAGTCGGGTTTCCTCGACGAGGATCTCGCGCATGCCTGCCACGAGGCGCTGAAGCTGTCGCGCGAACAGGTGCGCGAACATGCCCTCACGTTTTCGTGGGAGGCATCGACCGCGCAATTCCTGCAGCACCTGCATCCGGTGCGCAGAATCGGCCCGCGCGCCATCATCCAGTCATCGCTCGCCTGATTGCCTTTCGAGCGATCCCGCATGCCGCGCGCATGCCGGATCGCTCTTTTTTTGCATCCATTGGCATTTAAAAGCATGAATGTCCGCCGCATTTGCGCAGGCCCGATGCGGAATGTGTCGGTAAATGGCCATATGCGGCCCATGTGCGCTTGCGCCTTCTTGCGGGAAGGACATATGATGCAAATGGTCACGCACCTCTAGCCGTTCCAGCACGCTTGCCTATAACAACGCGCTTCCCCCGAAGCCGATAACGAGCCGATTGGTGATCTGATGAATGGATGGAATCCATGAATAGGGCGGTTTCGAGTGCGCTGTTCGTCATGTTGTGCGCCATCGCGATTGCGGCGCCGATAGCGACCTCGATCCACTTGGCGGAATGGCAGGGCAGGCAGGATGAAATGGCGCAGCAGCAGCATCTTGCCGCCGGCCTCGCACGCCGCGCCGACGCCACCAATCAGCAGATCATCGACGCCTTCCGGCAACTGAACTCGCATCCCGAGATCGTGCCGTGCTCGCCGGCCGATATCGCCCGCATGCGCCGGATCGCGCTTGCTTCCACTTACCTGAAAGGCGTCGCCTATATCGACGGCGACCGTCTCCTCTGTTCTTCCGTCGGCAGGCAGAGCGAGAGCTTCTCGCTCGGCAAACCGGCTTTCGTCACCGGCAAGGGCGCCGAAGTGTGGCCCTCGGCGCCCCTGCCGTATGCGTCGGACGTGGGCTTCTTCGTGCTGAAGCGCGGCAACTACGCGGTGTTCTCGCACCAGGAAATGACGATCGACGTGCTGGCCAAGAGCGAGGACATGCATCTCGGCATTTTCACGCTGAACAACAGGCTGCCGCTGTTCGCGCGCGGATACGTGTCGCCCGACTGGCTGCGGCACCTGGGCGACCAGAGGGAAGCCAGCTTCATCGACGGCGACTACCTGGTCGCGGTGCAGCGCTCCGGGCAGTACGACCTGGTTTCGGTTTCCGCCATTCCGCTCGCTTATGCAAAGGCGCATGTCGCCAAGTTCCTGATGCTGTTCCTGCCGGCCGGCATCGTCATGGGCCTGGCGCTGGCCGGCGTGATCGTGCTGCTGATGCGCCGCCGCATGTCGCTCAATGCCGAAATGCAGGGCGCCCTGCGGCGCAACGAATTCCATCTGGTCTATCAGCCGGTGATCGATCTGCGCAGCGGGCACTGCGTGGGCGCCGAAGCCCTGCTGCGCTGGCGCCGGCCGGGACCGCCGGTGGGGCCGGACGTCTTCATTCCGGTCGCCGAGCAGAGCGGCCTGATCCGCCGCGTGACGGCGCGCGTGCTGGACATGGTCGGCCAGGAAGTGCAGCCGCTGCTGGCGCGGCACGGCGACTTCCACATCGGCATCAACCTGTCCTTCATCGACCTGCAGGCCGAGGAGACGATGGATCAGGTGCTGAAGATGGTGAGCGATGCCGGCATCGCGCCGGGCAACATCATGATCGAAGCGACCGAGCGCGGCCTGCTGAATGCGGATACCACGCGCAATATCGTGCGCGCCTTCCGCGACAGGGGCTTGCGCGTCGCGATCGACGACTTCGGCACCGGCTATTCCAGCCTGTCCTATCTCGCCAACTTCGATCTCGACTACCTGAAGATCGACAAGTCCTTCGTCGATACGCTGGGCACCGACGCCGCCACCAGCAACGTCGCGCTGCA
>Ga0164242_10003721_pt1 | contig 17293 bp, 16 predicted proteins | sample OricomgcompostMG_FD_108783 | JGI IMG/M metagenome (GOLD analysis project Ga0164242, IMG submission 108783) | Miracle-Growth compost microbial communities from Emeryville, California, USA - Original compost - Miracle growth compost (MG) ...
TCAATTAGCAGCCAGGGCGCCCCGGAAGGCCGGGCGGACATTCCCAGTAAGCGACCAAAGCGCAAGGAGACCTCATCCACACCCGACCCTCCCGGGCCAGCTTCAGTCTTACGGAGGGAGACCTCATCGTCGGCGCCCAGCAGCGGTCGGCGGTCGCAACGCTGGTGGAACGAAAGATGCGTTTAACACTGCTGATTCGACTACCCAATGGACATTCGGCGCAGCATGTCGGGGATGCCCTGATCGCAACGTTGAGTCAGCTGCCGGTCAAGCTGCGCCGGACGCTCACGTGGGACCAGGGCAACGAGATGTTTCATCACGAACGTATCGAGGCCGCGACAGGCCTGAAAATCTACTTCGCAGACCCGCACTCACCGTGGCAGCGCGGAAGCAACGAGAACACCAATGGACTTGTCCGCCAGTACTTGCCGAAGGGAACCGACCTCAGCGCCTGGGACGACGACCAACTCCAGCAGATCGCCGATGAACTCAACGACCGCCCCAGATTGTGCCTCAAGGACAACACTCCGCTCGAACTTCTGCGACGATGGGAGCGTCAGCACGCACTTCACTGATTCGCAACGTTGACTGGAATCCGCCCCGGATCGACCGGCCGGGCCTGCCAGGCGGCGATCTCATCGACCACCACGTCGGTGACCCGCGAGATCGTGGCCGCTGACACGCTAGCCCCGTAGACCTCGGCCAGGTGTTCGGTGATGTCGCGGGTGGACATGCCCCGGGCGTACAGCGACAAGATCATGTCCTCAACACCCCCGAGGCGGCGTTTGCGTTTGGGCACGATCACCGGCTCGAAGCTGCCGTTTCGGTCCCGCGGCACTTCCAGCTCGACCGGGCCGGCGGTGGTCAGCACGGTCTTGTGGCCATGGCCGTTACGGGAATTGCCCGAACCTGCCCCGGCCGGATCGCCCTGCTCGTAGCCCAAGTGGTCGGCGATCTCGACGTCGAGGGCTCGTTCCAGCACCGATTTGGTGATCGCGGCCAGCAGCCCGTCGGGGCCATCGATTGGGGTGCCGGCGGCTTCGGCGTCAGCCAGCAACGCATCCACCGCCGCGGGGGGCAGCACTTCGGCCAGCTTCGCAGCCGCAGAGTTCGAATCAGACTTCGGCAAGATGATCTCTCCTGTCCGGCGGTAGCAGCCTGCCACCACCATTCAGGCCACACCACTTACACAGTCAATGAGACACGCCCCCCTGGATCGCGGTCACACCGATGCCTCCCGCCCCAATGACGACAACGGCGTCGCCTGCCCGCACCTCCCCGGTACGAACTGCACTGCCGAAACCGTTTGTCACCCGGCAACCCACCAGCGCAGCCATTTGCAGCGGAATGCCGTCGTCAATCTTGACCACCGACGCCGCAGGAACCACCGTGTGCTCGGAAAAGGTTCCGAGAAGGCACATTTGACCGACGTCCTGGCCGCGCGCGTGGAACCGATAGGTCCCGTCGAGCTGGGGTCCGAGCATTACCGCGGCGCCTGAGTCGCACAAGTTGCCGATCCCGCGTGCGCAGTACGAGCACCGGCCGCAAGCGGGCAGGAACATCATGACGACGTGATCGCCCTCGGTAATGTCGGCGACGTTCGGCCCCACCGCCTCGACGACACCGGCGCCCTCATGCCCGCCCACGAGCGGGTAAGGGAAGGGCAGGTCTCCGGTGACCAGATGTTCGTCGGAGTGGCACAAGCCGCTGGCGACCAGCTTGACCAGAACCTCACCCTCACCGGGTGAGTCCAAGTCGACTTCCTCGACCTGCCACTTCTCGTTCTGGCCCCACAGAACTGCTGCCCTCGTCTTCACGAACTGTTCACTTCCTCACATATCGAAGCGGTGTGTGCCCAACCTCACAACGATGAGCCCGCGTTCGCGCGGGCCGCGCGTGCCATCGGTGGCCCGCGGGTGCCAATCAACGGAATACGCAACCGCAGTTGTCATACCGATGTTCTTCAATGAGCCGGACCGCATGTATCAGGTGCCGTCGGCCGACAGGGGGCGCACCACGATGAACAGGAGGTGGGCCGTGTGCCCGGTTTCCCAGCCCAAAATTAGGTGGACGCACACAGGTCGCGGCAAGCCACCGCCTTGTGAGGCTGCTAAGAAGGCGACTTGCACTTGCGCGTGCCGTGGCGCCCTGCATTCTCGGCAGTTGATCGACGCCGTGCTGAAAATTCCGGCACATCGTCGGCCGGTCTACGCCACCGCCGCGGCGGAGCCGTTGACGGTCGAGAGGCTCTTGGCCGCGATGCAGAATGCGCGGAAGGGCAGTCTTCCCAAGCCGCCACCCACAGATGTGTTCACGATTGCCACCGATCTTCTCTTCGGTGATGCCAAGAGCAACCGCGGGCTGGCCACTAAGTTGGAAGCTGCGATGCTGTGGTTCGCCTTTGATGACTTGATGGCCGGGGTGCATCAGAACGCCCCGGAAACCGGGGACTGGTGGGAGCTGTCGTGGCAGGTGCGTGCAGGCGACAAGGCGAGGGATAACGCGGACTGGATCACGGAGCAACTCGGACCACAAGTAGTAGCGGGTCGCAATGCATCGGAAAAGGCGGCTTCGTCATCGACTTGGCCTGTGATGCTGACGGCGGCGGCCTCGGCGTTGGCTGAAACCCGCCCCGGTGACGCTGTGAGCGCTGATGCGGTGATCGCGGTAGCCCAAAACCCCAAAATGCGGCGGTTTGCCTGGCCTCGTGCTAAGCGCCATACCGAGATTTTGGAGCTGGCGTCGAAGCCGGTGGTGGCCATGATCGCGCAGATCATTACAGATGCGTTGGGCAACAGCCCGCTGGATCAAGAAGATCAGCTTCTGGTGCTGCGGGCGACTGCCGCCGGCGTATGTGCCGACCTGTGGCGAACACCGCAAGTCGTTCGCGGTGCCCTGTTGCCAGCGGTAGAAGATCTGCGGAACCGGAAAGTGTCACTGCAGTGGATGGGCCTGCAGTCCGTCGCGCCAGCAGCGGTGATCGGTCAGGTGCTTGGCAGCCGGTGGGCGAGTAGCGAATCCTGGTGAGCTCGCGCATCCGGTCCGCTGCAGCCGTGCCGCCCCGTGCCGAACGTGCTGCCGATGCTATTGACAGGCGACTCGATGCTGGTGGTGTGCCACCCACCGATACCGGCGTCGAGTAGCTGGGGCCTGATTCAGCGTGTCGCGGCGGCTGTTTCGACAGCGGGGTTTCCGGCGGAAAGGCTTGCCGCTAGAGCACACGGACACAGGGTCCGCTACGCGCCGAAGACAACGGAGACGACTCGTGTGTGATTACGGAACGACGCTGTACCGCTATGAAATTCGGCATGTCGATGACGTGCCGTGGCCGCATGGCCTCGGCGGCGGGAATCACCCCGAGCTTCAGGACGCGATGCGGGCGCATCTTGGCGATCGCTGGGGTGTTCCTGCAACCAACGAATGGGCGTTTCACCACGATCCGGAGTACCGGCGGATTGCTCAATTCTATTTGGCGCAAGCGGATTTCACCGCTGACCTGACAACTGTCGTTTCACAGGCCACAAGCTTGGCCGCGAATCTGCCTCTGCTGAACCGCGTCAGTGAGCGCGAGGAATGGCAGGCTGGCGTGGCTGCCCTTTGCGAAGCGAACGAGATTGACACCCGATGGGGTGGGCGTGATTTCCAGCTGGTCCGCTACTTGCGTGAGCCGCTCGACTTCAGCTCCAGCAACGAAGCGCCGTTCAACAATGGCCGGCACCGGATTACCTGGCTGAGGTTACGACACCTCGACTGTAGCGGGCCGAGCCAACTGTTGGTGGCCTATATGCTGCCGAGCTAGCGGAGCTATCGAGACCCGTTCGAGGAGGCTTGCGACCTTGCGTTGATGTCGTAGTTGGTCCGGAGCTGACGCTACGCTACCGGTTTGGATGTCGCCGTGCGTGTGCTCGAGCGGGCCCAGAGATGGATCGTTGCCCATGCCAGATCAATTCGGAGCCGTGGGCAGCGATCAGCACTGTCAGCGCGTTTGGCGTTTCCTGAGGTCACTGTCGCATGATGGAGGTATCGACGACGCGCAAGCCCAATTCATCGGTCATTCCCAGGGCGGGCGGCGGGAGCCGCGGCACCAGGTTGGCTACCCGGTCGATGTGTCCACCGATCTGGCAGCGCCGGCGCGGTACGAGTGAAGTCCAGATCGGCGACCGGGCCCACCGCCTCAGCCAGCTGAGCGGGCAAAATGTCACTGAGCATCCGCACCGCGGCGGACACTAGCGACCGGTGCTCCTGGGTGAAAAGATGATCGAAAGCCGTTGCAGTATACGCACTATCACCTAAAAGTGCATCGAAGCAAGCCAATTCGATCGTCTGTGGCAGCTGGCGCGCCACCGCGGGATTTGTGCGTAGGCGGTGGGCAAAATCCAGATACTTGTCGACCCATTCGGGTGGAGTGCCAACCAGGTCACGCAGACTTGGCACTGCCACCTCGATACGCTCTGCACCGTCGCTGATGTACCTGCGGTGCACCTCGCCAACGACTTGACCCAGGACTTGATCGGCTAGCCCGAGCACGGTCAGCAGGTGGTCATCGTCTGGCGTGCCGACAGTTAACGCGAGTTGCGTGCGTCGTTTGAGCTGTTCTGGTGGCAACGTATCGAGCGCAACCGCGTATTGCAGACCGGCCAACGTCAACGCCTGCAGTGCATGACCGGCTAAGACGGTGCGCGTCGGCGTTGGCATGATCCCGCCACGACTGACGACGCTAGCCAACTCGACCAGCGCGGCCAGGATGCGGTGGGGCGCAGCGAACGGTGCCTTGAACCGCAGGAACGACACCAGTTCAGGAGGTATGTGCCCGAGGGCTTTGAGTTGAACCACCATCCTGGTTTCGGCGGCATCGCATGCCGGACCGTCGACGTGAGCGAACCGCTCGGGCAGCCATCCATGGGCTGACTCACGTCGCTCAAGCGTGGCGTTGTCCAGGATGCCGATTCCCAGAGCCGAGGCGATCCCCTGGCCCCGGCGAGTGATGGTTTGACGGACCAGCACGGCGCGGTCGCCGCGCACGAACGTTCGCAGTCCAGCCAACCACAGCAACCGGTCCCCTTCACCGGATTGCCCTGCGCCACTTTTGCATTCGAGCAACGATCGCGAAATTCGTAACCTGCTGTCGAAATCCACTGCAACGACATCAAGATCGGTGAGCTGAGTCTTGCCAAGGTCCGCGTCAACGAACACCGGGATCCGCAACCGCGCCAGTGCACCCTCCGCGAACTCGATGCGCGCCACCCGGCGTTCTAAGTCCTCTCCCGCACTGGGGGGGTTGGCCTTCTGCCGTTCGGCGCGCTCGGTCCGGTCCGGCCTCCTGCCCCGCCGCCGAGGGTTCGGCCGCCGAGCATCGGTCTCGGCATCCTCGGCCGTGGGCGCCATAGGGTCGTTCGCGAGATCGTCAGCGCCCACTGGGACTCTTTCGTGCTACATTGCGCAACGCGTCTACGACCCGCCGGGTGTCGGCGTCAGTTGTATTGGCAGCGGTGGCTAGCCGCGCGGCACGCTCCCTTTCCAGATGGGTATACGAACGTTGTTCGCCGATCGCCTCCGGGCTCGTGGCCTCGCCTCCACCAGAGTTCTCCCGAGAATCGAGGATCTTCAATGCTTCTTCGGCCACGTCAGCCTGCAGCAACTCCATTGAGAAGCTGTCCTTCCAAGATCCGGGGACGACACGTATGGTGCCAGCGGTCTCGAGCATGGGGTAATCCTGGCCGATCTCGGGCACATCGCCGGCGACACCGTCGCGAATCAACGCGTATAGGAATGCCCCGGGCCGACGGAGCTTGTTACGGGTAGCGAACGTACTGGCGTAGATCATGCTGCCGACCAGCTGCCGCACATGTCCCGACGGGTCGCGGGCACTTACGCCGAACGGGTCGCGACCGAGGTGAGGGGCGAACAGGAATCGCTGTTCGTCGTCCTCAGCGGTCTGCACGACGACACGCTGGATGAGGCCCATCCCGACCGCGAAGTCGATCCAACGCGATTCGGTGCTGGTCACATGCGCCTCGGGGATGCCCGGCGAGTGCACCACTTCTTCCATCAGTGCCCCGACATGCTGCTGGGCCTTGGCGTCTTCGGCGCGAAGGGCTGCCTCCACGAATTGCTCATCGTGGCCGATCCAGATGTTTGGGTTGAAGTAGACGACTCTGCCGTCATCGCTGGGGACCCTCTTGATGAGATGGATGTTGCACAGATGCCGCAACGCGTCCTTGGCCGCTTCCTCGTCACCAATCGCCTCGGCAGCTGCCAGCGCCGCGTCCTCATCAAGGGGTTGCAGCGTGGTTGCTCGTAGAATAGCCAGCGCCGACCGCTGCACATTAGTCGCCAGGACGATATCCAGCAGACGCCCGGCAGCTCCAATCAAATCTGCAGGGGGCGGGATGAACGCGTCAACACTGTGCAGGTTGCCCTCGGAGTCGTTCTGGCACTCGATCCACCCCAGTTGTTGGAGCGTAGGTAACACATCACGCAATAGCGCTCGGCGTCCGATGGCCGCCTCGGTGGCGATTGCTGCTACACGTGCCGCCGAGGACAACCCTGAGTTACGCAGCCGCCAAGCCATCTCGTAGACCTGGCCAGCCCACTGCAGTGCATCGAGATCGGCATGTGCGGCAGTCACCCCGTAGGCACCCAGATGTCTCGACACTCCCAACAGCAACTCTGCGTCATCAAGCACCCGCGAACTCCCTTCCTTGAAGTGCCGCACTCAGGGTAACGATTCGCTGATTACGCGGCCCCGCTACGCAGAAAGGGTGTTACGCCACCCTGTCCTTGAACGGCCGGCACAAATTCGGGTCCGTCGGGTAAGGGAACACCAGACCCGAGCGACTACGAAGAATCATCAAGTACAGGCTTACAGATAGGCATGTCCTCCACGATCGCGACCATCGGATTTGCTGCCGTCAGCGACAGTGGAGTGCACCGCCAACCGTCCGGCAGATAAGCGGCCGCGCACAGTCAATGTGTCGTGCCGAGTCGCGTATCCCCAGGAGGCACGCGCACCGACAGCAAGCTCGATTACGATTACATTATTAATAATGCAATCATAATTCCCATCAGTGCGCTTGGCTGCTGCCGGTCAGCCTTCGAGGTGGCGCTCGACCACCGGCAGCGGAACTCGCTCCTGCTCGAGCCGGATCGCCCGGCCGTGCGTGCCGTCGATCAGCTCGTGATAGCACTGAGACTCTTCCGGCGTGAGGTTCGGCAGGTCGCGGGTCACCTGCGAGGGCTCGCTGCCCCACAGTGGGCGGTGGGCCAGCAGGGTCTCGCGGTCCATCAGCATGGACTGGACGCGTGGCAGGCATACACGCAGTCGGTCCAGGATCGTCAGTCCGTGGGTGTCCAGGTCGCCCCAGTAGTGCACGTCGACATCGCGCAACCAGTCCACGGCACCGGCCACCGTCGCGGCGTAGCCGCCGCCGAAGATCGCCACGGCCCGCGGTGATTGCGGGAACGACAGGTAGGTGGCGAGGTTCTCGATGATGTAGACCTGCTCGACGTCTAGCGCCGTGGCTGCGAGGTCTTCGGCGCGAACTTCGACATCGTCGAATCCCGGCAGCGGCCAGTCCAGGGCATCGTCGAGACGGCGGAACCTGACGCGCCGGTCGGGAACGGCGAAGCCGAACCGGCCGGCGATCGACTTCCCGCCGGGTTTGATCAGGTCGTCAGCGACGACGAGTCTGCCCAGTTCGAGCAGGATGCGCTGGTGGCGCTCGACGAACTTGGTGTCGACCCCGGCGGCGTCGATCTCGCGCAGCCGGCGCCCGGTACCGGCGTTGGCTTCGATCCAGTCCAGGGCGGCCATCAGCGGCGCGAAATGCTCGTGGTGCTCTAGGGCGCGCATCGGCCGGCGGGTGACCCACTCAGCGAGCGCTGGCCGGTCGGAGGTCTGCGTGAGCAGCTCACGGTAGCGGCGGGTCTGGTCCGTAGTGCCCAAGAAGCACTCCAAGTCGGCCAGAGACTCGATGCGCGTGCGGTCGGGCAGCTGGTTCTGTCCGACTAGGCCGCGGCCGCCGGTGGCGCGGTAGCTGACCGCGGTCTCGCGACGTTGAGCCTGCTGGTGCCAGCGCCCAGCCCACGCCTGGACCTCCTCGCGACGACTGTTCAGTTCAGACGTCTTGGGTCCGGTGATCTTCAGGTCGATCGGCTCGAACTCCTCGCAGGCGGCCAGCGCGGCAAGGTAAATCCCGCGGTACCACCGCTTGGCCAGGCGCTCGCGCAGCATTTCGGGCGTGGTCCAGCCAGTCACGTGGTCTCGGCCCCCTCGACCACGGCGACGGCGCTGCGTAGCGCACGGCGGGTTCGCCGGGTGCGGAACTCCTCGATGGTCAGGCACTGCAACTGGGAGTACCGGCCGTTCTTGTTCTCGATATACCCGACCGAAGAGACGAACGGCTCGATGGTGGCGATCTTGGTCAGGGGCGTGACGATGAGCAGCTGCAGCCCCAGCTTTTGGAACAGCGATAGGGCATAGCGCGCTGAGTCGTCCGAGCCCCGGCCGAAGGCCTCGTCGATGACGACGAAGCGGAAGTCGCGCGAGGTCTGCACACCCCATTCCAAGTCGAACTGGTAGGCCAGGGAGGCCGCCAAGATCGTGTACGCGAGCTTCTCCTTCTGTCCGCCGGACTTGCCGTCGGAGTCGGTGTAGTTCTCGTGCTCGACGTCGTCATCGATGCGGCGCTCGGAGGCGGCGAAGGTGACCCAGTTGCGCACGTCGGTTACCAGCGCGGTCCACTTGCGGTCGATCTCAGTATGGCCTTCGCGACCGCGGAACCGCTCGATGAGCGATTTGACAAGCAGGAACTTCTCTTCGGCGTACTTGTCACCTGTGTCGGCGTCGAGCGAGCCGTCGCTGCACCGACGCAGGTCGGCGCGGAAATCGCGGATCTCCCCGTTCGGGCTGGGGTGTACCTCCAAGTAGATGTAGCGCCCTGGATTGTACTCGATCTCGGCGAGAGAGTCGTTGATGGTGTCGATCTTGCGCCTGATCTCGTCCTCGCCCTGATCCAGGGACGCCGCGAAGAGCGCGATGTCGTTGATGGTCTCGCTGCGCAGGTAGTCAGCGAACTCGGCCTCGAACCTGGGCAGGTCGTCGTGCGTTAGGCGCTCGCTGAGGGCGCGGTACTCGCCGGCCGAGGCGATGTCGGCGTCCATGTCGGTGGTGTGTGCCGGGTTGTCGCGATTGAACTCGGCCATGCGCCCGGCTGCCTTGGAGGCGATCCTGGCGGCGCGGTCATCGTGCTTCTCGGCCTCGTCGGTGAGCGCCTGGGTCATCGCGGTCTCGCGCTCGTCGCAGTCGGCCAGGGTTCGCAGGGCGCCGCATTCGGCGGTCAGCGCTGGGAAGTGTGCTCGGGCGTCGGTTGCGTTGGCCTCGGCCAGGATGGTCTCGGCGCGGGTTCGATCGTGTTCGGCGCGCTCGGCATCCTTTTTCAGAGACGAGATCAGGCCGAGTAGGCGGTCGCGCTCAGCGCTGGTGTCGGTGATCAGCGTGTTGGTGGCGCGGATGGACTCGGTCACCTCCACCAGCTCTTGCGTGGACTCCTCCAGCTCGGTTCGGCGCTTGATCAGATCGGCGATCTGCGCGGCCGTGGTCATCCAGTCGATGCGCTCGAAAGAGTCGATGACGGTGAGCTTGCTCAGGGCGCGGCTGCGTTTGGCGATATCCTGGCGCCTGATCACGATCTCGCTGATCTGATCGGAGATCTCGTTGAGCCGGGCGTTCAGCTCTGACGCCTCTACCAGCAGCGCATCGATCTTCTGCTCGTTGGTCCAGCCGAGAATGTAGCGGCGGCGGTCGTCGACGCGGTACGAGTCGTCCTTCTCATGCCGACTGCCAGCGCGCACCTGTCCGGCGACGGTGACGGCGGTATCTTCGGAACGGAAGCGGTCCATCGTCTCGGCGCAGACGTGTCGGGCACGCCGGCGGAGTTCGTTCTCCAGCCAGGACGCGAACGGGCCGTCCTTGACTTCGAGCTTGTGCGCCAGAGCCTTGGGATCGGGCGACTGGTTCTGCAAGCCGATGCGCGCGGGGACCTTGAAGTAGACGACCCGCCCGCGCATGTTGTTGTCGTTGATCCACTGCGAAACGGCCGGGTAGTTCGCGGCCGAAACCAGCAGGGAAAGGCCGAAGTTCCGAAGGACGCGCTCGGCAGCGCCTTCCCAGCGGGACTGCTCCGGCAGCACCGCGATCAGCTCGCCGGCGAACGGCAGGGCTTCCTCGTCCAGTCCCGTGGCGGTACAGATGCGGGCTCGGATCTCCAGGTCGCGGCTGGGAATGTTGCTGGGGCGGCCTTGCAGGCCAGCGATCTCTCCAGCCACACGGGCGGCGTCGTTCTTCAAGTCACGCTGGGTGTACTGAAGCTCGGACTGAGCGTTGCCCAGGTCGGTGTCGGTCGCGTTGAGGTCTGTTGCGGCGGTGTCGATCTCGCGCTGTCGGGTGGTGAAGTGGGTATGGTTTTCAACCGCTGCCAGCCCAGCGTCGGCGAGCAGCCGCTGGTACTGGTCGAACTGTTGCTTGCGCTCGTTCCACTTGGCCTCGGCCGTTTCGATGCGGTCGGCCAGGGTTGCGATCTCGGCACCGCCGAGGCCGGCCTGGCGCAGTTCCAGTTCTCGCAGGGTGGTGCGCAGTTCGTTGAGTTTTTCATCGGCCGCATCCAAATACTCGCTGGCGGTGGTCTGCTCGCTCTCGTTGGCAGCCAGCTCGTCGGTGAGCAGCTCGCGGCGGCAGTGGGCGAAGAAGTAGCGCAGGGCGCCGCGGCGCGCCCGTGCGGCCGCAGCCTCGCTGTGGTGGGCGGCGTGCTTGTCGCAGTCGGCCAAGATCGGCACCAGCTGCTCGATCTGGCTGCGGGCAAGCACCACGGCGTCGTGGGCGGCGGTGAGGGCCTCGAAGTGGGTGATCAGGTCGGCCACCCGGCCGGCGTTGTCGGCCGGTTCGAGCATGTGCTGGCGAACGAACTCGTTGAGGTTGGCTACGGCCTTCATCGAGATGGTCTGGTGGAACAGTTCCATGGCCTGTTCGGAGCGGATGTCCAGGGCCCGGCGGTAGTCGCGGCCGTACTCGGGGAAGTGGTCGTGTATGCGCGTGCCGGCCTTGCGCAGGCGCTTGCTCAGGTTGCGCGGGTCGGACCCGAAGTCGTCGAAGTCGCCCTTGATGTGCAGTGCGCGATCGGTGATGGTGTAGAAGCGTTCGGGCTGGCCGGCGTCATGGCGTGGCCAGAACACTTGCGCGAGAGTGACCTCTTCCCCGGTGCCGGTGTTGGCGAAGACGCCCAGGACTACCGAGTAGCTGGACGTCCCGCGCAGGGCGACCGGCCGTGATGCGCCGGTGGCTTCATTGCGCTCCTTCTTGTAGTGGCCGAGGACGTACGAGCGCAAGTCGCGCTCGCGGGTCTCGGCGCCAGCGGCCTTGTTGTAGTCGATGCGGTTGGCAGGTAGCAGCAGGGTGGTCAGCGCGTCGACCAGCGTGCTCTTGCCCGATCCGATGTCGCCAGTCAGCAGCCCGTTGCGCCCGTCGAGTTCGAGGGTCCAAACCTTGCTGTCGAACGTGCCCCAGTTCAGGACCTGAAGTCGCTGCAGGCGGAAGCCCGGCAGGACGTGCTGAGGCTGGTCGCCCTCGGCGAGATCGATGTTCATGAGGTCGGCTCGGCGAGGCTTTGCGCGTGCTGCGTGAAGTTCTCGTCGAAGTCGGCGAGCCAGTCTGCGGTGACGAAAGAAGTGATGACGCGCCTGACTTCGAACTGGTCCTCCTGCCTGGGGATTCGGCGAGCGAAGCCCAGCTCGATGACCTTAGTCAGGGTGGAGTCGATCTTGTCGACGGTCTGGGCCTGGTTTTCCCCGGCGGGCATGAAAGGCTCCATCATCTGGCGGATCTGCTCGATGCCCAGGATCAGGCGGGTGCCCGCGTCTGTGGCGTCGAACTCCAGCAGCTTTTTGCGCAGCAGGGCGAGCATCAGTGAAGTGTTCTTGGACAGGCGGTGGCGCGGGATGAGCCGGCCGATGCCTCGCTCGGCCAGCTCTTCGTCAGGCAGCGAACGCAGGAAGGCATAGCCCTGGTTCTCGTCGACGACGACGTTGAGTCCGAGCGTGGAGACGTAGTCGCTCACTTGGGAGGTCAGTCCCTGCAGATGCTGCCAGGCGACCTCGTTGGCGTCCCGGTAGAGCACCCCCTTGAGCAAGGCTGTCACCGCAACCGAGAGGTTGAGCTGGTCGCGGAGTACGGCGCGGGTCATGGCTGGGCTCCGATCTCGCCGGCTCCGGCGCGGGTATAGATGATGCGCGGCAGGGTCGCGGTGCGCTCGGTTCCGTCGGCGCCGGTCCAGGTGACGGTGTCGGTGGCCGAGTCGTCGAAGAGCGTGTCGAAGGCGTTGTCGCCGAGGTGGAAGTAGGCGATCAGCTCTTCCAGGCCGCGTTCGAGGGGAGCGGCTGCGATGACCTCGGCGAGCGTGGTCTGGCGGCCGCGGCGAAGCGCGGTGCGAACGTTCTCGATGAGCGGTGCCGGATCGACCTGGTTCTGCTCGAACAGGGCGTCGCCGATGCTCTCGGCGCGACCGGCCTCGATCCCGGTGCTGTCGATCTTGGCCGCGGCCGGCCTGCGGTAGAGCGGGCGTTCCATCGGCAGGCTTATCGCCGGGGCGAGGGCGTCGATGCCGTGGCCGAAGTCGTCGGTGTGGTGCTCGCGCAGCGCGACCGCGACGCCTTCGATGCTGTGCAGCAGGTCCATCACCCGCCGGTTCTCTAGCCAGACCTGGTCGTCGAGGAAGCTGCGGAGCTGTTCGGAGAGCTGCCCGACAGTGTCCTGGGCGCGCTCGGCCGCGGCGAGCCAGTCGTAGTGGATCCGGGTGAGACGCTTGTCGGCGGCGTCGACCCCGTCGAGGTTCGACGCGGCCACGATGAGCTTTGTCAGCTCCGAGAGCCGGTCCGCGGTCAGTAGTAGGTCATAGAAGGCCTTGAGGCTGCGACCCTGATCGGAGGCTGCGATGCCGCTTCGGGTGCCGACGAACTCGTCGAGCAACTCGCCCTTGGTGCCCTGCCAGGTGGCGATCTTCTCCCGCATCTGACGGTCGAGGTCGCGCAGGTTGGCCTCCACCTCGCGGAAGTCCGAGAGCAGGGCGCGGGCGGTCTCGGCGAACTGCTGGTAGCGGTCGCGCCGGCCGAGAGGGTCGAGTACGTTGAAGTCGCCGTGTTCGGTGGCGGCGATCTCTTGGTCGATCTCCAGTCGCCGGCGCCTCAGCTCGGCTAGGCGCGCGTCGGGGTCGGCGTCCGAGCCGTAGACGATCTGGCGCAGCAGCTCGAAGACGGTGTTGAGTCGGGACTCGGTGCCGACGAAGTCGCGGTCGCGGAGCCCCTTCACCCAGGAGACCGCCCGCTCTACGGCCTGGGTCGCGTCGTAGTGCGGCTCGTCGCTGCCGGTGATGTAGTACTTGCGCAGCCAGCGAGTGCCGGGGGCCGACCAGTCGGCGAGGTACTCCTTGGCCGTTTTGGGGTACGCGTCCGGCCCCAGCTGCTGCCCCAGTGCGAAGAGCTCGTCGTCGAGTCGGCCCGCGAGGTCGGACTCGGAGATCTCGCGGACGTTCTCCTCGATGAAGACCTTCCCCAGGAACGACAGCACCAGAGGCGCGTTCTTGGCGTTGAGCAGCTTCCAGGCGGGGTTGAGCCGCTGCAGAGCAGCGATGTCGTCGTGCTGCATGACGCCATGGTCCCGCGAGGGTCTGACATCCGGAGTCCGGCTTGCCCGAAAGTCACTCATCGCTGTGGTGTGCCGCGGCACGCAACCCGGCGATCTCACCCTGCGCAGCGGCCAGCTCGACGGTGCGCTTGTCGGCCAGAGCCTGGGCTTCCCGAGCGGCTCGGCGCGCGGTTTTCGCCTCGGTGACCCAGACGTCGCGCATCGCGCGCAGATCGGCAAGGGCGGCCTCTGCTGCTGCTAGGCGCTCCCGGAGTCCGGCGGCGTCCTTCTCGGCTGCGGACGCCCGGCCCTCGGCGACCTTGAGCGTTTCCTGCGCGGAGTTCAGTGAGTCGGCCATGGCGAGGACCTCGTCGGCGTGCTGCTGGGCCACAGCGGCCTGGTGGTCGGCGGTCTCGGCCTGGGCCTGTTCGAGGCAGCGCAGCCAGATCGGCTCGACGATGGACTCGCGGAGCACCTCGGTCATCTGGGCGGTGAGGTCTTCTGGGACCGGTGATGGACCGCGTTCGGCGGCGCGCTTGGCCTTTAGCCAAGCGGTCACGGTGTTCATGCTGACCTTCGCGCGCTCGCGCAGCGCTCGCGCGGTGACCGGCTCGCCGGAGGCGGCGAGTTCGGCATGGGCCTGCTGGAGTGCGCGGGCAGCGGCAGTGGGAATGAGCTTCTGTGTCGCCATGACGCTCCCTCCTCGACACGCCGGCGCCCCGGCGGCGTCGGCTCGTGGATTCAACCTAGCCCATCCATTACAATTACGTCACTAATAACGTTATTATATTCGTAATCAGCCACCCGGCGCTGAGGCACCAGCCTGGTCGTGGCCCGATGGACAGCGCTACCGAGACGCCATACCGGCGGCGATCGCGCGGATGGACTCTTCACGGTCGCACCGGGCCAGGATGGAATCCGCCCAGGTTTGGCGGTGGGCGCATGTTGGGGCCCGTCGGCGTTCCTGCCAGGCGGAATCCCGCGAAATCGGGGCGAACTGGCTGGTGCGCTCGATCGGGGTCTCGGCTGCCGAATTGGACCGGCCCCTCACGACGAACCCAATCGCAATCGCGACCCCACGGCCTAAGTCGCCGGCGCGCCCGGACATGCCGGGGCGGTTCAGTTAGGTCGCCGGGTTGAGTTTTTCGCGTGACGACGTCGTATAAGCGGTTTTGACCACCCCACCAGTGGTGGTTTCGGCTCTCATGGCGGCTTGGATGTGGATGCGGCCACCGACGGCTAGGGCCGCGGGTTTGGGCGGGGGGTCGATGCGGCCGAGTTTGACGGTGAGCGCCTCGCCGTTGTCTTGTTTGATGAGCCGGGAGGCGACCGCACCTGAGAGCGGAGCATTTCGGTGATTGTGCCGGGTTGTTCGTCGAGGTTCGTGTGTTCGACGATGGCGGCGATGTAGTAGAGCCGTCAAACTGGCCCTACCCACAACTGCGGCGCGGTCCCAGACACCGACCCCCTCAATCTGGCCAGGCATACCCGGAGATTTACGGGAAGGGATCGATCCTATGGTGTTGTGCCGCCTCGGATCTGGTCGGCAGGTAGCGTTACGCTGCCGCTGTATCGGAGGCGATGGCCCGGCTCATCGGGGATGACGTCGCCGTGATCGACCATCTCGCGGAGTATGGGCATGACGTGGCTGCCTTTGTATACGGTCCGGAATAATGCGAATGACTTCAGGTCGTTCACCGAAGCCCGACAGTGTGGCTGTTCACGGAGGTATTCGATGAGCAGCCGGCGCAACGGACTGGTGTTCGGTTCCAGCTGGATCTCCAAGGTCTGTTGTCCGGGGTCGCGGGGGTCGCGGTATCCGACACCGGAAACATCGTCGACCTCCCACATGGCCTCTTTCATCTTCTCGAGGCCACGCTTATGCGTGGTGCCAAACACCAGATACAGCGATTGGCCGCGTGTGTCGATCAGTTCGAAGTCCAGCACGTGGTCGAAGCCAACGCCCTCGATGATGTCGCGGTAGTGCTGCAGCAACCAGGTGGCTTTCTCGCCGGAGGGCTTATTCATGACCTCACGCCACTGCGAGCTGCCAAAAACGCTGTCCCCGTGGCCGATATTGTCTACGCCCGCGAATCGGGAGAAATACTGCGGTCCGATGGTGATCAGCACCTCGCTGTTGGGGTTTTCGGCTACGCGTCGTACCAGGTTGAGCGGAACTGATGCACCCCAGGTATCCAGAATGACCAACATCGGCCTGCCCCAGGCGGAGTGTGCGGCTAAGAGGTCTTCGAGAGCCGGGACACAGTCTCCTGTCTTGACGTCGACAGTGATCCCATGACCCGGTAGGTCCTGCAGGGCTACCGGCTCGGCAGCAAGCGCCAGCCGCTCGCGCAGAAGCTTGGTGCAGCGAGAATTGTGGTCGACGAAAAGAAACCGCATCTTGCGGGCTGTCGTACGCAAGCGAGGGTCGCCGATGATGCTGTTGAGGGCAATGATTGGAGACCCCGGCGCGCCGTCGGCGTAGACACCAGGCCCCGAGAAGCCCTCAGCGTAGGTGAGGTCGCCACCCCAACCTCGCATCATGATCGGGAACCACTTGCCGAAGTACCGGCGGTATAGGTCGTGCTTGACCTTGGTGTGCGGATCTGCTTCCCACGGGATGGGATTGGAGTCCATCATGCCCCCGTTGAATTCGCGGTCCCGAATTGGCAAACATGCTAGCGCACCATCGGATTCGCCGACCAAAGCCACTCGCACTACTCGCGGGTACCACCGGCCGAGCCTGCAATCGCGGCCATCATGCGCGATATCTCAATGCCGAGTGCATCGATGATGGCCACGACGGTGAACAGTCCTGGCTCTCTCGTTCCTCGCGCTTTGACGCCCCCGGATTCGATCGCCCGGATGGTATTGACCGATAGCCCGGTTGCTCGGCCAAGCCGGTCGCGACTCCACCCCGCGTCCTCACGTGCGCCACGAAGGAACCGCGCGAGCGCTGCGGCCCGGTCCGCGGACACACGCGCACTGCTCGGAGTCCGGCCTGCCATCTGAACAGCATATATGCTATTGTTTTAGCGTCATTGATTAAGCACCTAAGGGTGTTGCGGAAAGCCTAGAATCAGGCGGGTGGTGGACAGTGGCAACACGATCAGGGATCGAATGGACCGAGGTCACCTGGAACCCGGTCACCGGGTGTGACCGAATCTCCGCCGGCTGCGACCACTGTTATGCCGCCGCACTAGCGCGGCGACTCAAAGCAATGGGGGTGACGAAATATCAGAACGATGGCGATCCGCGCACATCCGGGCCCGGGTTCGGGGTGACGTTACACCCACAGTCCCTGACTCAGCCCTATCGATGGCGCAACCCGCGAGTGGTATTTGTCAACTCCATGTCGGACCTGTTTCACGCCCGGGTACCACTCTCATTCATCCGCGATGTCTTCGCGGTCATCACCGAGACACCGCAGCACACTTACCAGATATTGACGAAACGATCGAGGCGCCTCAAAACTCTCGCACATCAACTTGATTGGCCTACAAACCTATGGATGGGCGTATCTGTCGAGAACTCCCAGGCGTTAGGCCGCGTCGATGATTTACGTCAAGTTCCGGCCGCGGTCCGCTTCTTGTCGTGCGAGCCGTTACTGGGCCCGCTCGA
>Ga0164242_10003722_pt1 | contig 17287 bp, 20 predicted proteins | sample OricomgcompostMG_FD_108783 | JGI IMG/M metagenome (GOLD analysis project Ga0164242, IMG submission 108783) | Miracle-Growth compost microbial communities from Emeryville, California, USA - Original compost - Miracle growth compost (MG) ...
ATCTGGACGCATTCCACACCCTCTGTGTACCACCACCCCTCGCTCTCTAGCGACATACCCCTGTTTTAATCGACGAACACTACCTGAATTTTTTGAGTGATGAATACGGATGGCGGGATGGTTACGAGCATTTCAGAGCAAACGCTGGCGGGGATATTTTGCGAATTGGTTAATGCTATTTCGAAGTGTATAACTAGAGCATTGGGACGGCGCTATGTGTTGCAGAACATCGGGGTATCGCCTTCACTGATACCCCCGAGCAAAGGAATCGGAATCTTGCTATATTTTTCTATTTTAACCACATCTATTATTTGTTTCGCGTTTTGGTCCCGGAATAGAGACACCCAGGAGAGAGCAATCTTGTCGAGCAGTCGCTCGGGCGCGGACAAGGGCATATAGCTACTTGCCCCTTTCAATCTACAAACCACACACTACCTATTACCTACCTACCTGCGTGTCAGCATGCTTGCCTGCTTGCCTGCCTGCCTGCCTACCTGCCTGTGTCTCTGTCTACTTCCAATGCGACGTGTAATGCTGCTCCATGTACAGAGCATACACCGGGTTGATATCTACCTAGTCAATTGCCTCGTAACTGTTTCGTGGCTACTGTTTCGCGCGCATCATATTCACATTCGCAAAGGCCCCGTCGCATCACTCAATTCCTGGAGAGCATTCCGAACACGAAATCGGCGCCAAACCCTGCTGATCGACACCTGTTGATGAATCGAAAGGACCGCATACGAACCTCACACAATAGCTACCCCGGAATGTGTCGAGGTTTCAGGGGTCCCCCCTATCAGAGCTTCTCGTGTTGGAAAACAAAACCAGGGGCCGACCAGCGAACAATGGAAGTGCCCTGTCTAGTCTAATAAGCCACAAACATGCCATAATGTAAACCTAGGGGCCGGTGTAATTAACGAGTTGCGAAAACCGTTTTGGCTTTGACCGCAAGAAAGGGGGCGCGAACATCTCTTCTGAATCCAGCGATCCGCATTTCCGAGGGCGTAAAGTTCCGAGTCGGTGGAGCGAGCTAATTAATCGTCTGTCCTTTGTTGAAATGTATCATCGCCCTGCCAAGACGAAATGGCGATTCGCCCCTTTAGGCTTGTTTCCCCTGAGGCTCTCCGAAAGCCCGGGCCTTTGTCTTTCGAGGCAACTTGTCGGAGTGGCCACTTATCAGCACGTGCGATAGGAAGCTTAGCTCCCCCCCTGGAAAGCCCAACAACGTCACGACTCGATGATCGCAACGCCATCGTACTCTTAGCGCTGTTTTGTCGGAATTGGCAAACGGGGCCTTGCGAGATTGAAGGAGTTGAGCGTCAAAGAAGATCCCGTCGATCGTCTTGTCCCAAAGGAAGAAACGGCCGCACAAACAAACTCTCCGCGGAAGAAAGCGGTGGATGCCGCCAACGTTGATATCTCCGAACCTTGACTGCGTTAGTGTTCTGTAGCAGCAGAGTTCAAAGTTTCTATCAAAGGCGCCACAACGATGACGCTGGAGCTGCACGTCTGGGGTCCAGCCTTCGGGCTGGGTTCTCTCGACCCTGAATGCCTAGCAACAATCACATATTTCACACAAGCACTCGACAAGTCCGAGTGGAAGCTCGTACAGAGCAGTCCCTCAGCAGTCCCTACCCGTAGGTTGATGCATCCCAGAGTCCCGCCCCCTTACCCCTGAGCAGCAGCCAAACTTACCTCCCTCTATCCACTCCCCATTACCTCCACCACCGCTAACCCCTCACCGCCCCCAGATCACCTCCCGGCCCTCCACATCCCCACCACCCCGCCAACCTGGGTCTCGGGCCTCACCGCCATAACCTCCCACCTCCGCACCACCACCCCGCCAACCTTCCGCGATCCCGACGCCCTACTCTCCCCCACCGCGCGCGCCGACGCCTCCGCCCACGCGGCCCACCTCCGCAGCCGCGCCGCTCCCCTGGTAGCCCTCTCGCTGTACGCCTCCCCGACCAACTGGGCCGCCGTCACGCGGCCCGCGCTCAGCGCCGCGCTGCCGGCGCCGCTTGGTTGGACCGAGGCGCCGGCTCTGCGGGCGACGTGGATCGCTGCTGCGGAGAGGGCTGGTCTCGAGGGTTTAGACGTCGATGGCGAAGCTGCTGTCGGGAAGGAGAAGGAGGAGGTGAAGGCGACTGGTGGCCCTACTACTACGGGGAGGGATGCCGATGGGTGGGTCCGGGTGCCCAGAGGTTTTGGTGCGGCGAGTGCCGGGCCTGGGGCTGCGGAGGCAGCTGTGAGCGCGGAGCAGAAGGCTAGAGATCGGCTGGCTGCCGTCGTAGCCGAGGTTTTACACGTGCTCGACGGGCTGAAGGATGGAAAGCGGTGGTTCCTCGGGGACAGTGGTGATAACTCTGGGCCGACGACGCTGGACTGTCTAGCATTTGGGTACCTTGCCTTAATGCTCGCCCCGGACCTGCCGCGGCCGTGGCTAGGAGACTCGATCAGGCGACGGTATCCTGACCTCGTCTCCTTTGTCAATGACGTGCGGGCGTCGTGCTTCAACGGGATGGTGACCACCCTGCCCTGGTCGCCTAAGCCGGCACACGACTCGGCCGTCAACGTGGCTCTCCGCTTCGGCCGCGGCGCCGTACAGAGCATTCCCGGTGTCGGCGAGGAGTGGCAGCGGCGGTGGGACGGTCGCGGTGCCGGCCAGAAAGGAGAGAGCGATGGCGGCGCCGCCGCCGACCTTGTGGTTGCCTCTGGAGGACTACTGGCTGCCGCGGCTCTCGTCGCGGGCTTCGTCTTCCGGAAGGATATTCCAGCGTTTGGCGCCCCGATCCAGCGGTGGGAGCGCCCGCAGGCTGGGCTGCGGGGTTTCGGCGCCGTTGGGGCCATGTTTGGGTATATGTCGGAGGTTGGCGTGAGTGAGGCCTTTGAGGTCGGTGGGACGCGAGAGCACTGAATGAACATGTCAGGTAGGACCATGCATGTACGCATGACATGTATATTTAGCTGTAAACTACGATCTATGGGTGTTCACTTTGGTGTTAGGGTGATGACTTGGGAGAAGAGGATACCCAAACAACTACACGGACTCCCGCAATAGGCAGGATTAGATTGTCTAGAACAGACTCAACGGTTATAGAACCAGGTGGTACGGATATTTGAAAGGGTGTATTGACGATCTTAAGTTGATCGTGTATCTGTTGTGTCACGTAATGATGCCACCATAATCGATCTCGGCCCTCCATCGACCTTTATAGGGTACAACCCAGTCACCCTCCTGAGACCTTGCCTCCAGTTCAAGTCTCGGATAAGCTATGGTAAATCATCATAGCTTTGAGTGTAATCATAGCCGTACCACACCTGGCTTTTAGAGAGTCTCCATAACACTCCCGTTAACCCCCACCTTCATCCCCGAAGCCTCTCACGCACGCCGCTCTGGGCTAGAATTCTGCAGCTCCTTATATCTGCCGTATATCCTTGCCGATCATCTCCGGCCTCTCGACCTCCCATTCGTCTCGCAGAACCGCAAAGGTCAGATCACAGACCAGCAGGCTCAGTCCCAAGCCCCATACCAAGGTGATGGCGTAGAAGAAGTTGGCGTTACCGCTTCCGGCGTAGATCCAGAGGTGGTAGAACGCCGGGCCAAGGAAGGTCGCATACATGATCACCGCCCCGACGACAAACGTGTAGCGCATGAGCGGGAACACGTGCCGGTACAACGGCACCATGGCCAGGAAGAGTGATGTGTCGCTGATGCTGGGGTATGGCTTGAATATGGCAAAGATGCCGAGCAGGAGAGTGAGGACGACAAGGGGCTGTGTCCGAATTCGAACCGAGAAACCTCCGACGTATGACGATAGGTGCAGCCAGAAGACGGCGAGGAAGAAGGATCGAAACGAATCGAACATCTCGATGAAGAAGTACCACCACAGCCCGACGTTCGGCGTCAGGTCTGAGAGGGTCAGTTGTACACCGTATGTCGATGGTAGGAACTCCCAAGAGCCAGTGATGAGGTAAGACATTTGGAACAAGGCGAATAGAACCGCTATGACGACCAGGATGTGCTTCCCGGTAAACTGGACCACTGACTTCGTTGCTCTCTGCATTGGCTGCCTATCGAAGCAGAGGAGCATCATCGGCGGCAACAATAGGAGCGGGTACATCGATAGGTAGGCGGCGAATGATAATGCAACCATGGAACTAAACGGAGCCCCTGAAACCGCCTTGGCGATAGCGTGGAGGATTGCACAGGTGGTGAAAATGCCGCTCGACCTGCCGATGCAGGTTGCGATAGTAAAGGGATTAAAAAGGAATCTGGAATAGTCAGCACATCCGGACGGCCCTAATGGGTCGTGACCCCAGGTGAAAAGAAAGGGTTCAATATCAAAGGCTGTTGCTTACAGTGCGGCAACCACAAGACCGCTCCATCGCTTCTCCCGTCGCGGAGACGTGAAGAGCGCAGAAGACCCAGCTTCACCGGAATCGGCAATTTTTATCAACGCACTAGCGCTTAACAGGTCGACGGCGACGTATAGAAGGTATGTGAAGATCGGAAGGGTCGACGAGCTCGGCAGGAGGGAGAATAGGGGCAGGAAGAGTGGCGCCTGGTGGTAGACGCCGCCGTCGTAAGGGGAGACATTGTGGTTATATAGAAACAGGCCTTCCTGCACTGGGACCATAAAAGTCAGTATAAGAGTTAGTCTCGGCGGTTAGGGAGGCACAGCGTCCTTACATCTCTTGAAGCTCGTGACAGGCGTGGAGATCTCAACGCGTCCCGTGAGGAGGTCAGGGAGGCCCGGAAAGAGGATGAACAAAGCAAGGCGCAAGACGGCCGCGCCGATGTAGAGGCCCGTCGTCCTCCCCGCTGTTAACTTGCCGCCATTCATCGCTCAATTGCCATGTTCGAGAGAAGGTGGAGGAGGTGTGAGAACAACCCTTTGCAGTCAGAAATCGCAGTCGCGCTCCAAATCTGCAATCCGAAGGCCAGCTAGCCAAAGTGTAAGCTGCTGGCGCTAAGCTCGATCTTATCAGCTAGCAGAGCGGTGGGTGACGGCAATAAAACTGCGGGTTGAAAAAAAAGTTCCTGGAAGCAACCCCACCGCCGCAGTTTTCCAAGCGCAGTCCCAGCGCAAAACCTCAATTCTCTATCTTTGCTTGCAGCATCAACAGAGCCAATTGATTCAAGATGCCGCAAAACAAGAAGAAGGGCGAAGCCGGCCAGGCGAAGAACTACATCACACGGACACAGGCGGTCAGGAAGCTCCAGATCAGCCTCCCCGATTTCCGCAAGCTCTGCATCTGGAAGGGGATTTACCCAAGAGAACCGAAGGACAAGCGGAAGGTCATCAAGTCTGCCAACGCTTCGACTACTTTCTACTACACGAAGGATATCCAGTTTCTGCTGCACGAGCCGCTCTTACAGAAGTTCCGCGAGCAAAAGGTCCTCGAGAAAAAGATCTCGAAGGCCCTTGGAAGAGGCGATGTCTCGGACGCCAAGCGGTTCGAGAGCAATGCTTCGAGGCCCGAGAAAACCGGAAAGCCTCGATACACCCTCGACCACGTCATCAGAGAGCGCTACCCGACTTTCGTCGATGCGGTGAGAGACCTTGACGACTGCTTGTCCATGCTCTTCCTCTTCGCGAACCTTCCGTCGACCTCCACTGTCCCCGCGAAGATGATCGCTCGGTGCGAGCGCCTGTGCCTAGAGTTCCAGCACTACCTCATCGTGTCACACAGTCTGCAGAAATCGTTCCTGTCGATCAAGGGCATATACTACCAGGCAAATGTCCAAGGAGAGGATGTCCTATGGGTTGTGCCTTACAAGTTCAACCAGCGTGTTGTTGGAGATATCGACTTCCGGATCATGGGCACATTCATCGAGTTCTACATGACACTTCTCGGATTTGTCAACTTCAGGTTATACACTTCCATGGGCTTGAAGTACCCCCCAAAGTTTGACCAGAGCAAGGATGAACAGGCAGGAGAGCTTGGTGCTTTCACGTTGGAGGGGCTAAATCTGGTTTCCGGAGAGGAGCAACCGAGACTTCTGACGAATGGTGCGACTTCAGAGCATGGACCTGACCCTAAGGTGCAAGCCGAAGTCGACAAGCTTGTTCGGCAGCTAAAGGAGGGCGAGTCAAACGGGGAAGCCGAAATTGCAAACGGCCAGGCCGCCGATGAGGGAGCCGAGGACGAGGAGGTCCCGACCGACGCCATCGACAAATTCGAGCCAGCTGCCCCTGGTGGCGACATTCTCCCCCAGCCGTCATACAGCGGCACCGACCCCGGGACGCTCTTCTCTAAATGCACTTTCTACCTCTCCCGGGAGTCTCCCCGCCAACCCCTTGAATTTATATTGAGGGCGTTCGGCTGTAAGAGGATAGGCTGGGACACCGTCCTCGGCGAGGGTGCGTTTACCAATGACGAGCTCGACCCTACTATCACACACCAAATTGTGGACCGCCCCGTCGTGCAAGCCGCCATGAACGAAGGTGGCGATGGCGAGGACAACCAGACCTCGCGGAAGCTTGGACCGAACCAGCGAGTCCCCGGGAGGATATACGTCCAGCCACAGTGGGTTTGGGACAGCGTCAACGACGAGGAGCTGAAGAGACCCGACTTGTATGCCCCGGGAGCACAACTTCCCCCACATCTCAGTCCGTTCGTGCAGAACTTGCAAGGACAGTACGACCCAACAGTGCCTCTTGAAGAGCAGGAAACCGAAGCCGAGGCGCTCGAGGCCAGTATTTCCGAGGATGAAGATCAGGGGGTTGAGGACGAGGAAGAAGATGGCGCCGCCGCGGAAGGAATGGACGTCGCCGGCTCCGAGGAGGAGAGCGAAGGGGAGGAGGATAACCACTCGTTCGGCGGCTTTTCCGACGACGAGGAAGCGCTGGACTCGGAGGAAGAAGTCTCAGAGGCACTGCAGCGCCAACTCGAGCTAGTGGCAGAGGTGACGGGCGACACCGTGTCCTCCAAGCAGCTGGACGCGAAGACGAAGGCGAAGGCAGACGCGCGCAAGGCGCTGCAGAAGAAGGCCAAGGAGGAGGCGGAGGAGCTTGACCGGGCCAAGGGCATGCTGAGCAAGAAGAAGAGGAAGCTGTTTGAGCAGATGGTGTACAGCAACAACAAGAAGAGCGCCGAGGACCTGAAGCTTCGGGAGAAGCGGAGGAAGATAGAAAAGGAATTGAGTAAAGGGAAGGCGCAGTAGAGAGGGGTAGTAATACATGCGAAGGGGACGGGGGGAGCTGATGAATACGGCTGGCGGTAGGAGATACCAAATCATGACAGGTTTTCAAAAGGTCCTCGGTCCCTCTGTTGTTTTCTATTTCATATTATTACCAGTCGTCAATAGAATATCTTCGAGATTGAGCTTCTCGTTAGAACTTTACAGGCTATGCTATCAAGACACTTGTCGCTCTGTTTCGCTCGAGAGGGTATTCCGGTGCTAGTACAGCGGTAGGCACCACATTGGACAACTCCGTTCCCCGATGTCTTATAATACAGCGCTCCTTCAAATCTTCGACCTCTCCTTGATCTCCCTCCATGTCCACCACGGCCACACCTTCGGCGCATCCTCCTCAAGGTTACCCTCAAATTTCGGTGCCCTCTTCTGCATGAAACTCGTCACCCCCTCGACAAAGTCCCTCCCCCTAAATAGGTCATACAGCACCTTACTCTCCAGCGAGTGCGCTTCCTCAGGCGACGCCCCGCCACGGTAAATCATATCCCGCATGACGGACGTGCTGACGGCGCTGCAATTCGTTGCGATCTCCTCCGCGATCGCGACACCCCTAGCGACGACCTCCCCTGGCTCGACGATCTCGGCGAATAGAGGCCTGACGGAGTCGTGCGTCGCCGGGAACACGCCGCCCGTGGTCAGCAGATGCATAGTCTTCGAGGTTCCCAAGAGCCGCGGCAGGAAAAAGCTGCTGCAGGCTTCGGTGGCGATTCCCCGGCGGGCAAAGACAAATCCGACGCGCGCCGCCGAGCTGATAACCCGGATATCCGCGGGCAGGGTCATGGTTGCGCCAACGCCGACAGCGTTGCCGTTCATGGCGGCTACGACGGGTTTTTGGCAGTTGAAGATGGCGAGAGCGACACGCCCTCCGCCGTCGCGGTAGCTATCCCGCGTCGCGCCCTCCGCCGTGCCGGGGAGGTCCGGCAGCGGGGACGAGGCCTTCGAGGAGGCGCTGGTCAGGTCCATGCCGGCGCAGAAGGTCTTGTTGGCCGGATCTGAGCCCGTCAGGACGACGGCACGGACGCGCGAGTCGGCGGAGAGCATGTTGAAGGCGGTCACGAGGGACTGCTCCATAGCACTTGTGAAGGCATTTTTGGCGGCGGGACGGTTGAGGATGACGAGGACGACGGGGGTTACGGTCGGTGAGGAGGCCGGGTGGTGGGAGAACTTCAGGTCCGGGAGGGAGAAGGTGTTGTAGCTTTCTGGGAGGGGCATTTTGAATTGTTGCCGGTGGCTACTGTGACACGGAGAAAAGGCGAAAATACCTAAGTAGACAATTGAACGAAACTGCAATGTCTATTTTATAGGGTACATTGAGCCGTGGATGTTGATTGTTGGTTATCGGTTTTCTCACTTATACCCTGAGCATCTACAGGGTTGAAGGTGAGGGGCAGGTTGCGCTAGCTGGGAATCTGCCGAGGTCAAGTTTCGTGGGGTAACTATGTCATGTTGGAAGAGTCAAACAATAAATAGGGCGAGCTGAACACATGCTCGCGCAAAATTGCTAGGGAAGCGGCTTGGCTTCTAGAAGAATGCAACCGCGACACTGTTTAACCTGGGACTCGGGATCGGCTGGCTTGGCGGACACATCATGTTTGCCCCCTATAGTCAAGGAACTCGATTCCCGAGAGGTACATCACCAACATGTAAACAGTGAGCCTCACGGCATACCAAAATACTGAACCACTGCAATCGGGCATTTTGCTTCAATTTAGGTAGAGAAAGGCTTTACTCGTTCAATGTCCGCACCACGGAAGTGCCGCGAACACATCCGCACACTCAGTCCAGGGTGCAAGCAGAACAAACAGCGACTTCGGCAGCACAGGTTCAGGATCGCCGCAACTCTCGAGCCGGGGGAACGCACACCTTGTTCAGCTCAACCCTCAGAAGAACTTGCTCGCCATTCCCATCAGCTTGCTCGCCCCGCTCGACGACCCGGCACTGGCACCACCGCCCTGGCTCTTGAGGTACATCTTCAGCGCCATCTCGCCCGCCTGCATGACGGCGGACTCCTTGCCGGCGTCGTTGGCGACTTTGCCCTGGGACGCCTGCTTGTCGAACAGCTTGCTGGCCTCGCCCATGGCGAGGGCGACGAACTGGCTCTGGCTGTTCGAGCCGCCGGCCTGGCCGCTGCTGAACATCTTCATCGCCTGCATGGCCGCCGCGGACCCCATGGACCGGCTGCTCGACTCGCCGTCGTGGTCCTCGTTGCCGAAGAATTTCTTGTGGTTGCGGACGGCATCTTTGAAGAGAGGGGAATTTCCGATCAGCGGAAGTGCTCCGTTTGACAAACTAGCAAGGGCCCCAAGGGGTGGCTGCTCCAACTAATAACACTCGGGGGTGATCCCTCGAAAGTAACTTACCGTCCTCGTCGATGTCTTCCTCGGCTACTTGTTGCTTCTTGTCCACCAACGACTGCAGGATTCCAGAGAAGAAGCTGCTGTCGCCAGAGTCACCGGCATGGTTGGATGCGATATCTGCGGCTCCACGGAAGTCGTCATCGTCGTCATGGGGCACTCCAGCGCCCGCTGGGTAGCCACCGCCGTGCGTCACTACGTTGTCAAGCTCTGTTAGCCTTGCTGTCCAATTTGGCCCAACGTGGAGGCTAGGGAGGTTGGACCAAAGCTTCGGCTTGGAGGACGGGGTAAACAGTACCATTTCCACCATAGTGAGCTCGATGGCCTGCTCGGTTGGTACTGAATTAGCCGTATACCCTATCTCGCGAGCAGTTTTAGGTTTCCCATACCCTGATCACCTGTTTGAGAGCAATGTTGTGTTAGCCAGCAAAATCAAGTACCCCGCGCCGAGGGGAAGGTGGGGTTGTCGTGAAAGGGGTTTGGATCGCCTACCTCGCTGCTCGTCGTTGTCGTTGTCTCTGCCGAACATGATGGCGACTATAGGTGATTGCCTTTTCCGAAAGGTAAGTATCTAAGTGTAGTATGTGCTGTACGGGGATTTGAAAGCTGTTGCCGAGTCGAGTTCAGGAGGTTGAAGGTTGAAGGTCGAAGCTCCTCCTTCCTTTACATATAATTTAAGACAAGCTTTAATCGCTCTGCTCTAAGAGCAAGCAGGTGCGGGGCAGCTGAAACCCACATCTGTGATACAGATCCCAACCACTAGACGGCCAATTAGAGCCACTGGGAGCCCATTAATGGTGGGCCAGATCGCCGGGAGGGCGCCCAGAGGAGATCATTGGTTGATCCGTCTCGCCCGTCGCTTGCTTGGTTTGCTTGGTTACCTATTCGTGACCGGGTTGTGGGAAATACTAGCCATGGCACGCCAGCAGCGGCATGGAAGGGAATTGTTGGCGATAATGCCCTGAATGTAGGTGTCTGAGTAGCGATACACGGTCCTGACCTGAGTCAACTCTCGTCCCAAGGAAACTTGGTCGACCCAAATAGCATCTCAACCGTCTCGCTAATAATCCAAACCCCATGTTTGGCCATTCAAGTGTCACCTTTCGCGGATGGGGTGCTGACGACTCCCTCCCTTCACTGCCGCCTTTCCTTCCCTGTTCCTATTTGTTCACCTACCAAGTCGGTTCACTACATGCATGTGAGTGAAGCTTGTGGAATCCATCCATCCTGATGATACCACCGCAAAATATCAGATATCAACCTTAAGAGGTTAGCCTAAGATGGACCTACAGGGCCACCGGCGCCGCCGGCCTTCGCCTTCTTCTGCTCCTTGATCCAGCGAATGCCACACGCATTGCATAGTGTCTTGGAGCCGCCGGGCCCCCTACGCCACTCCGGCGACTCGGTCGTCCCTGTCAACCATGAGCAATTGTCATCCGCGGAGGGAGAGGGAAGGGGGGTTCAATAGCAGCTTACCGCAATCTGCGCAGACAAGCTCCTCCTGAATATTGATCTTCCTCCTCTTCACTCTTTCTTGCAGATCTCTACGAATGGGAGGCTCCATGCCCATATCCCCAGTGGTTCGTGTCGTGTGCACTGAGTGCTGTGTGTCTAGCGGTGGTATTAAGCTGCCGGAGGCAGACCTGTCAGAGACGCCTCTCTGTTTCTGGATCTGTGCAGCCTGAGGCGCTTCAGCTTCTTTTCCTTCCTCTGTATCTGATTCCCCTAGCTCTGTCTCTGAGTTGTCTCTGTTTAGTTCTTCGATCCACCGCTTGAGCCGCTCATTCTCAATCTTAGTTTCGAGGAAGCTGTCGAAAAGGCGGCCCGCCTTCGATGGGTACGGGCGCAGCATCATGACGATGGCTTGACAAAAGGCTGACTGGTTCTCGGGGTTTGCTGCAAACCTTGGGGCGGCAATGTGCGCATGGCCGACGGCCTCAACAGTCTCCCAGCTCTCATCACTTTTCCTCAATCTAAAGAAGACTCGGAAACGGTTGCCGGTGGCCATGGACTCGTTCAAGTCGGCCGTGGTGACGCCCTTATCGTCGGCGTGGATGAAATCGCTGAGATTTCTCCCCAGGACTTGCTCTGGGGTGTAACTGGTCAAGGCCCTGATGCTCGGCGATGCAAATATTAGTCTGCCATCCGCATCTACCACCAGCAGGATATCCTTTAGGTTCTGGAGAATATCGGAAGCCCAGCTCTTCGTTTTCGTGAATTCGGACGTGGGTCCGCTGGGTGGACTCGAGGTTTGACCGCCGAAGGTCGTGGCAGGTGGTGGATCAGTCCTAGGCCCACTAGTTGAGCCGCCCTCGACGTTAGAGCTATGTTGGCCTACGGGTGACAAAGCCGGCCCATGGTTTTGTGTTGTGGAATTCGTCGGGAGATGTGGTGATGGAGCGCGGTTGCCGGTGGCGCTCAAACTATGCTCCTCAGCAAGTGGCCAAGGTAGTGGCGGACCAAGAGGTGCCGATTCCGACCCGGGAGGTAATGGTACTGAATGTGTTGAGAAATATTGCAACAGGCCAAAGTTGTCCCCGAAGTCCCAAGAATACTCGCCGGTGGGTGCCAAAGACTGTTCGGGATCCTGTGCCCAAGAAGTCGTTGGCATATACGATGCCGCGAAGTTGCTCAAACCGTGTCCATCAGTAGGTGCCAACAAGGAAGAACCGGTTGAGGAAGCGGGTAGGTCCCCGACGTTCCAAGAAAAGTCGTCACGAGGCGGCAAGTTCAACCAAGAGTCCTCAAAATGTGCCGAGGAATGCGGTTGGGCTGTGGGGTCGTTCCTTAAGCCCGAACTATGCTCGCCAGGAGGTTCTGAGCTCCGCTCAGAGTCTTGGGCCGCTAAGGCCGTCGATAAATGCGGTGGCATGGCGACTGTCAACGCCGTCAAGTCAGGGCGGCAGGTGGTCAACTTCTTGCTCTATGGGGTCAGCAATGAAACAAATATGGCGGGAGGAGGCACAGCGGACCCGAGATTGTGGTACCTCATGTCCAAGAAATTCAAGCAATCAAAGGAGCGAATGGGTGGCGGCGGCGGAGTGCGCAGAAGAACCGTACTAGGCAAAGGGAAGGTCTCCGCTGGAGGCGGCGTAAGAGGTCCGCCGGTGGTGGCGAAGAGGGGCTAAGGGGAGCATATTCCCGACATTGGGTAGCTTGCGGATAAGGCCTAGAATATATATTGCTGTGAGGTAGATAGCCCATAGGCGATAAAAAGGATGTTTCCGAAAGACGGATTATATCCGTTCGCCGGACACCGTGTTCGCCGGACACCGTTCGAAATGTCGATCTTGTGGAAATATGGGAAATAGATAAATCGAGATGGGATTTTCTAAAGAATACATGGGATTTGCCAAAATACCCCTGAGCTCAAGGACCTGACAGCACTAAAAACGAATGGACTCATTAAACGCGGAAATATGGATAGCAGGAGTCCAAGGACGTTGAGTTGTTCGATACTACGTACTTGTACATTGGTGATGGCAAAAATGTAGGCAACGCTTTGAGTCGACTGATGCCATCATTGAGCTGGTAGGCGTATGTATAGTAGAGAGGGGGTATGTTTAACAGTGCCAGGGATCTGCGGGATACCGCACGCCGTGCTATAGCACGTGACGGCATGGGCACAATGCAGGTAACGGTACATTTGACATTCGTGTGAAGAATTTATTCAATACTAATGACTTGTAATTGCATTTCCGTTCCCGTTCCCATGCTGATGGACGTTCCGTAGAGGCAGACTCGCCACACTTCCCTTGGAGCGCTGCCAGTGTTCGCAAAAGCTGTACGCAACCGATTTCCAGTTTCTCTTCGTCTGATCTCCGAAGGCCGTACGCGTTGTCATCAACCCAAGGCGATGTTGCTCGGCCTCCTCATATCCCATGGGCAAATGGTCTCCAAACTCCCTTCTTATCATCTCCAACACCTCTGGTGGCAGCTTTGGTTCACCCAGCTCCCCCCTTGCCAGCGCCTGGTCGACATTGCCTTTGCCGAGACCCTTTTCGAGAAGGAGCACCGCGGCCTCCGGGGGCAGAGTCACTGGCTTCGCGGTCGTCTCACTGCTAGCCTTTTTACCGAGAGACCCAAATGCGCTCTCCGCCCACCACTCTGCCTGCTGTGGTGGCACATTGGCCGTGTTGATGATGCGCGTATAGGGGTCGACCAGCCAGAGGGCAATGAATCGCCGATGTCCCGGCTTTGACGGGTCTGCCAACTTGAATCCTGAGACACGGTGATGGAAGACGTTGGGGAAAGCGAGGAGACGACCCTCTGGAGTGGCAACACTACCATAGTTCTGTAGGCAGGGACTGCCAGTGCCTCCGAGTTTCGCTCCGTAGACGCTCTGCATCCAGTAGAAGTGGTCCTGGCCGAGGTTCCAGTTTTCGTACTGCTCGTAGCTCGTCTGGGCGCGGAACTCAAGGTGACTGTCGGTGATGTTTTCCGAGTCCAGGTAGTAGAGCGCAGTGCCGACGATGTGTTCGTTCATCTGTCCTTCGACGTGCCACCCACCAGGGGGAAAGTCGGGCTTCTCGGGCGTCAGCTCGATGGATGCCAGCTTGACAATGATTTGCAAACCGGTGTCCTTGAACTTGTCGCGGAGGGTGGAGGCCGGGTCGACCTCGTAGTTCACCTTGCTGGTAGAGAAGTCTGGCGGCTCTGTCTGGACGGGCTCGCGCATCCTCATCCACACATCCTCCTCGTCCTCATCCGTACTCTCGCTTGCGTAATCGTCGGCTGAGTAATCGTTGGCTGAGGCTTGCTGAGCAAGGCTCTCTTTTGCTTGCTGAATAAGGGTCTCCTTTGGTGGTTCCGAATACCATTTATCGTCGTTCCCATCACTAGGAACACAGTCAGCGTCACGGACCTTGCTAGCGGGCTTGACGACAAAGGAGGCTCATCAACACGCACTCCGGATCAGTAGGCACGATACGGGCGTGCCGTCTCCCGGGACCAACGAGTTTGAAGTCGCAGTACTCTGCAAGTCACTGATCCCACATGGGTAGGGCCGCCTCGATGAGCTTCTCGATAGTGCCGTACATGTCGCGGTACTTAGTGGGATGCAGATTGTTGATGTAGCTCGTGAACCGCACACCTCCGTCAGCCGTAAACTCGACATTCGCCGGCAACCACTGATAAATGGTCGACCAGTAGTGCTCGTCAATATCCGACCCGCCAACCCTCACACCTCCGAATCGTGGCCGGTTAAGTCCCCGGCGTTCTTCACCCCACTCGGGCCGGCGGGGAATGACGTCGCCCTTGCCGGCCCACCCGTCAACAGCATCATCAACGCCGACGAGCTCGTCCTTGAGAAATCGTGAACGGCCATAGACCAGCGGGTACATTGATGGATGCACAAGATCTTGCACAGTCTCATTGGTGTTGGGATGCCAGTCCGGGCGGGGCGCCTGGTCGGTCAAGAGCCTGGTGAAGGCTTCATGGAGGGCCGTGTGCAGCTCGCTAGGAACGAGAGTGTCCGACTTGGCGATGTTAAATGTCGCGTCCAGGTTGGGTATGATGCCAGTACGCTTGAAGTATTCGGCCTTGTGACGCAGCTCAAGGATGCACTGCAGTGATGACAGGGATACTAAGCAAACAGCGGCCCAGCAGAGGCAGACAGCGCGCAAGGCGACCCACCCACATAGTCAACCGACTCCCTATTCAGGATGTTCTTGGGACGCTGTGGCTCCGCATCGGGACGGTTCGCCAGGTACTCGGGAAGGTTGGCGATGCGATCCCACAAATCGTCATCGGGCCATGCCATGGCTTCCTGGCGCCATTTGTCGGTGATTTCGTCGTCAGACACCTTGAAGTGCCAATCGGGCTTGTCGGAAAGGCGCTCCATGACCAACATCATGGCTACTTCGCGCACTGACAGCATCTCCGAATCGGCGCCATAGCAATTGGCGTGGATGCCCATGGGTAGAGGAAGCGCCTCTCACCTTGCACCTGACGGTGCCATCACAGATCTAGGTTCCAGCCCGGGTACCGGGGTTTGATATTCTCGGACATCTTGGAGACTTTGGGAGGTTACGCCTGCAGGACGGAATGGCGCGGTGGTTGTCGCTGTCCGCGGCGTTGGGCTGACACGGTGAAGCCAAAGTTCTCGGGGACCCTGCTGGCAGCGCTGCAACTTCAGCAAGCTGCGCCTTTTTCATGACTTTTTGCCGTGGTTGGAATTTGTTGCTTCCTCCAATAGCCAATAACAGCTTCCGTCATCAACTTTGCCAGCCCGCTTCTCAGTAGCAGAGCCAAGCCGTTTCTTGACTCGGCAGCCGGGCGGCTGAATCATGATAGAGAGGAGACTCGGCTTTTCAAAGAGTCATTTGGAAAATACAGGCCTTTCCAGAAATTCACTGCAGAAAAGAGGTATCCAACTGCTCGAATTTTGGCATCGGCCTCTGTCCATCAAGCCCGTTCGATTCGAGAGCAAAGAACAAGAGTATATATAATATCTCTATGATTGCAACCTTTTCAAGCAGCACCGACCATATATTCAAATACCTTTGTAAGGTCATACACAGAGCTGCAAGCTCTCACAGAATGCTCAAGGCTGCAAATCTCGGTGACGGCGATACGATGGACACGATAATTCGCCATTGACTGAGCTTGTAGCTTGTTGATCCTCATGGCCACCCTGCACTTCACCTGGCTGTTTCGAGACTAGATATAGACATGGTTAGAACGCTCACTCGATCGCGACACGCGAGACATTAGGTCATCAGGAAAGATAGAAGGGTGACACGACGCTTCACACTGCTATCAGACTGGAAAGTTCTTACAGCCGGGAGGATGTGAGAGCTATAGAAGACGTGCTGCTTCGACACGGGGCCCGTCTAGACGAGAAGAACAACGATGGCAGAACGCCCCTGGACTTGGTATTGGACCCCTTGTCACAAATCACCTGTTGCCTTGAGACACTACAGGAAGTTCGAGGTCCTCGTTTGCACATGATGTCGAAGAGTAAGCCACCGAAATCAGAAGGGCGCCAAGCTTGTGAAAAACTGAGATTGCCATCACCTTCCGTGCGTAGGATCACAAGACCGATACTTCCAAGACGCCTAGAAAGACCGTCCATGAGGTACTTTACGGAGAGAAGCTGTTCAATACCGTTATTTGTCCTCTCCGCTATAACTCCGAAGTTCTATTATGTGCAGATGGTTCCATATTCCTATGAGCAACGTAAGTTAGTTCGTTTTTTGTCCCTTTGCAAGACAAGATCAAAGCAGTCAGGTCACATAGACGATACAGATGGCCTAGGTTAACGGATATGTTCCAAAACCATCCCGGAATTTGTCCATGGTTGTCCTATAACTATGAGAAAGGACCATTTTATCAAGCTCAACCCAGGAGAACGTATACGGCCCCTGGCTATCCAACTTCGGAGGAGGAACGTTTCCTCACGGTGTACGTAATTATTCACGCATTTCGGTTTAGTCCATTTCAACTGACACAGAGATTTCAACGATGTATGCCGTCGCAAGTTGGGATCCTGGAGCCTTCTGGCGTTCCGAAGAAAGACTTGCCAGACTCGTCTTAACGGTTTGCTGAGGCTTCCCTGCGGTTTCCTATGTTAGTTCATTCTTGTGGCCCCCAGACTCCTTTCTCCCCCCCCCCCCCCCCCCCCCCCCAACACCCCCCCCCCCCCCCCCCACACACACACCCCTAAACGTCGCGGTTTTAAAAGTGTTGCTCAGAATCGTCACGTTGAAGCCCACTCAAGGAAGTGAAG
>Ga0164242_10003724_pt1 | contig 17284 bp, 14 predicted proteins | sample OricomgcompostMG_FD_108783 | JGI IMG/M metagenome (GOLD analysis project Ga0164242, IMG submission 108783) | Miracle-Growth compost microbial communities from Emeryville, California, USA - Original compost - Miracle growth compost (MG) ...
AAATTCCTCGCCGGCCGCTGGAACCTGGGGGTGGGGCTTGAAACGCCCGTCATCAGCCACGGCCGTTCGATCGCAGTGATGCTCTATGAGCCCTACATGATCGCCGGCGACGGCCGCATCGAATCCGTAGACGGAAAAGATACGCTTATAGTCCCGATACGCAGCACTTAGCCGAAGTCTCGTAACTATCGGCATAAGCATAAAGCCGCTGCTAACTGAGAGCCACTAGCCGCGTGCGGGGCCTCGCGACAGGCGAGCCGCTCTGCGATCGCCCGTGGGCCAAGGTCGTCGTCCGCACCAATGAGCATTTACCAATCGTTTCGCCAGGGCAGTAGTCAGCGACCTCGTGCCTTCGCCAAGGTGCGATATCCGCCCGCTTCCCTGCGACGACATCGACACCTGCTGTCGCATGTTCGCGCCTGACGACATCCAAATCCTGCGTGCGATCGATGGCGAGGCGCTCATCAACAGGCAGACTGCACAATATTTAATCAATCCAAAATAGTGCCTAAATTCGTGCTTGCTGGGTGAGCGAAGTCATGTTTACTCTCTCGTTATGAGATGAGCGATGAGGGAGCGGACATGCGCACCGCCGCGAGAAATCAACTTCAGGGCGGTCTTGAGGACGTGCGGCGGCGCGGTTGTCGCAGTCGGCCTCGCTGGCCTCGGCCGCTTCCATCGCCATCGATCTTCAGCACCGATCCGGCGTGCGCATTTCCTGCGAATGACAACGATAGCAGCCGATCGAAGTCTGATCCGCTGCTAATGGCAGCTACACTCAATCACAAGCTGCCCCTGGCTCCATGAAACGAAAGACATCGACGATGCCGACCGATTTTTCCGACAATCCTGACAACGTTATCAACGCCGCATTCAATCGCCGCTCCTTCATGCGCGGCGCCGGCGCCGCTGCCCTTGCCGCCGGACCGGCGGGGGCTCTTGTCAATACGCTGGCGACCTCGGAGGCATTGGCACAGACCGCCAAGACGCTGATCGTGGCCGTGGACCAGGACGCTTCCTCGCTCAAGCCGGACACCTGGGGGCCGGTGCTCAACTGGCTCGCCAACCGGTCAATCTACGACACGCTCTGCGACTATGCATTGGTCAAGGCGCCCGACGGCAGCATGACCTACGATCCCAATACGCTCGTCCCCCGCCTGGCTGAATCCTTCAAGATCTCGGACGACAAGAAGACGGTCACCTGGACCATTCGCGACGGCATGAAATACGGTACCGGCCGCCCGATAGATGCGGCGGCGATCGCGAAATCGTTCAAATGGTACCTCGACCGGAAGGAGGTCGGCGGCAGCCAGGCCAAGGTGGACGGGCTGGCTGCGGCGACCTCCGTTGTCGCCGACGGCAAGAACGTCGTCATGACGCTGACCGATACCGTGCCATGGGGCGCCAGCGCCAACTACATCACGCTACTCGCAGTGATCGATGCCGACGAGGTCATGAGCCATGCGACCAAGGACGATCCGTTCGGGGTCAAGTGGCTGGAACACAATTCGACGCCAAGCGGCCCTTACAAGGTCGACAGCTGGACCGCCGGCCAGCAGATGGTGCTCACCTACCGCCCGGAATGGTATGGGCCGAAGCCTTCGATCGAGCGCGTCGTGTTCGTGATGGTGCCTGACGCCTCGGTGCGCTTCTCGATGCTCAAGCGCGGCCAAGTCCATATTGCGACAGGCCTCGAGTTCAAGGATCTCGCCACTATCAAGGACGACCCCGCCGTCGTCGTGGAATCCTGGACCAGCAATTCCTGGAACTATCTCGGCCTCAACTGGAAGCAGGCGGAATTCCAGGACAGGAACGTCCGCAAGGCAATCGCCTCGGCCATTCCAATCCAGGACATTATCGATACCGTTTATTACGGCTTCGCCGACGTGGCGAAGACCCCCTTCGGGCAGAAGGTCATTGGGGCGGACCCATCCGTCTGGCCCTATAGCTACGATCTCGACAAGGCCAAGAGTTATCTCGCGGCCTCCGCGTACCCGAAGGGTTTCACCACGACGCTCGCCGTGTCGAACGGAGACGTCAACACCGAGCGCACTGCCGAGCTGGTCGTCGAGGCGCTGAGCAAGATCGGCATTACCGTAAATATCCAGAAGCAGACGCCGGCGCAGTATTCGGATGCGCAGGTCGCCAAGTCGCTGCCCATGGGGATGTCCGGATTCCTGTCGTTCGTCCCCGATGCCGGCTACCACATCCTGTGGAACCATCTGCCCGACAGCTATGCGAATTTCTTCGGCTACTCCGATCCCGCGCAGGCAGAGGTGGCCAAGAAGGCGCTCTACATGGATCCCAACGATCCGCAGCGCATCGCCCTGCTCAAGCAAATGCAGCAGACGATGGCCGATGACGTTTCCCATGTCTACACCACCTCGGTAAAGGCAGTCGTTGCGCACAGTAAGAAGGTGACCGGTTTCGGCTATTATCCGGACTACGACACCGTGATCCGCTTCGACAACCTGACGATGGCCTAGGCTCGGTCATGGATGCCTCGTCCGAGATGGTGCCGCTGGTTTCGGTCCGAAAGCTGCGGGCCAGCCTCGGCAATGGCGCGGGTGCGTCGGAAGTGCTCCGAGGCGTCAGCCTCGACATCGCTCCCGGCGAAATCCTCGGCCTTGTGGGGGAAAGCGGCAGCGGCAAGACAATGACGGCCCTGTCGATGCTGCGCCTGTTGCCCCCGGCAATCGAAATTCGGGCAGGCAGCATCGACTTTGCGGGGCGGGACCTTCTTGCTCTCAAGCCCAGTGAGTTGCAGGCCGTCCGGGGCGGCAAGATCGCGATGATCTTCCAGGACCCGGTCCGGCACCTCAACCCGGTCTTCACCGTCGGCCAGCAGCTCGAGGCCGTCATCAAGGCGCATAGCCGGCAGAAATTGTCGAGGGCCGATGTCGAAGCCCGTGCCATCGACCTGCTCGACCAGGTCAAGATCGTCAACCCAAAGGAGCGGCTGCACTCTTATCCGCATCAATTCTCGGGCGGGATGGCCCAGCGCGTGATGATCGCGCTGGCGCTGGCCGGCTCGCCGGATCTGTTGCTGGCGGACGAACCTACCTCAGCACTCGATGTAACGGTTCAAGCGGAGATACTGCTTCTGTTGCGGGGGATCGCCCGGCAACGCGGCATGGCGATCCTGTTCATATCGCACAATCTTGGCGCCGTATGGCAGCTCTGCGACCGGGTGTGCGTGATGTATGCCGGTCAGGTCGTCGAAGATGCCGCCACCGACGTCATCGTCAGCCGGCCAAGGCACCCTTATACGCGCGCGCTCATCGGTGCCCTGCCGCGGCTTGACCTCAGCCGGTCCCGGCTCGCCAACATTCCCGGAGCCATGCCGCTGCTCAACGATCTACCCGGCGGATGCGCGTTTCACCCGCGCTGCCCGCTGGCCAGCACGAAGTGCGCGGTCGAAGCGCCGGCGCTGCGTCCGGTGGGGACGCGCCATCTCGCCCGCTGCCACTATGCGGAAAACGTGCTCCCGATCACGGAGGCGGCCCGATGACCGAAATCACCGCGTCAACCAATGTAGCGGCGAGAATCAAGCCGCTGCCGGTGATTGAAGTCCGCGGCGTCACCAAGGTGTTCCGTGCCGGCGGCACATTCGGCGCCGCGCACCTCGTTACGGCGGTCAAGAACGTCTCCTTCGAGGTCATGCCTGGGGAAGCCTTCGGGCTGATCGGCGAATCCGGGTCGGGGAAGTCCACGCTCGGCCGCCTCATGCTACGTCTCGAAGAGCCGACCGATGGACAAATCCTGTTCGCGCGTACCGATATTGCGCATCTGCCGGCGCCCCAGCTCCGCCGGCTGAGGGCCGGGATGCAGATGGTCTTCCAGGACCCGTTCAACGCCCTCAACCCATCCATGACGATCCGCCGCGCACTGGCCGAGCCCTTGCGGATCCACCGCAAGCTGCGCGGCACGGCCCTGGAGGCCGAAATCAAGCGACTGCTCGAAATGGTCGGCCTGCCGGCCTCCGCGCAGGACAGGCTGCCACGCGAATTCTCCGGCGGTCAGCGGCAGCGCATCTGCCTAGCCCGCGCGCTCACCCTCGAACCCAGGCTGATCGTGCTCGACGAACCGACCTCGGCGCTCGACGTCTCGGTGCAGGCGCAGATCATCAACCTGCTGCTCGATCTCAAGCGGGAGCTCAACCTGACCTACATTTTCATTTCTCACGACCTGTCGGTCATCGGGCAGGTCTGCGACCGAATCGGGGTTATGCGGTACGGCGAGATGCTGGAAATCAGCAGCCGCGACCAGTTCATAACGGCCCCGGAGAACGACTATAGCCGCACACTACGCGACGCCGTGCCAGAGATCGGCCGGCCGCTGCCCGAATATGTGGGCGAAAGGGTCTCGTAATGGCTGTGCTCTTTTACGCGATACGGCGCGTCGCCTGGACCGTTCCAACCCTGATGGGCGCGCTGATCGTCATCTTCTTCCTGACGCAAGCCGTGCCCGGCAACGCCGCGCTGGCACGCGTCGGCCAGTCCGTGGATCCGCAGACCATCGCCGCGGTCAAGGCGTCGATGGGTCTCGACAAGCCGCTGCCAGTGCAGTTCCTCATCTATGTACAGCATGTACTGCAGGGCAATCTTGGCCATTCCTGGAAGACCGGTAATGATGTGACGGCCGATATCGCCCAGCGCCTGCCGGCAACGATCGAGCTGGCGCTGCTGACGCTGCTGGTCACTGTGCCGACCGGCATCGGGCTGGGAGTGCTCGCGGCAAGCCGGCCGGGAAGCGTCGTCGACCGCCTCGTCCAGGCTTATGCGCTGCTGGGGATGGGTATTCCCGTCTTCTGGCTGGGTATGATGTGCATTTTCATCTTCTACTTCCTGCTCGGATGGCTGCCGCCGCCTTCGGGGCGCCTCGATATCCTCGATATCGCCCCTCCCTATGTCACCGGCCTCTACACCATCGATAGCCTCCTGGCCGGTAACTGGGCCCTGTTCGGCAGCGTGATCTCGCGTCTGGTCATGCCGGTAGGATGCCTCGCTTTTGTCTCGGCGGCCCCGCTGGTGGTGATGGTCTACAACATCATGGGCGTGCAGATGCGCAGCGACTACGTGCGCGCCGCGACCGCCGCCGGTATTCCGCGCGGCCAGATCGTACGACGCTTCGCGCTCAAGAACATCATGATCCCAGTGCTGACGATGATCGCTCATCTCACTCGCCTGCTCCTCGGCGGCACCGTGCTGGTCGAAACGGTGTTCGCCTGGCCGGGCATCGCCCGCTACGCGGTCGAGAGCATGCAGGTGGCCGATCTGGCGCCGCTGCAGGCGGTGGTTCTCATCATCACCGCGGCGACGCTGATCATCAACCTGCTCGTCGACATCAGCTATTTCTGGATCGATCCACGGGTGAAAGTGGCATGACAACGCTGGAAGCCGAAGCACCGGTTGAGCTGGCGGCGAGGCCGGCGCGCAAGAGCAAGATCGCCATCAGGCGCTGGCCGCTGCCGCTCGTCGTCGGCGTCGCCATCCTGGCATTCTGGATTGTTGCCACGATCATCGTTCCGCCGATCGTGGGGCGCAGCGCGACCGACGTCGTCTATGGCAGCAAGCTCGTGGCGCCGTCGGCACAGTTCTGGTTCGGCACGGACGATCTCGGGCGCGACCTGCTGGTGCGCACGGCGGTCGCCTTCCGCTACGATATCACCGTGGCGCTGGTGAGCGTGCTCGCAGCGGCGGCGATGGGCCTCATCATCGGCGCCATTGCAGGCACCGCCATCGAATGGATCGATAATCTCGTCATGGGGATCGTCGATGTGATTTCGGCCTTTCCGAACTTCGTGCTGGCGCTGGCCCTCGCGGCCGCGTTCTCGCCCTCGCCGTTGACGCTGATCCTTTCGATCGCGGTGGTCTTCATGCCCTACTACGCACGCACCACCCGCGCCGTCATCCTCACCGAAAAGGCTAAGCCCTATGCAGATGCGGCGCGTGCCATGGGGTTCCATCCAGCGCGGGTGGTCTTCGTCCACCTGCTACCCAACAGCGTGCCCTACACCATGACGCTGATCGCAACCGACGTCTCGGGCGCCATTATGGTCACCTCCGGACTGAGCTTCCTCGGCTTTGGGGTGCAGCCACCCGATGCCGAATGGGGGCTGATGATATCCGAAGGCAACAGCTTCATCATCAGCGGCCAGTGGTGGATGTCGTTCTTTCCCGGCCTCGCGGTGCTGAGCCTGATCTGCGCCTTCCTGCTGATCGACCTCGGCATCCGCAAGATGCAGCAGAAATTCTAGCGATCGGCGTGCTCGACAGCACCGCTTCGGGCCGCCGCGAGCCCTTCCCAACCCCAGATGAAAGATGGCGTAAAATGAGCCAGGTCATGCAACAAAGCCGCGAAATAAAATCGGACATCTGTGCGATGTCCGGCGCCGAGCAGGCGAGGCTCATTCGTTCCAAGCAGGCCTCGCCTACAGAAGTGCTGGATGCGGTGCTCGAGCGAATCGGAAAACTGGAGCCCAAGCTGCACGCCTTCTGCACGCTCACCGAGGACGTCGCCCGCGCCGACGCCAAGCGGGCCGAGGACGCGATCATGCGGGGTGAACAACTCGGCGCGCTGCATGGCGTACCAATCTCCATCAAGGACCTGATCTGCACCAAGGGCATCCGGACGATGTCCGGTTCGAAGGCCTATGAAAACTTCATTCCGGAGGAAGATGATATCGTTGTCGAACGCGTGAAGGCGGCAGGCGCCGTCATGCTCGGCAAGACCAATGTCGCCGAACTCGGCTATGGCGGGGTCGGCTGGAACATGGTGGCTCCCGTGACCAGCAATCCATGGGACCTGACCAAGACATCGGGCGGCTCGAGCGCCGGCAGCGCGGCGGCGGTCGCCACCGGCATGGGCGCCCTCACCTTCGGCAGCGATGGCGGCGGCTCGATCCGCGGTCCCAGCAATTTCAACCACCTGTTCGGCATGAAGGCATCCTTCGGTCGGGTGCCGCTCTATCCCGGCTGCCGCGACGAGCGGTATCCCGGTGTATCGAGCTGGGAGACCATCGAGCATATTGGTCCGATGACGCGCACTGTCGAGGATTCTGCGCTGCTGCTTTCGGTCGTCGTGGGGCCCGACATGCGCGATCGGCACTCCCTCCCCGCGCCCGACTTCGACTGGATGCAGGTCATCAAGGAAGAGTTCAAGGGCAAGAAGATCGCCTACAGCCCCGACTTCGGCTACGAAATGGTCGACAACGAAATCCGCGAGATCACGGCCAGGGCGGCCAGGGTCTTCGCGGACGACCTCGGCTGCGAGGTGGTGGAAGACACGCCCCCCCTCCCCGACATGGGTGAATCCTTCTGGGCCATCGTGATGCGCGATTCCGACCTCGTCGGCATGCGCAAGCTGATGGACCAGGGCCTGCTGCAAATTCCTCACCTCGTCGACGGCCTGCAGCGGCAATGGACGGCGGAGGATTTTTCCGAAGCCAACAAGATCCGCCAGTCGACCGTCAACGTCATGTGGCGGTTCATGAGTAAATACGATCTTCTACTGTCGCCGGTTTCGTCCAATCCTGCCTTCGATCATGGCCTCTACGGACCGAAGGAAATCAACGGCAAGCCCGTGACACGCGGCGATTCACCGCCCTTCACCTCGGTCTTCAACTGGACCGGCCAGCCGGCTGCGAGCATTCCGGCAGGCTTCACCAGGGCGGGGCTACCGGTTGGCCTCCAGATCGTTGGGCGTCACCTTGATGATCCGATGGTGATGCGGGCCGCCGCGGCGTTCGAGGCCGCACGCCCGTGGAGACATATCTGGCCGAAGATCGTCACCGAGCTGAACTGAGCTCTCCGAGGGAAGGGCCACGGTCCTTCCCATCCCGGATCCGGAGAAACCGAAAAGAATGGAATTCCACCTTGCCTCCCTTCCCGAGATCGCAGGCGGTCTCCGGAGCGGCAGGCTCGACCTCCTCGCCTATATCGCCGAGATCGCCCGTCGCGTCGAAGCGACAGATGCAGAGACGCGGGCCCTGCTGCCTGAGCCGGGCCGGCGCGAGCGGCTGCTGGCCGAAGCCAGGGCCCTGCTCGCACGCTATACCGGCCCGGCCAAGCGCCCGCCGCTCTTTGGCGTGCCCATAGGCATCAAGGACCTGCTGCGCGTCGACGGCTTCGAAACGCGGGCCGGTTCCTACCTGCCGCCCGAGGCGCTGGCCGGTCCGGAAGGCACGCTGGTTCAGCGGATCCGGGAACTCGGCGGCATCATCCTCGGGAAGACCGAAACGGACGAATTTGCCCATAGCGAGCCGCCGGTGACACGCAATCCCCGCAACCTCAAGCATTCGCCGGGCGGCAGTTCGGGAGGCTCGGCAGCATCCGTTGCTATCGGCCTTTGCCCCATCGCCATTGGCACCCAGACCTTCCGCTCGATTATCGGGCCGGCATCGTTCTGTGGCGTAATGGGCTACAAACCATCCTGGAACACCATTCCGTCCGATGGCCTCGTCTATATGGCGCCATCGGTCGATACGATTGGCTTCCTCGCGCAGGATCTGCCGAGCATAATCTCTGCCGCCGAACTGCTCGCGCAGGTGAGGCCGGCCGCTGGTCTAGCCAAGCCCGTGCTCGGCATACCAATCAATATGCAGAACCAGGCCTTGCACGATTACGCCCAGGCCGCCTTCGCCGAGCAGATCGAAGCCCTTTCCTTAGCCGGCTTCACCATCAAGCCCGTGGCGGCTTTCGATGATGACTATCTCAATGAGGTTGGCCGCCAGGTGGGCGTGCTGCTTCATTATGAAATGTCGCGTTATCACGCCGATTGGTTCAGTAAATATAGCCATCTCTACCGCCGCCGCACCCATGACGGAATTGCCGCCGGCCTGAAGACCTCCGAGGCCGAATATGCTGCTTCCCAGCAATTCCAGGCCGAGCATCGGCAGAAAATTCATGCGCTTATGGACGAGGCGAACATCGATCTTTGGGTGCTTCCCGGCAGCAATGGAGCGGCGCCGGAGAACTATTTCGTCACGGGTTGGGGCGAGCAGACGGCGAGTTGGTCGCTGGCGGGACTAGCAAGCATCTGCTTTCCGGCAGGAGTTGCGCCCAATGGCTTGCCGCTCGGCTTGCAATTCATTCCACGCTATGGCGATGACGCGAGGCTACTCGGCTGGGCAGGGCAAGTCGAGCCGGTCTTTGCCGCGGTTCGGGCACGCCTGGCAGACGCCGTATGAGTGAGGCCCGCGCCCCCTCCCGTCTGCTGGCGCGGCCAGATCCTTTCGGATAGTAGTGCGCCCAAGAAAATCCCATATGTTCCGGTGCATGGGGTAAGGGGGAATCTTGCCGGATTCGGCCAAGGACCGTGGTCGCCCAATACGCGTCGAGGATGTGGCACGCGCCGCAGGCGTATCGCCGATCACCGTTTCGCGTGCGCTCAGCGCGCCGCACAAGGTGCGGTTGGAAACGCGTGAGCGTGTGGCTGAGGCTGTTGCGAGCACCGGCTATATCGTCAACTCCATCGCCTCGACGCTGAAGTCGGGGCGGTCGTCGATCGTTACGGTTTTCGTCGCAAGCATGCAAAATCCGCATCTCGCTACCACCGTTCAGGGCATCATCGATGCCTTTAGCGGCAGCCGCTTCCACCTGATGTTCGCCCAGACCGGCTACAATGACGAGCTCCATCCTGAGATCATCGAGCCAGTGCTCCCGTTTCGACCGGCGGGTATGGCGCTAATCGGCGTTGGATGCGACCGGGCGACCCGCAAGGCACTACTCAACCTCGATCTGCCGGTGGTCGAAACGGGCGAGCGCTCACATCCGATTGATATGCAGGTACAGATCTCGTCCTTCGAGGCGGGTCGGCTGATGGGTGAGCATTTCGGCCGGCAGGGCTTCGCCAGGGTGGCGTTCTGCGGGCACACGCTAGGCCACGGCGCAGAGCGACTGCGCGGTTTTCACGCAGGGCTTCAAATCTTTCGCCTGCGCCCCGAATTGGTGTTGCCCATTGAAGGTGCGCAATCCTTCGAAGATGGCGTTTCCTCGCTTCGCCACATCCTGTCGAAACTGTCCGAGTGCGATGCGATCTTCTACGGAACCGACCTGCTCGCCATGGGGGCGCTGATGGAAGCTCGCCATGGCTCGGCCGATGGTCTTAAGCTCCCCGCCATCGCCGGTTATGGCGACCTCGATTTCGCCGAACATCTCGTCCCTGCGCTGACGACAATCCGTGTGCCCAATTATGACATCGGGCGCAGAGCGGGCGAAATGCTCCGCCGTCGGCTCGAAGGCGAGACAGTAGAGGAACCGATTGTCCATCTACCAGTGCAGCTGCTGGCGCGGGAAAGTACGGCGAATTCGGTGCATCAGCCCCGTGCCATGTACTGACACGTGGCGCAAACCTGAGGCGCCAGCCTTCCGGCGAGAGCGGCGATCGATATTTCGTGTGCCGACACGGCAAGAACGATGGTCCCCTCCCGGATTCCTGGACCGGTGACTGAGAGTTTTCTTGCTATGATCGCCCGGTATGGAGGGGCGATAGCCGATGAAGAGGTCCAAGTTCTCAGACCAGCAGATCGCGTTCGCGTTGAACCAGGCGGAAGCGGGCACATCCGTCGAGGAGGTGTGTCGCAAGATGGGGATCAGCCAGGCGACGTACTTCAACTGGAAGAAGAAGTTCGACGGGCTGCTGCCGACCGAGATGCGGCGACTGAAGCAGCTCGAGGACGAGAACGGCCGACTGCGCAAGCTGGTGGCGGACCTGAGTCTCGACAAGGAGATGCTGCAGGACGTGATCCGCCGAAAACTGTGAGGTTGGTCGCAAACGCGAGCTGGTGGCGCAGTTGTGCCGGGAGTGGGATGTGTCGATCCGCCGGGCCTGCCGGGTCCTCGAGTTCGACACGTCGACCTACCACTACCGGGCGCGTCGCCCCGACCAGGCCGGCATCGAGGCTCGTATCCGGGAGATCTGCGCGACGCGGGTGCGCTATGGCTACCGGCGCGTGCATGTGCTGCTGCGACTGGAGGGCTGGGCGATCAACCAGAAGAAGACGCGCAGGATTTACAGCGAGTTGGGTCTGCAGCTGAGGAACAAGACACCGAAGCGCCGGGTGAAAGCCAAGCTCCGGGAAGATCGCCAGGTGCCGGTGCTCGATCCGCGGTTCAGCTATCGCGGCGAACACGTGGTCGCCGCGCTCGAACGGGTCTGCTCCCGGATCGTCCACCCTGAATAGCCCCGAGTTTTCTAGACACATTCGGGGTTCATCTTTGTGCTGCCGTTCGAACTCGACGGGTGGCAGCATGCCGTTTCTGACGTGCTTTCGCTTAGGGTTGTAGAACATCTCAACGTAGTCGAACACGTTCTGGCGGGCCTCGGCCCTGGTTCGATAGGTCCGGCGGCGTATGCGCTCGCGCCTGAGCAGATTGGAGAAGCTCTCGGCGACGGCGTTGTCGTGGCAGTTCCCACGGCGGCTCATCGGGTGCTCCAGCCTGTGCGCTCTGAGGAAGGCGGCCCAGTCCATGCTGGTGAACTGGGAGCCCTGATCCGAATGGATCTGCACCTTGTCCTCTGGCTCCCTGCGTCGCACCGTCATCAGCAATGCGTGCAGGACCACGTCCGTCGTCTGGCGGCTCTGCATCGACCAGCCGACGACACGGCGTGAGAAGAGGTCAATGACCACGGCCAGGTAAGCGAACCTTCCAGCGTCCTGATGTAGGTGATGTCGGTGACCCAGACCTTGTCCGGCGCGTTGACGTCGAACTGCCGGTCCAATGTGTTGTCGACGACCATGGACGGCTTACCGCCATAGCTGCCCGGCCGGCGCTTATAGCCGGTCTGGGGCTTTTACACCGGCCAACCGGGCCAGCCGCGCAACGCGGTTCGGGCTGCAGGTCTCGCCCTGATCCAGCAGATCGTCATGCAGCTTGCGATACCGTAGAGCCGTGCCGCCAACCGAGAGGATGGTTCCGTGCTTCCGTCGCCGCCTTCGCTGCGTACCCGCGGCGCAGCGCTGGCGCGCATCTTGCAGTCGCTGCCAACTGTCGGCTTGGTTGAAGAGGTCGCGGGCGTGGCCGAGCAGCAAGCCTGGCGACACGATGAAACCCATGCCCGCCTACTCGCCAGACCTCAATCCGATCGAGCAGGCCTTAGCCAAGATCAAGCACTGGATGCGGCAACCCCAAAAGCGAACCGTCGAAGACACCTGGCGCCACATTGGACAACTCGTCCACACCATCCATCCCGCCGAATGCGCCAACTACCTCGAAAACGCCGGGTATGCCTCAATCCAATCGTGAAACGCTCTAGCTCGCTGCGGCCTGGCGCGGATGGGCACCAGAAATCGTGAAGTTCAGTTTGCGATTGTTCTTTGATGAAGCGTAGTGCGTTTGACAAGCGAGGTGAGTGGACGTCGCTGTACGCGTTAGGTGTCAATAACATTTTCGACGTCGATTAAGCAATATCGATGATACCAAGACTCTGGCCTCGACTACAACGCGATCCTATTCTGTCAACGAGTTTCTTTGAGCGGCTGATCGGGGTCGGATTTCTAGGTGATATCGAAGCTGGAGATGCTTCGCGGACGGTATTTTCGACTGATAACTCGATTTATCAGGTCGAGCCGAAGGCCATATTGTTTCCGAGGGGTATCAACGATATCAAAAAAAGCGTAGCCCTGCTTCGTGATCCGCAATACTCGAGCTTCGCGATTACGCCTCGTGGCGGTGGGACCGGCACTAATGGCCAATCGTTGACCTCGGAGGTCATCGTTGACTGTTCGCGCTATGTGAACCGCATTCCGCACATTGACCCCCGAAAGACGCATCGCTCAGGTCGAGGCCGGAGTCGTCAAGGATCAACTGAACAGAGCCCTTGAACCATATGGCCTTTTTTCGCGCCGGCGCTTTCGACTTCGAACCGGGCCACGATTGGCGGCATGATTTCTACTGACGCCTGCCGTCCTGTCGACGGGCACGTACTTGGCGAATTTGTCCAGGCCAGCGGCGTGACGATCTTCCTTGGACAATTCGTAGAAGCGCGCGCGAGCCACTCAGGCGTCTGCTGTGCCGTCTTGCCCTTTCCAAAGGGCCCGCACCGGCGCTGGCGACCTCACCGCGAGGCATACTGCCGCGCTCGCCGGATGACTAGGTCAATGTTGGCCACGATCTGAGCCATGCTGTCGACCTGATCCTTATCGGCGATATTCGGAAAGGCGGCGACCTCATAGAGGAAGCGCTCCAGCCACGGCGCGTCGATCGGAATTAGAATACGCCCATCGGCAATGGCGAGGGAGGCCCGGCCGAAGCGCTCGATCTTCGAGGCGCTGGGCCTTTGCGCGATCTTGCCGTCGCGGTCGATCGGCTCGTCGGTCGCCGTGGAAGCGACCAGGTTGCGATAGCCTTCACGACGTAGCTCCTGATAAAGCCCCATCCCGGCGCCACGCTCGTCGACGACGATAAGGGCAGGCTTGTCCCGTTTGCTTTCGGCCTTGATCGTCGCGCGAACCTCCGGCAGTTCCAGATGAACCGAAATGACTCCGATAAGATAAAGGACATCCACGCCCCGTTTTTCGCGGACGAGCCCCCATTTCGTGCACACACTAGCGTTGCCGCTTACGGTCGCTCCAACATCCCAAGAGTGGACCGTGAGTTCGAACTTGGGCAAGTCGGCGGGATCATAGCGATGAAATTTTTCGACTGATAGCATGCCGGAGCCTCCGGCTGTCGGTCGCTGCTGATACTGCCCGTCCCAGACGTGGCGAGGTTGTCTGGCCCTGATCGCCTCGGCGTCTGAATGACTCAGTCGTTTCGGATTGAGTACGTCGCCGGTTTTCCGCAGCATAACGGTTCTGCCGTCATGCACAAAGTGCTCCCTCTTCTCCGCGATCAAGGGCAGCTTGAGCACGAAGTCGGCCTGCGGCGCCAGCGTTGCGGATAGGTCGTCGGGGGCGAGACGATGCATGACCAGAATGAGCGCGCCCCTTGTCGGGTCATCAAAGCGCGTCATTACAGAACTCGCCACCCACGACCTTATCCGTTCCTTCGCACGCTCCGAGCTGGCCTCCTCCGGCTGCATTGGGTCATCGATGATGATGTTCTCGGCCCCGAACCCGGTGATATCGCTGCCTATTGAGGTCGCATAGCGGTGCCCACCCTTGGTGGTGCTGATGTGGTCGACGGCCCGTTTGTCGAGCAGGGTCCAAGGAAAGATGCGACGGTAGACTGCGGATTCCATGAGCTTGCGAGCGAGCCTGGCATGCTCGTGTGCAAGATCGTCGCCATAGGAGATGGTGATGAATTTCTCGCCTGGATCACGACCGAGCCGCCAGGCGACATAGAATATGGAGACCATCATCGATTTCATGTGGCGCGGTGGCAGGTTGATGACAACGCGCCGATATTTCCCATCGGCGATCCCCATCATCAGCCAGGCCATAAGGTCGAGATAATCAGCGCGATCCAGTTTACGGGTTGGGTGCAGCACCGGGAAAGCGAGTACGACAAAGCACCAGAAATCGCACCGGGCCAGCATGACCAGTTCATCGACGGTCGGCCGCAAGCGATCGTCAACAACAGCTTCGGACATCACCGCCTTCTTACTCTGAGGCGTCAGGCGTGTAGATCTTTTCGAAGCGGGCGAGCATGTGCCGCAATGCTTCATCATCGATCTTGGACGGATCAATCGGTTCTTCGAGGTTCGCCTCGTCGCCGGCCTTGTCGATGGCGAGACATTGGATGAGCAGCCGCATCGCGGCCATGTCACCATCGAGCGCCATCGCGTACAGCCTGCGCACGAGCGCTTCGAGCTTGGGTACCTCGGAGACACCGTGAGCGGTTTTGAGCGTGACTCGGCGTCTAGCCTCCCGCTCGACCAGATCCTGGAACGTCGGCGAACCCTTAGGTCTTCCAGCCGGGTTGCCTGAAGCACCGGGCTTGAACTGGTGCTCGAGCGGCGGGCGACGATAGCCAACGCCGCGCGAATTCGCGCTCGGGACATCGTCTTCGGGGCGCTCAGTCATTCCCGTACCTCCTCGGCGCCATCCCGTGCACGGCGCGCAGCGACCTCGGCAAACGCTTCTCCGGTTTCCGCCAGGGTAGCGGCAGAACCGGTCAGCGCCTGCCAGCGCTCGATGGCGACATCGCAATAGCGGCCGTCGATCTCGATGCCCCGGCACACGCGCTGGGTGGTCTCCGCGGCAAGCAGGGTTGACCCTGAGCCCAGGAAGGGGTCGAGCACGATCTCGCCGCGATTGCTGATGTCGAGGAGAGCGTCCTCTAACATCACCCGTGGCTTTACCGTGGGGTGGTCGTCCGATTGGGCGCGTGCTTCTGATCCCAGGCTGGAGCCGCCCGGATAAGTCCACACATTGGACCGCCAGCGACCAAAGGCGCCGAGTTGGACGTTGTTGACATGCGGCGCGGTGCCGCTCTTGAAAACCGGCAGAAATTCGTGCTGCGACCGCCACAAACTGCCCTGGCCTCCATTGGATTTGCGCCACACGACAATGTTCAGGAGGGTGAGCCCCAGTGCGCGGCCCACGGTCAGCACGAGCTCCAAGCTACGCCAATCAATGAAGGTGGCAAGCAGGCCTCCCTCAACGACAACGCGTGCCGCAGGCTCCATCCACTTTTGATTGAACTCGAAGAATTCCTCACGGCTCAGCTCGCCATGTGCCATGACGAAGTCGCGATGATGGGCTTTGCTCGTAGTGAACCCCACATTCGGTACATTGAACGGGACATCCGTCAAAGCAAGGCGTGCGAGCTCGTTCTCCAGGAAGAGCCGCTGATAGCTGGTGGCAACCAAGGCATCACCGTGCAGTAGCCGGTGGTCGCCGAGCTGCCACAGATCCCCCATTAAGGAAACCGACGCCGCGGGAAGCTCGGGCAGAACATCCTCGTCCTCATCGTCGCAACCGTCATCGAGCAGCAGGGCGTCGATCTCAGCCAGTTCGAACCCGGTGACGATGACATCCTTGTCTAGTTCGATCAGCTCTGCGAATTCCAAAGCGAGTACCTCTTCGTCCCACTGGCCTGTTTCGCCGAGCCGGTTAAGCGTGATCGCCAGAACGCGCTGCTCGTCGGCAGAGAGGTAACTCACATCTATGGTGGGCACCCGGTCGAGGCCGGCCCGCTTGGCCGCCTCCCAAACGCCGTGGCCCTTTACGATACGCCCCTCGACATTGATCAATATCGGCTCGCAGACGCCGAACTGGGCGATGCTGCGATCGATCCGCGCCGCCTGCACCTTGTCGGTCTTGCGGACTCGTCGATTGGCAGGCATGAGGCTGTCGACCGGCCGATACTCGATCCGCAGGTCGGGCAGAAGGTCGTTACGCCTGCTATGTGATGCCGGCGGTTCCCGGAGGACAGTCAACCGCTCCTGCGTCTCGCGCCGCGCTCGCGAGCGCTCATGGAGTTCGGAGACCAAGCCCCGGGGCGGGCTACTACCGCCATTGGAGGATGATGATCTGGCCATGTGTGCCTTCCTTCCGTTCAGCAATCCGCCGATGAAGGGAGGCGTCAACCAAGACAGCGTTGCCGCACCCACAGTAGCTCAAGCCAAAGGCCCAGCTTGCCAGTTGGTACGGCCAACTGCCCTCCTTGGCTTCTGGCTCGCTTGAACGACTTCCGCCCAAGGCAGTTGTCATGTGCGAAATTGAGCCGATTCAATTTTGCAGCGCAAGGGCCAATGATGGCCACCCTTGCGATCGAAGTAATCGGGCGGATGGCGAAACACAGCCCGATCCATCTACTGCCTGACCCTTCGTGCGCGCCGTCGAGACGCCACATTGCCTGTAATCTTTTGGTCGATATCCGCGGTCTCAGAACGCCGTATTGCCCAGAGCGAGGCATCCACCAACGAAGTGGTCGGTGCTATTTCAGACTGCTTGACCTCTGCGCGGGCGAGGCGGTGTGAGAGGCTTCGGTTTGGTAGCCAAAGCTGGCCAGGGCTAAATCTCAGTCGCCCCGAAACAATTGAGCGTGGTGGACAGTGAGGCACCCTTTACGGTGTTGCTCCGGCTTGGCGCTTCAAAGGATCCCTGTTATTCCCTGTTCCGTGGGCAAGGCGTTCCCGAAGAGCGGACAATATCAGCGTAATCTCAGTCCGTTAGGTATCGTTCTGTCGCGAAAATCAGGCGAAATCCCTGATATTGTCCCTGTTGGCAGGGAATTTTCAAATTCTCAGACGGGTTCGCCGCGGACTACGTGCACCACCAAATCTCGCCTCCTAGGCTAATCCCGCCTCCCGGGCGCTGTCGGCTGTCGCGTCGCGTCGCCGAGACAGTGCTTGAACGCCGGCCCTCTCATGCGTTTTATCGCTGGAAGCCGGG
>Ga0164242_10003725_pt1 | contig 17283 bp, 10 predicted proteins | sample OricomgcompostMG_FD_108783 | JGI IMG/M metagenome (GOLD analysis project Ga0164242, IMG submission 108783) | Miracle-Growth compost microbial communities from Emeryville, California, USA - Original compost - Miracle growth compost (MG) ...
ACCTGGAACACGCCGATCGCGTCGGCGCGGCAGAGCATGTCGTAGACGGCGGGCTCCTCCCTGGGAAGTGTTGCGAGCGTCCACTCCTCGCCGACGCGGTCGCGCACGAGATCGAACATGTACTGGATCGCCTCCAGCATCCCCAGCCCGAGCAGGTCGAACTTCACGAGCCCCATCCACTCGATGTCGTTCTTGTCCCACTGCAGCACCGTGCGCCCGTCCATGCGGGCGTGCTCGATCGGGCACACCTCGCCGATTGGTCGCTCGGTGAGCACCATGCCGCCCGAGTGGATGCCGAGGTGGCGGGGTGCGTGCATGAGCTGCATGGCGAGGTCGATGACGGGCTGGGGGATGTCGTGCCCGGTGTCCGTCGAGATGTGGGCGCCCCAGCCCTCGACCTGCTTCGTCCACGCGTCCTGCTGGCCGGGGGAGTGCCCGAGCGCCTTCGCCATGTCGCGCACCGCCGCCTTGGGGCGGTAGCTGATCACATTGGCGACCTGCGCCGCATTGCGGCGCCCGTATTTGTCGAAGACGTATTGGATGACCTCTTCGCGCCGCTTCGAGTCGAAGTCGACGTCGATGTCGGGCTCCTCCTCCCGCAGGGCGGAGAGGAAGCGCTCGAACGGCAGCCGATAGGCGATCGCGTCGACGGCTGTGATGCCGAGCACGTAGCAGACCGCCGAGTTCGCGGCGGAGCCGCGGCCCTGGCACAGGATGCCGTTGCGCTTCGCATACTGCACGATGTCGTGCACGATCAGGAAGTAGCCGGGGAAGTCCTTCTCTTCGATGACGGCGAGCTCGTGATCGAGCCTCTTGCGGATCTCGTCGAGCGGCTCCGGCCGGTCCCCTTCCGGGTAGCGCTCGGCGATGCCGTCATCGACGAGTTTCCGCAGCCAGCTCATCGGGGTGTGGCCGGCCGGCACATCCTGGCGGGGCAGGCGCGGCTTCGCGGTGCGCAGCTCGAAGGCGAGATCGGATGCCACCTCCACAGTCGTCTCGACCGCCCCCGGGTACCGCGCGAACAGCCGTGCCATCTCGGCCCCGCTGCGCAGGTGCGCCGCGCCGGCCGCCGGCAGCCAGCCGTCGAGCTCATCGAGGCTGCGGCGGGCGCGCACCGCGGCGACCGCGGTGGCTAGCGGCCGGTCGGCGGGCTTCGCGTAGTGCACGTTCCCCGTCGCGACGACGGGCAGATGCCTCCGCCTGGCGAGCTCGTAGAGGGCGTCGTTATGGGCGCTCGCGAGCGGGTCGCCGTGGTCGAACAGCTCGACGAGCACCCCGTCTCGGCCGAAGAGCTCGATGAGGCGATCGAGCTCGCGGCCCGCGGCATCCGCGCCGCCGTCTGCGGATGCGAGCGCCTGTCTGACCGCGCCCTTCCTGCACCCGGTGAGCACGAGCCACTGGCCGCCCGCCATGCCGGGCAGCGCAGCGAGGTCGTAGATCGGGCGGCCCTTCTCAGCACCGCCCGCGAGCTGCGCGTCGGTGATGGCGGAGGCGAGGCGGTGGTAGCCCTCCTGCTTGCGCGCGAGCACGAGCAGGTGCGCCCCCTCAGGGTCGGCGACACCGTTCTGCGGCGAGGTGAGCCCGAGCGAGAGCTCGGCACCGAACACCGTCGCGACCTGGTCGGTATAGGCCTCGGCCGCCTCTGCCATGCGCACGACGCCGTACAGCCCGTCGTGGTCGGTGATCGCGAGAGCGGACAGGCGCAGTCGTGCCGCCTCCTCGAGCAGGGCCTCGGGGTCGCTCGCCCCGTCGAGGAAGCTGAAGTCGGAGTGCGCGTGCAGCTCGGCGTACGGCACGTACGGCCCGGTCTCGTAATCGAGCCGGCGTGGGGTGACCGGCAGCCGGACCCTGCTCCAGGCGGGGGAGTCGCCGCCGTCGGCATCCTGATCGGGGCCGCCCTTCGCCCGGCGCCCCGACAGCTTGCGCTCGAACTCGGACCACGGGATCGGCGGGTTGTTGAAGCCCATCAGCGCCGCCCCCTAGTCATAGCGCGCCTCGGCGAGCCAGGATTCGCCGTCGAACAGCAGCAGCCACGCGATGCCGTCGGCGTCGACGATGCTGAAGCGGTGCACCCGCCGCGCCGTCGCCGCATCCCACCAGCGCTCATCGACGGTCCACGGGCCGGCCCAGCCGCCGATCGGCCGCGCGAGGCGCAGCGCCTCGGCGTGCGAGCCGACCCCGCGCGCGCCGGCCGCAGCGAACAGCGCCGGCTCGCCCTCGACGAGCCCGCGGTCGGAGACGGAGACCGAATCGCCGCCCTCTGCCAGCAGGGCGACCCGCACCCGCGGCAGGAACACGGTCGCGGGCAGCGGATCGGGTAGTGCGCCCGGCCACGGCTGCGACGCCCGCTCGGGTGTGCCGGCTGGGGAGCGGTCGCCCCACGGCACCAGCACCTGCCGATCGTCGAGCAGTCGCCCCCCGCCGATCTCGGCGGTCACGACGGCGTCATGCCCGAGCATGCTCTGCACGCGGGAGAGCGCGTGATGCACCCGCTCGTCGGGCGCGTCACCCCAGAGCCCCTGCTCGTGGTGATGCGCCGCGTCGACGCTCTCGGGGGCGAACACGAGCTGCACGACGGGCGCCTCGAGCGCACCGGTGCCGGGGCCGACACCCTGCAGTTGCCAGCGCAGGCGGTCGACGAGGTCCACGGCGGTGAACCAGCGGGGGTGCAGCCAGGTGCGCGAGCTCTCACCGCCGTCCTCCGTCATGATCGTCACCGTCACAGCGGTCGCCACGAGCTTCGCCGCGGTGAGGCCGGCGATGACCTCGTCGGCGGTCTGCCGGGCGGCGAAGGCGAGCTGATCGACGCGGTCGAGTCCCTCGTCGAAGACGAGCCGGCGCTCGAGCGCCCGCTGCGGCGCGCGCGGGACGACGACCTGGGCGTCGCGCCCCGTCACGAGGGCGTGCACCCGCGCCCCGGTCGGGCCGAAGCGCTCGACGAGCTCGTCGGCGGCCATGCCCGCGAGCGCCCCGAGCGTCGTGAGACCGAGGCGGCGGCACAGCGCCGTGAAGCCGTCGTCGCCCATGACGTCGACGGGCAGGGCGGCGAGGAAGGCGGGGGAGCCGCCGCCCGGCACGATGAGAACGGGGGATGCCGAGGGATGCCGCGCCGCCTGCTCCGCAGCGAACGGCCCGTCTGCCACCCCGGCGCGCGCGTCGGGAACCCCGTGCTCGGCGAGCACCCCGAGCAGCACCGCGGCCGCCTCCGCCTCACCGCCGTAGTACCGGGCAGGGCCGCGCGAGCGCAGCGCGCACATGCCGGGGCGGATCGGCTGCACGCCGGGAACGGTCTGCTCTATGGCGGCGAGGATCGGCTCGAAGAACCGCGCGTCGGCCTGGGGGTCGTAGGGCAGCACCACGAGCTCGGGGCAGCGCGCCTGCGCCTCGCGCACCCGCAGCCCGCGCCGCACCCCGGTGACGCGGGCCGATGCCGAGCAGGCGAACACGAGCCCCTTCTCGATCAGCGCGATCGGGTCGTCCGCAGCGATGGACGGGTATTTCATCAGCGCCGCCCGGATGGGCCAGTCGGGGCACCACAGCACGATCGAGCGGGTCAGGCTCTGCCCCTGATCGCGGCCGGCCTCGGTGCTCATGACACCCGCTCCCACCGCAGCGCGGGCACGGCGGCGGCCGGCTTCGCCCCACGGAGCTCGCTGGACGACATCGCATCGCCCGGCAGCCGCAGCTGCGCGACCCGCGGGCGGCCGCCCCGGATGTCGGAGCGCACCGTGACGAGCCGCTCGCGCGGGTAGCCGTGGCCCCGCCCGATGCCGACCCAGCGGCTCTCGGTGACCGCGAGCATCGTCTCGGACCCCGGCCATGCCGGCGCGCCGACCCCTTCCGGCTGCAGGGAGATCAGGACGGCGCCCCGCTGCCGCAACCGGGCGGCCAGCTTCGCGGCATCCGTATCGCTCACCCGGTCGGCAGGGCGCACGACCACGATCGACAGCGCGTCGGCGAGCGCGGCCGTGACGGGCAGCCACGCCCGGCCGGGCTCGCGCACGAGCACGAGTCGCCCCAGCTCGATGCCGAAGCGCGCCGCGGCCTCTGCCCCGAACTCGGGAACACCGACGACCCCGCACCAGGCCCCGTCGGCGCTCGCGGCGGACAGCAGCCCCATCACGAGCGTCATCGAGCCGGCGACCGAGTACACCGAGCCGGCCTGCAGCGCCCCGCCGGGCAGCAGCGACATGAAGGCGGGCAGCGTCGGCAGGGTGCGGGTCTCGAGCCGGGTGCGCTCCATGCCCGCGATGCGGGACTTGAGCTCGCGGATGCGCTCGAGGTCGGCCTGCGCCTTCTCGAAGACGCTGCCTTTCCCGACGAGACCACCTGTCTCGATCGCGTTCCGCTGAGCCATCCCCACGCATCTATATTCGAAGCCTCATTCGAATATGTCAAGGTGAGGAAATCAGGTCACATCGAACCCGCCTCGAACACCCAGCGGGCGTTCACCAGGCTTTCACGCACCCCCGACATCGCGCGGCGAGCCGCTTCATTCGCCCTGCAGGAAGTCGAGATCGGCGCCGTCGGATGCCTGCACGACATGCGTCGCGTAGAGCCGCCGCCACCCCCGCTTCGGCGGCACCGGCGCGGTCAGCTCAGCCCGTCGGCGTTCGAGCTCGGCCTCGTCGACCAGCAGGTCGACGGCGCGCCCCGGCACGTCGAGCCGGATGCGGTCGCCGTTGCGCACGAGCGCGAGCGGACCGCCCACGGCGGCCTCGGGCGTGACGTGCAGCACGACGGTGCCGTACGCGGTGCCCGACATCCGTCCGTCCGAGATGCGCACCATGTCGCGCACGCCCTGGCGTGCGAGGTACTTCGGGATCGGAATCGACCCCGCCTCCGGCATCCCGGCCGCGACCGGCCCGATGTTGCGCATGATCAGGACGTGGTCGGGCGTGAGGCCGAGGGATTCGTCATCGAGCGTCTCCTCGAGCTCCTCGAGCGAGTCGAAGACGTGTGCGACGCCCTCGTGCACCAGTAGGTGAGGTGATGCCGCCGCAGCCTTGAGCACCGCGCCACCGGGCGCGAGCGAGCCGCGCAGGGTGACGAGGGCGCCGGGCCCTTTGAGGGGCTCGTCGAGGTGCTTGATCGTGTCCTGCCAGTCCTGCGGCCCGAGCGCATCGGCCAGCTGCTCGCCCAGGGTCTGTCCGGTGACGGTGAGAGCGTCGAGATCGAGATGGTCCTCGAGTTCCTTCAGCAGCGCGGGCACGCCGCCGTCGCGGTGCATATCGGGCAGGTAGTTGGAGCCGGCCGGCTTGCAGTCGACCAGCACAGGGATCTTCTGCGCGATCGCGTGGAAGTCCTCGAGGTCGATGTCGAGCCCGAGTCGGCGCGCGATCGCGGTGAGGTGGATGATCGCGTTCGTCGAGCCCGCGATGGCGGCGAGCACGACGATGGCGTTCTTGAACGCCGCCTCGGTCATGATCTCCGACGGCTTGCGGCCCGAGCGCGCGAGCTCGACGGCCTGCCGCCCGGTCGCCACCGAGAGCCGCAGCCGCTCGGACGAGACGGAGGGCGCGGTACCGGCGAAGGGCAGCGCCATGCCGAGCGCCTCGACGAGGCATCCCATGGTCGACGCCGTGCCCATGACCATGCAGGTGCCGGCCGACGGCGCCAGCTCGGCGTTGATCTCCCAGATCTCCTCGTCGCCGACTCGGCCGCTGCGGTACTCCGTCCACATGCGCCGGCAGTCGGTGCACGCGCCGAGCCGCTCGCCCTTGTAATCGCCGACCGTCATCGGGCCGACGACGAGCTGGATGGCGGGGATGTCGGCTGAGGCCGCGGCCATCAGCTCGGCGGGGACCGTCTTGTCGCAGCCGCCGAGCAGCACGACGGCGTCCATGGGCTGCGAGGTGACCTGCTCCTCGACCTCCATCGCCATCAGGTTGCGGAACAGCATCGTGGTCGGGTTGGTGAGGATCTCGCCGAGCGACATCACGGGGAACACGAACGGGATGCCGCCCGCCTCGAGCACCCCGCGCTTCACGGCGTCGATCATCTGGGGCATCTCGCGGTGGCACGTCGTGTAGTCCGACGTGGTGTTCACGATGCCGATGACCGGGCGGTCGACATCCGTGCCGTCCAGCCCCGCGGAGTTCAGGAACGCGCGCCGGATGAACTTGCTGAAGCCGAGGTCGCCGTAATCGGTCAGGTTCCCGTAGACGCCGTCGGTGGCCCGGCCGTTGGTGATCCGGCCCTGGTCGTCGCTCATTCTGCTCCTGTCACAGGGTGATGAAGGTGGCCTTGGCCACGGTGTAGTCCAGGACGCCCTCGCTGCCGCCCTCGCGCCCGAATCCCGAGTGCTTGACGCCGCCGAACGGCGCCTCCGCCGTCGCGACGAGCATGCTGTTGACACCGACCATGCCGGCCTCGATGCCCTCGGATGCGAGGAACGCGGTGCTCAGATCGCGCGTCCACACGTAGCTCGCGAGCCCGAACTCGGTGCCGTTCGCGAGCTCGAGGGCGGCCTCGGTCGTGTCGAATGTGGTGATCGGCGCGACCGGCGCGAACGGCTCGTCGCGCATGATCTGCCGGTCGGGGGCCACGTCGGTGAGCACGGTGGGCTGGAAGAAGTAGCCGGCCGAGAAGCCCGGCGCACGGCCGCCGCCCGCCGCGACCACCGCCCCGCCGGCCACCGCGTCCGCGATGAGCTCCTCCGCCGCCTCGACGCGCCTGATGCTGGTGAGCGGCCCGACCTGAGTCTCCGCGTCGCGGCCGTCGCCGACCTTCAGCGCGCGGGTGGCGGATGCGAACGCCTCCGAGAACTGCGCGCTGACGGATTCGTGCACGATGAAGCGGCTGGGCGAGGCGCACACCTGCCCGGCATTGCGGAACTTGGTGGCGACGCACGCCTCAGCGGCCCTCTGGATGTCGGCATCGGGGAACACCAGCACGGGGGCGTGCCCACCGAGCTCCATCGAGACGTCGGTGATGTGGTCGGCGGCGAGGTGCAGCAGGGTGCGCCCGACGGGTACCGAGCCGGTGAGCGACAGCTTCCGGATCTTCCCCGAGCCGACGAGGCGCTCGCTGATCAGCGGGGCGTCGCCGGTCAGCACGTTGACGACACCGGCTGGGATGCCGGCCTCGTGCGCCGCCGCCGCGAGCAGCAGCCCCGAGAACGGCGCCTCGTCGGGCACGCGCACGATCACCGAGCAGCCCGCGGCGAGCGCCGGGGCGAGCTTGCGCGCCGGCAGCAGCGCCGGGAAGTTCCAGGCCGCGAACGCCGCGACGATGCCGACCGGCTCGCGCCGGACGAACATGCGGGTGCTGGTCGAGTGTCCGTCGATCGTCCGCCCGTAGATCCGGCGCGCCTCGTCGGCGTACCAGTCGAACTGGTCCGCGGTGGCGCGCCACTCGCCCTCGGACTCTGCGAGCGGCTTGCCCTGCTCGGCGGTCATCAGGCGCGCGGCATCCGGCGCCCACTCGCGCAGCACCGCGGCGACACTGCGCAGCGCGGCCGATCGGGTCCAGGCATCCGTCGCGCGCCAGACCGCGAGGCCGCGCTCCGCGGCGGACAGTGCGGCGTCGACATCCTCGATCGCGGCTTGCGCCACGGTGCCGAGTGTCTGCTCGGTCGCCGGGTCGATGACGTCGGTCACCGCGCCGTCCGCGGCCGGGCGCCATTCGCCGTCCACATACAGCCGGCCGGGAATCACGTCGGGGAATGCGGTCATGGTCAGATCTCCAGCTGGTGTCGAAGCTTCTCGGTGTTCTCGACCCACGGGCCGACGTTCCATCGCCCGAACGAGCCGAGGCCTCCGTCGGGGTCGGTGCCGAAATACACGGGAAGGTGGATGAGGCTGAGCCCGTCGTAGCCGTAGGCGGCGTCCAGCGCGGCGCGCAGCTCATCCGTGGAGTGGCCGCCGTGCAGCGCCTGCACTCCGGCGATCGACGCGGCCCACGCGGCGTAGTCGACGCCGACCTGGTCGCTGGTGGCGTAGTCGACGCCGTACTGGTCGAGCTGCAGCGACGAGATCGCGCCCTGCCGCCGGTTGTCGAACAGCAGGATCGCGCCGCGCGCCCGGTGCTGCACCCCGTCGATGAGGACCTGGGGATTCATCGTGAAGCTGCCGTCGCCCGAGAGCGCGAGCCCGAAGAACCCGTCGTCCGCGATGCCGCTCGCGAGCAGCGCGCTGGCGGCGAACCCCATGTAGCTCGCGCCGGTCTCGGTGAACGTGAGGCCGGGCCGGTCGTCCTCGGAGACCTGGAAGCCGTTCGCCTGCACATCGCCGGCGTCGAAGAACTTGATGACGTCGTCGCGCCCCGCCGCCCAGTCGGTGACGACCTTGAGCGCGGCCGGCTGCGTGAGCACCTCGCGCCCCCAGACCTCGTCGAAGAGCACGGGGCGGTCGTAGCGCCGCTGCTTGAAGTCGACCCATTCCTGCCAGGTGCGCAGGCACTCGGCCGCCCACGGGCTGCTCAGGTCGCGGCGCTCGGCGCCCTGCTCGCGCAGCGCGTCGATGAGCCGGCGCAGGGTCGCCCTGCCGTCGCCGAGCAGCGGGATGGTGTGGTTGTAGTGCACGACGTCGTCGGGGTCCGAGTTGATGTTGACGACCCGCCGCACGCGGGGGTAGCCGGTGCGCGACATATCCGACTGGCAGACGCCGCGACTGCCGATCGCGAGCAGCACGTCCGCATTCTCCATGGCGTAGTTGCCGCCGATCGACCCTTTCGAGCCGCCGACCGTCAGGTTGCGGGGCAGCTCGTAGGGCAGGGCGCCCGCGGCGATCGGGGACGTGACGGCGAAACCGTCGACGAGCTCGAGCAGCTCGGCGATCTCGGAGCCGGCATCCCGTGCGCCCCCGCCGACGCGCACGACGACGCGATCCGCCTCGAGCAGCACGCGCGCCGCCTCGTCGTAGCTGCCTGGGCCGTCCGCGGCGGCGCCCAGGCGCGGCAGCGCGCCATCGGGCAGGGCGCCCAGGTTCATGTCGACGAGCTGCGGCTGCACATTGATCGGCAGCAGCAGATAAAACGGACGCGCCCGATACGGGTCGTCGACGGCGTTGTGGCCGCGGCGCAGCGCCTCGGGCAGCGCCCACGGCGTGTGCACGGTGTAGGCCGGCCCCATCGCCGCGGCCATCTTGAGGAACGCGCCCTGACCCCCGCCGGGGATCTGCTGCATGTTCGGGCCCTCGTCCTCGGTGGTCTCGTCGGCGTAGATGTGCCAGACGCCGATGCCGTCGCTCGCGGCCGCGAGGCTGCCGGCCAGGGCCTGCAGCGCGCCCGGGCCGATGGAGGTGATCACCGCAGCCTTCTGCCCGGTCACCCAGCGCAGTGCGGTGGCGGCGTGCGCCGCCTCGACCTCGTTGCGCACGGGATGCACGCGCAGCGCCCCCGCCTGCTCGTAGACGCGCATCACCTCGCCGAGCTCGGTCGAGCCGTGCCCGAAGATGCCGATGAAAGTGCGCACGTTCTGCTTGAGCAGGCCGATGACGACGGATTCCGCCACCGTCACCTTCACGCGCGCCGGCAGCGTGCCGTCGGCCAGTGCCTGCTGCACCGACCCGGCACGGACGATCGCGGCCGCGCGGCGCCCGCGCTCCTCGCCGCTTCCCGTTTCCCCCGTCATGGCGTCAGGCCCCGACCGCGACGCGCTCGCCGGTGCGAGCGGATTCCTGGGCGGCGAGCGCGAACGCCAGCACCTCGGTGCCCTGCTCGCCGGACAGCAGCGGAGTGGTCCCGTTGCTCAGCGCATCGACGAAGTGCATGCCGGATGCCGTGAAGCTCGACTCCCAGCCGGTCGGCATGTCGGAGAATCCTCGGGTCTCGCCATCGCGGTAGAGCACGACCGGCGGCGCGTCGAGCATGCGGCCATGGCCCCGCGTGACCCAGATCACGCCCTTGGTCCCGGTGATCTCGACGCGGTCGTCCTGCGCATAGTGCACGGTCTCGATCCGCAGCTCGGGGGAGTGCACCACCTCGAGCGCGCCCACCTGGCCGCCCGCGTGCTGCCAGCTGACCAGCGACGGCGCGTCCTGCCCCGTCTCGGGCGTGTATCCGATGAAGGCGTGCAGCTGCTCGGGCAGGCCGAGGAAGTGCCACGCGATGGCGAACTTGTGGTGCCCGTCGTCGAACACGAGCGGACCGCCCCCGGCCTTCTCGGGCTCGAGCCGCCAGGCGGCCGCCGACTTCGGCACCTCCCATGCAGTCGGGCTCCAGCCGGGGTTTGACTTGATGCGAATGCTGCGGATGTCGCCGATCTCACCCGCGTCGACGAGCTCCTTCGCGCGCACGATCGGCGGGTAGAAGACGAAGTTCTCGAAGACCTTGAAGACCACGCCGCGCTGCTGCGCCCGCGTCGTGAGGGTGTGCGCCTCATCGAGCGTCAGGGCCATGGGCTTCTGCAGCGACACGTGCTTGCCGGCATCCATCGCATCGAGCGCGACGGGCAGGTGCAGATGATGCGGCACGAGGATCTCGACCGCGTCGACGTCCGAGCGCGCGAGCAGCTCGCGGTAGTCCTCGTAGCGTGAGCCCTCCGGCACGCCCCACGCCTCGCCGCGCCCGTCGCGGTTGGCCGCGACAGGATCGGCGATCGCGACCACCTGCGCATCGGGGTGCGCCAGATAGGCATTCGCGTGCAGGTCCGAGATTCGGCCGCAGCCGATGATCCCGATGCGGATCATTTCTGGTTCTCCTTCGTGGTGGGGTCATAGCCGCCGAGCTCCCTGGTCACCTGCGCCGCTGCAGCGTGAACCTGCCTGCCCAGCTCGTCGACGCGCGCCAGGCTGACGCGCGTGACCGGGCCCGAGATGCCGACGCTCGCCATCGGCATCCCGTACATGTCGAAGATCGGCGCGGCGACGCAGCGCACGTCGAGGTTGAGTTCCTCGTCGTCGATCGCGTAGCCGCGCTTCTGCACCTTCGCGAGGTCGAGCAGCAGCTCGTCGACCGAGGTGATCGTGCGGGGCGTGTATGCCGTCATCGGCTGCGCCACGGCCGCCGCGAGCTCCTCGGCGCCGGCCATGCAGAACAGCGCCTTGCCGGTCGCGGTCGCGTGGATGATCGGATGCGCCCCGATCTCCGTCTCGACCGTGACGACGCCGCCGAGCTGCCGCTCGCGGGCGACGTAGACGCCGCCGGTGCGGATGCGGCGCGCGAGGTGCACCGCCTCACCGGTCTCACCCGAGAGGCGCCGCATGACGGGCTTCGCCGCGCCGAGCAGGTCCATTCCGCGCAGCAGGCTTCCCGCGAGGGTCACGACCTGCGCCGAGACGCGGTACGCCTTGCTGCGCGGGTCCTGCTCGACGTAGCCGCGCTCGCCGAGCACCTGGAGCAGCCGGTGGACATTGCCCTTGTCGAGATCGAGAAGGCGCGCGACCGCGGTCACCCCCATGCCCGGATCGTTCGCGGCGAGCGCCTCAAGGATGTCCAGTCCGGTGCCCAAGGCTCCGGCGCCGCGCGTTCGCTCGGCGGGGGTGACGGCGGTGTCGGTCTTCATCGCTCAGCTCCTCGACTCTGGGGTGCGCCGCCTCTGGGGCGTACGGCAGCGACGCTACAACAGCGTTGATGGTCAGACAACAACATTTGCCCATCGAAGCGCCAATCCCGCGGCATCCGTTGCCAGATAGACAACACGCTTGGTTTCGGCGTCCTACCCGGCGTTAGAGTGCCTGCGACCGAGGTGCCGACCTCACATTCAACGACGAATCCCCGGCGGGCAAGGCGACGCCCGGCGGGCGGAAGGGGAACAGCAATGGCATCAACATCCACGGGCGGCCCGGGCTCCGCCTTCAGCCGCCGCGCCTTCATCGGCGTCGCAGGCGGCGTGGCGGCGAGCACCCTGCTCGCCGCCTGCTCGCGCACCGGCACGGGCAGCGTGGGCAGCGGCTCGTCCGGGCACGCTCTGAAGTTCTGGAACATGCCGTGGGGCGGGGCGACGTTCAACCCGCTCGACAAGAAGATCACCCTCGCCTTCAACCAGGACGGCTACACCGGCTCCTACCAGGAGGTCCAGTGGGCGAACTTCGCGACGGTCTTCTCGACCGCCGTCGCCTCCAACACAGGCCCGGCGATCAGCTCGGGCGGCGGCACGCAGGCGTTCCTCTACGCGCACCAGGGGAAGATCGCCTACGCGGACGACCTGCTCGACGCCTGGAAGAAGAACGGCATCTACGACGACTTCCTCGACGGACTCGTCGAGACCCTGAAGACGTCCGACGGCTACGCCGCCGTGCCCTACAACCTCGATGTGCGCGTCGCGTGGTACAACAAGACGCTGCTGCAGAAGGCGGGCGCCGAGCTGCCCGCCACCTGGGATGACTACAAGGACGTCTGCGCCAAGCTGAAGAAGATCGGCGTCTACGGATTCGGCGTGGGCTCAGGCGCCGGCAACTTCACCGGCAGCCACGTTCTGACCGCATTCATGATCAACAACGGCGGCGGCCTCTTCAACGCGAAGCAGGAGCCCGACGCGGTCACCGACCGCAACATCGAGGCGATGGAGTACATCCTCGAGCTCGTGAAGAACGGGTACTCCGACCCGGCATCCGGCACCTACACGGTCGCCAACGTGCAGGCGCAGTGGAAGGCGCGGAAGTACGGCTTCGGCTGGGACGACGCCGGCGTCGCGACCAACACCGGGGGAGACATGGTGACGGAGATGGCCGTCGCCGACCCGCTCACCGGCCCGCACGGCACGAAGGGCGGCCTGTACTTCCCGAACAACATCATGATGTACAAGAACACCCCCAGCCAGAAGGCGTCGGAGGCGTTCGCGACCTACTACTACAAGCACATGGCGCCGCTCTGGACGAAGCACACCGGCATCGGCCTGCCGCCGCTCAAGTCGATCGCCGCGACCAAGGAGTTCCAGTCCGACCCGAACAGCGTCAAGATCATCAACGAGTGGCAGCCGATCTTCAAGACGTGGGCGGCGCCGGGCGGCACGAGCCTGTTCTACAACGTGGCCAACACCGTCGACAGCACGGCGCCGATCGTCGCGTTCACGCAGTCGATCCTCGGCGGCAAGACCGACGCGAAGTCCGCGCTGACGACGCTGCAGAACGCCATCGAGGGGCTCATGAAGTAGTGCCGGGGCCGCGCCCGCCACAATAGGCACCATGGCACTGCTGGCGGGCGCGACCAGGGCGAGCTGGCGCGGCGAGGCCCTGATGGGCGTGACGCTCGCCGGCATGTCGGCGCCGGTCGCGATGGCCTTCGCACAGTTCGCCGGGCTGCCGCCGACCGCCGGGCTGTACGCGCTGATCGTTCCCGGCATCCTCTTCGCGCTGTTCGCCGCGACCGGGCGCCTCACCGCCGCGCCGGACGCCGTCGTCGTCGCGCTCGTCGCGGCCACGCTCACCCCGCTCGCCCATCCGGGCAGCACGAGCTATCTCGAGCTGGCGGCCGCCCAGGCGCTCGTCGCGGGCGGCGCATTCGCCCTGCTCGGCGTCTTCGGGCTCAGCCGGGTGACGGCTCTGCTGCCGCGGCCGGTGCTGATCGGCTTCTCCGCCGCCGTCGCCCTGGATCTGCTGGTGCGCGAGATCGCGGCGATGTTCGGCATCCGGCTCGCTCCGCGGGTGACGGATGCCGCGGCCGGCGGCTTCCCCCAGCATGCCCGCGCCTTCATCACCGGGCTCGGCGATGCGGATGTCTGGGCCGTCGCCGTCGCCGCGGGCGCGATCCTCATCCTGCTCATCGGGCGGCGGATCGCCCGGCGGCTGCCCTGGGAGATCGCCGTCCTCCTCGCCGGGCTGGCGAGCCACCGCATCTTCGACCTGGCGAGTCGCGGCGTGGCGACGGTCGGCCGGTTCGACGGCGGGCGGCCGCCGTTCGCGGTGCCCGTGCCGCCGGCGGCCGACTGGCTCGCCCTCATCCCCGGCGGCATCCTGATCGCCGTCGCCGCTCTCGCCCTGCATCAGGACGACCACCCGGCCTACCAACCGGCCGGCGCGCACGACGGCATCGTCTACGGCCTGGCGAGTGCCGCGAGCGGGATCTCCGGCGGCTTCGCCATCGGGCCGTCGCCCGCGCGCCGGGCGCGACTCGACGAGCTGCGCTCCCGCTCGCAGCTGCCGACCCTGGTCGCGGCAGTGCTGATCCTCCTCGCAGCGCTGTTCGGCGGCGGCATCCTCGGCGAGCTGCCGACGCCGGCCTTCGGCGCGATCGCCGCGCTCGCCACCTGGCCGCTGCTGCGGCTGGCCGAGGCGCGTGCGCTCTGGCGCACGTCGAAGGGCGAGTTCCTGCTGGCGCTGCTGGTGTTCGCGGCGACGCTCGCGTTCGGACCGCTGTGGGGGCTCGCGGTCGCCGCAGCCATCGGCCTGCTGCGGCTGCTGCTCGCGGCATCCGCCCCGCCCCTCGACGTCCTCGACGGCGACGGCCGCCCCATCGCCTCGCTGCGCCGCGGCAGTCCGCCGCCGCGCCCGACCGCGCCCGGGATCGTCATCGTGCGCCTCGCCGCCCCCGTCGACGCGACCACGGCGGGGGCGCTCGCGCGCGGGATCCGACTGGCGACGGGCGACGTCGGCGCGGGCATCCGCCACCTCGTGCTCGACGGCGAGGCCATCACCGCGATCGACGCGACGGGCGCCGCCGTGCTGCGCCGCACGCTCGCAGACGTCGCGGCGGCCGGCATCACGGTCGACTACTGCCGGGCTCGCGCCGTGCTGCGCGTCGAGCTCGAACGGCACGGCCTGCTCGGCGGCAGCCGCGTGTTCCGCACCTGCCGCGAAGCGGTCGACGGTCTCGCCTGAGGCCCCGGCCGCCCGGCCCCCCGCTAACCTGGCCCAGGTCGCCTGTGACCTTTCTCACAGAGCCCCCGAAAGGATCCCCGCGTGAATCTGCTGCAAGCGATCATCCTCGGCGTCGTCGAGGGGATCACCGAATTCCTGCCCGTCTCGAGCACCGGCCACCTCACCATCGTCGAGAAGCTGCTCGGCCTGCATGTGAACGACAAGGGGGTCACGGCCTTCACCGCGATCATCCAGGTGGGGGCGATCATCGCCGTGATCGTGTACTTCTGGCGCGACATCGTGCGGCTCGTGGCGGCGTGGTTCCGGGGGCTCGCGAACCGCAACGCGCGCGGCGCCGACTACCGGCTCGCCTGGTTCGTCATCATCGGCACGATTCCCGTCGGCATCGTCGGCTTCCTCGGGCGCCACTTCATCTCCGGACCGCTGCGCAACCTGTGGGTGGTCGTCGTCGCACTCGTGGTGTGGAGCGCCGTCATGTGGTTCGCCGAGCGCGTCGCGCTCAAGCAGCGCAACGAGACCAAGATGAATCTGACGGATGCCGTCTTCATCGGCATCGTGCAGTGCTTCAGCCTCGTCCCCGGGGTCTCGCGCTCCGGCGCCACGATCAGCGCGGGCCTGCTGCGCGGCCTCGACCGCGTCGCGGCCACCCGGATCTCGTTCTTCCTCTCGATCCCGGCGCTGGTGGCGGCGGGCGGCTTCGAGGCGCTCACCTCGGCGAGCGATGTGTCGGCCACCGTCGGCTGGGGTGCGACCGCCGTCGGCACACTCGTCAGCCTGATCGTGGCGTACGTGTCGATCGCATGGCTGCTGAGGCTCGTGCAGCGGCATCCGATCAGCGTCTTCATCTGGTACCGCATCGCGGTCGCGATCGTCGTCGCGCTGCTGCTCGGCTTCGGCGTCATCAGCGCGACGTGACCTCTGTCAACGGCCTCCCGCCCGGGGCTCGCGATCTCTAACGTCAGTAGGGTGCCGGCCAACAGCTACCGACTTCAGATCTCGTCCGAATTCACCCTGGCGGATGCCGCCCAGACCGTTCCCTATCTGCACCGGCTCGGCGTCGACTGGCTCTACCTGTCGCCGCTGCTCGAATCCGCCAGCGGCTCGTCGCACGGCTACGACGTGGTCGATCACGGGCGGGTGGATTCCGCGCGCGGCGGCGCCGAGGGCCTGCGCGCCCTCGCCGAGACCGCGCACGCCGCCGGGATGGGGCTGCTCATCGACATCGTGCCGAACCACATGGGCGTCGCCGATCCGGAGGCGAACAGCTGGTGGCGCGACGTTCTCGAGCACGGGCAGGATTCCCCGTTCGCCGAGTTCTTCGACGTCGACTGGGAGGCGGGCGGGGGCCGCGTCGTCCTCTGGCCGGGGGAGGTCAACTACCGCCGCTTCTTCGCCGTCAACGACCTCGCCGCGATCCGCGTCGAAGACCCGCGGGTCTTCGACGCGACGCACCGCGAGATCGCCCGCTGGTTCGAGAGCGGTCTTGCCGACGGCATCCGCGTCGACCATCCTGACGGCCTGCGCGACCCGGGCGCGTACCTCGCTCGGCTGAGCCGCACCGTCGGGGGCGCTCCGATCTGGGTCGAGAAGATCCTCGAGGGCGACGAGACGCTGCCGCCCGCGTGGCCGGTGGCCGGCACGACGGGATACGACGCGCTCGGCGTCATCGACCGCGTGTTCATCGACCCCCGCGGCGAGGCGGGGCTGAGCCGCGTCGCCGACGAGTCGGCCGGCGCTCCGATCGACTGGGGTGCGCTCGTCCTGGAGCGGAAGCGCGCCGTCGCCCGCGACATCCTTCACCCCGATGTCGCCCGCATCGCGCGCGAGCTGGGCGCCGCGCCCGGTGACGGCACCGAGGACGCCGTCGTCGAGCTCGCCGCCGCCATGCCGGTCTATCGGAGCTATCTGCCGTTCGGGCGCGAGCACCTCGACGCGGCCGCCGCTGCGGCGAGCGCGGCGCGGCCCGAGCTCGCCGACGCCATCGACCGCGCCCATCGCCTGCTGGTCGACCCCTCGAATCCGGGGGCTGCGCGCTTCCAGCAGACGAGCGGCATGATCATGGCCAAGGGCGTCGAGGATTCCGCCTTCTACCGATATCCCCGCCTCACGGCGCTCAACGAGGTCGGCGGCGATCCGTCGTGGTTCGCGATCGACGTCCGCGAGTTCCATGAGCGCCAGCGACGCCGTCTCGAGCTGGCGCCGCAGTCGATGACGACGCTGACGACGCACGACACGAAGCGCAGCGAGGACACGCGGGCCCGGATCGCCGCGCTCGCCGAGATCCCCGATGAGTGGGCGGATGCCTTCGCCGAGCTGCGCGCGCGGACGGGCACCGCAGACGCCGTTCTCGACGAACTCGTCTGGCAGGCGGTCGTCGGCGCGTGGCCGGCCTCGCGCGAGCGCCTGCAGGCCTACGCGCTCAAGGCGGCTCGCGAGGCCGGCTCGTCGACCGGCTGGCTCGAGCCGGACGACGCCTTCGAAGCCCGCCTGGCCGCGCTCGTCGATGCGGCGTTCGACGACGAGCGGGCGAGCGGCATCGTCGAGGGGCTCTCGGCCCGGATCACCGCGGCGGGCCACAGCAACG
>Ga0164242_10003726_pt1 | contig 17280 bp, 15 predicted proteins | sample OricomgcompostMG_FD_108783 | JGI IMG/M metagenome (GOLD analysis project Ga0164242, IMG submission 108783) | Miracle-Growth compost microbial communities from Emeryville, California, USA - Original compost - Miracle growth compost (MG) ...
CGCGTGCGGCGACACCAGTCGCGAGCTGTATCTCTACGACACGTTCGAGGGGATGACCGAACCCACCGAGAAGGATGTCCGCTGGGATGGCGTGCATCCGGCGCGCTGGCTGAAGCACTCGGAACACAACAAGCGCAACAGCGCGATCTGGGCATACGCATCGCTGGATGAGGTGAAGGCTGGGTTCGAGAACGTGCCGTATCCGAAGGAGCGGCTTCATTTCGTGCAGGGACCCGTCGAGCAGACCGTTCCGGGCATCCTTCCCGAGCGCATCGCCCTCCTGCGGCTGGACACCGACTGGCACAGCTCAACCGCGCACGAGCTCGCTCACATGTACGACCGGCTTGTGCCGGGCGGCGTGCTCCTGCTCGACGACTACGCGCACTGGCAGGGCGCCAGGGAGGCGGTCGACGAGTGGCTGGAACGCACGGGAGAGAAGCTGTTGCTCGTGCGCATGGGAGGCGGCCGCATCGCGGTCAAGCCGGGACTCGAGTCCTGAGCGCGGATTCGTCGCCGATGGGGCTCGGACGCTAGGCCCACCGACTCAGGCGAAGAGTTCCGCGACGAGCTCGAGGGAGTGCCCGCGGGCATCCGATTCGGCGGCTCCCGACGCGATCATCAGCTCGTCGGCGCCCGTCGAAGCGAGCAGAGAGGCGAGCCGGTCGCGCACCACCTCGGGTGTGCCATACGCCTGCCGGGAGTTCCGGTCGGCGATGAAGTCCAGTTCGAGCTGGCTGAACTGGTAGGTGGCAGCCTCCTCCACCGAGACGGGTTCGGGTTTCTGACCTCGCCGCATCTGCAGGAACGAGATCGCAGCCGGCAGCGACTGCCTGCGCACCTCGTCCGGATCCTCGTTCGCCAGCACGGTGACGGCGATCATCGGGTGCGGCTTCTCCAGTGTCGCGCTAGGCGTGAACCGCTCGCGATACAGCTTCAGCGCCTCCTCGGTGTGCTCCCCCGCGAAGTGATGCGCGAAGGCGAACGGGAGCCCCAGGGCGGCCGCGACCTGGGCGCTGTATCCGCTGGAGCCGAGCAGCCAGATCTCGGGCAGGTCGCCGAGGCCGGGAACGGCGCGGATGCCCGCGAGCGGGTCATCCGGCGCGAAACCTCCGGTGAAGAAGCCGAGCAGATCCAGGAGCTGCTGCGGAAAGTCCTCGGCACCGAGCGCATCCGCGCTGCGCCGAAGAGCCGCCGCAGTCGCCTGATCCGTGCCCGGTGCGCGGCCGATGCCGAGATCGATGCGGTCGCCGTACAGGGCTCGCAGCGTGCCGAACTGCTCCGCCACGACGAGCGGGGCGTGGTTCGGCAGCATGACTCCCCCGCTGCCCACGCGGATGCGGTCGGTGCGCGCGGCGATTCCCGCGATCAGCACGGCCGGCGCGCTCGACGCGACCGCCGGCATCCCATGGTGTTCGGCGACCCAGAACCGGTGGAACCCGAGCCTCTCGGCCGCTTGCGCGAGACGGATGCTGCCGGCGACGGCATCCGCATTGCCCGCGCCCGCCTCGCGGCTGGCCAGGTCGAGGACGTTCAGGGGAACCTTGCGAAGTTCGGTCACCTTCAGTTCAACCGCCAGGTGACGTCAGGATTCCCGGCAGACGGCGGCAACCCCGCTGATCTCGACGAGTGCACCGGGAACCCCGAGCCCGGCCACCTTGGCAGCCGTCACCAAAGGTGGCGCGCCGTCTCGGGCGAGCCTGCCGGCTATCGCGCCGTACGCGGCCCTCACGTCTGCACGTTCGTCGAACAGGATGTTCCACTGGATGACGTCCTCCAGCGTCGCGCCGGCCGCCTTGAGCGCGACGACCGCATTCTCCAACGCGCGCACCGACTGGTCGGCGATGTCGTCGGAGACAATCGCACCCGTCTCGTCCACGCCGTTCTGGCCGCCCAGATACACGGTCGTCGAGCCCGGAGGCACGATCGCGACATGACTGAAGGCGGGAGAGCGCACGAGCCCGTCAGGTTGAAGGAGTGTGATCGACATGAGAGCCATCTTGTCGAACCCCTCCGACACCGACGACCGGGCCGTCAGGTGAAGTCCGGATCCGGCTCACTCGCATAGGCGACCGCGGAGCCGCCCAGAGGCCAACGACGGCGGCCGTTGTTCAGAACACCGCCGCTCTCCTGCAGGTAGCAGGCACCGCAGAGCGACTCGTAGACCACGTCATCGCGGTCCTCGATCGCGACCTGATCGCCGTCGAACACGAAGACCCCGTTGATCGTGCGGGCGTTGAAGATGGCCTTGCGTCCGCACCGGCAGATCGTCTTCAGCTCTTCCAGGCTGTGCGCCACCTCGAGCAATCGGCGGCTGCCGGGGAATGCGACCGTCTGAAAGTCGGTGCGGATGCCATATGCCAGCACCGGAATATCCTCCAGGATCGCGATCCGCAGCAGGTCATCCACCTGGGCTTCCGTGAGAAACTGCGCCTCATCCACGAGAAGGCAGCTGACGTCGCGACCGAAGCGTGAGACGGTTCGCTCGCGCAACACCTGGAACCGGTGGTAGAGGTCGGCCTGCGGGTCGATCGTGAAGTCGGCATCCCGCGTCACACCGAGGCGGGAGACGATGGCCGCGTCGCCCTTCGTGTCGATCGCCGGCTTCGCGAGCAGTACGCGGTGGCCGCGCTCCTCGTAGTTGTATGCCGCCTGCAGCAGCGCCGTGCTCTTGCCGCTGTTCATCGCCCCGAACCGGAAGTACAGTTTCGCCACCCCGATATCGTATGGCGCACCGTTATTTCAGGTCAGGTAGCCGTCCTCGGCGGCGCGGCGGATCAGGTCGGAGCGCGTGCTCGTCGGCCTGCCGACCCGTTGATACTTCTCTCGCACGCGCCGCAGATACGTCTTCGCCGTCTCGAACTGCACGTTCATCGCGCCCGCGACCTGCGAGGTGGAGTGGCCCTCCACGTAGAGCAGGAGCGCCCACCGCTCGCCGTCGCTCAGCTTCGGCTTCGTGAGCGGCAACGCGGTGGACGCAACGTGCGTGGGTTCGGCGGCATCGGCATCCGAGAGTCCCATCACCGCCTTCGCGGTCGTCATCACCTCGCGCACCGGCTGCGCCTTGGAGAGGAACGCCAACGCGCCGGCTCCGAGGCAACGTTCGCGTTCCTCAGGGGTGTCGAGCGCGGTCAGCACGATGACGGATGCTCCGGCCGCGCGGCAGGTGCGCACCCGCGCCTCGATGGAGACCTTCTCGGTGAGGTTGAGGTCCATCAGCACGAGGTCGGTGGGGAACGCGGCGGAGTGCACGAGTTCCACCCAGGTAGGGGCGGCGACGACGAGCTCGAACAGTGGCTCGTGCTCGCGGATCCAGTTGGAGAGGCTGTCGAGCAGCAATTCGTGGTCGTCGAGGATGCCTACCCGCACCGGGGTGCGGCCCTCATGCGGGGACAAAACCGAACCTCATGATCATCGTGGAGCCGTTTCTCGAGATGGCGGCATCGCCGCTCAGCGAACGCAGCACGCTGACGAACGGCCGGGCCGTGCGCCGCACGAATCGCCAGTCTGCCGCAATGCGCATCGAGAGTTCGAATCGCGCGCTCTCGGAGCTTTCGACGGTGGGATTGCGCTGCACGATGATGGCCGCACCTGCCGGGTCGAGGGCACCGATGCGCACCGACTCCACCAGGAACGCGCTGAACGCGGCACGTGCGTGCGGCGGCATATGCGGCAGCAGCCGTTCGGGATCGCGCACGGCGTGCCCGTCGATCCGGGTGTCTGCCAGAAGGCCGTCGACCCAGGTCACGCGCAGTTGCTCGATCGCGTGTTCCCGCAGCCCCGCCGACACAGCCGTCGCGGTGTCGATGTCGACCTGCGTGATGCTTCCGCGGTCGGAGATGGATGCCAGCAGCGGCAGCGTCGACTGCCGCAATTCGTCGAGTTGGGCGCGGCGAAGGGCATCCTGTTCGAGCATGCGGAATTCGGGCTCCAGGGCGCGCATGCCGCGTTCGGACGACGCCGTCCATTCTGAGCTGAACCTCGCGATGACGGCGCCGATCGTAGCGGCGACGGAGGCCAGCACGAGCACGGGCGTGGCCGCGACGACCGCGTACACGTACGGCGTGTTCACGATGGAGAGGGAGGTGTGCTGCGCGGCGGCCAGCAGTCCGACGACGAGCGCGCCGAAGACGCCGAACACGATGATCTCCCACGGCGGTCGCACCCAGAGCAATCCGAAGACGATCAGCGCGACGCCGATCTGTCCCCAGTCGTCTTGCACGAGCCGGTTGTGGCCCCACGTCGACAGTGCGGACAGCACGGCGGCGCCCACGGCCGCTCCGACGATGACGGCCGCGCCTCCGGCGCTGAGGCGCCCGACAGAGGGATGCACGGCGATCGACAGCGCGGTTCCGGCCGCGATGAGCAGGCACAGTGCCGCAACCGCGAGCACGGGCGCGACGATCTCGTTCCGGTTCAGGATGCTCTGCACCACTGCGTATCCCACAGACATCCCACCCAGCAACGGCGCGAGTCCCCACGCCGCCATCGCACCGATCGGATCGAGTCGGTTCGGTGCGCGGTCGAGGATCACCTCGTGCATCAGACGACATCCTCCGAACGGATGAGCGGAACCACCATCAGCACGGACGTGCCAGCGCCCGGCTTCGAGAACACCGACACGGACCCGCCGACGCGTTCGACCCGCTCGATGACCGAGTGCATCAGGCCCATCCGGTCGTTGCCCTCTGCGGTGAGCGTGCCGACATCGAAGCCGCGGCCGGCATCCACCACGACGAGGGAGACGGCACCGCCGGATGCCGAGAGCATCACGTCCGCCGCTGACTGCCCGGAGTGCTTCAGCACGTTCACCAGGCACTGGCGGGCGGCAAGCCCGACGGCGCGGCGAGCATCCGGCGTCAGCGACGTGTACGGGCCGAAGTCTCCGGAGACGTCCACGACGAGGCCGGCGTCGCGGGCCTGGGCGATCGCCTGCGCGAGTTCCGTTGCGCGCCAGTCCCGTTCATCCGTCACCGCGAGAGCCTGCACGCGTTGCGTCTCGTCGGTCCAGTGACGGATGTCCGACTGCAGCCGTTCACGGAACGCCTCCGGCACCGGGCCGGGAGCGGCGGTCGCGATGGCGGCCAGTTCGCTGAGGGTGGTGTCGTGCAGTTCGGCGCGCAACTCGGCCACGAGCGCTCGGCGGAGCTCGTCGGCGTGCTGCTGGCGGAGCATCCGCATGATCAGCGTGTGTGCGCCGCGGTGGGCGCTGCGAGTCACCCCGTGGAACAGCAACAGCGCCATGAAGAGCACGTAGGTGGCCAGCGAGATCGAGTCGAAGCGGAACTGCCGGTGCGCCACCGTCGCGGCCGCGAACACGGCAAGGTCGCCGACCGCATACGCGACGGTCGCCCAGAGAACCCCGATGCGGGCATCCGACCCGGATCCGCCGATCAGCATCAACGCCACAAGGGGCAACGCCACCACGAAGAGGTTTGTGTCGGTGTAGGTGACGGTCTGCTCGAGCAGCGCGAAGGTGTACGCGAACGTGGATGCCACGCCGACGGCGATGTAGGCGACCATCGCGGTCAGGCTCGGCTTCACCATCACCACGACCATGAGCGCTGCCATCGGCAACAGTGAGCCGGTCGCCCACCAGCGCACGTCGACATCGAGGAACAGACCTGGAGCCAGCACGGATGCCGTCGCTGAGGCAAGGCAGATGAGCGCAGCAACCTGCGTCGACCGGGCGACAGCGAGGTTGCCAGCTTCGCGCGCCACCTGGGCCGGAACCCCGAGAGACATCGTGAGGATTATGACACGACGATGCACCCACTTGTACCCCAGTTCTGTACCCCGGTGGAGAGCGGCTTCGCGAGTGCGTGTTTCGGGGAGAACGACGTTCGCTCAGAACAGCGTCAGACGTTCTTCCGGCGCGACCGGCTTCGGTGCGCCCGGAGCATTCGCTGCGGGTGACGCCTCGAACCGCACGCCGCTTTGCAGGCGCGCTGCGTCAGCAAAGCCTGCGTCGTCCCGGGCCCTTCTCCGGCGCACCCGATCGCCGTTCTCGTCGCGCACGGTGTTCAGCGCCGCCGACCGCACGCCTCCGGTGACCGGATCCTCCTCGCCGCGCTGGAGGCCATGCGCGGCGATGAGCGGTTTGATCCGTGCGGCGAGCCACTTGCGGTACTCCACCGGCGCGTACGCCTTCGATCCGTACATAGCCCGGTACTTGTCGACGAGCTCCGGGTGCTCCCGCTCCAGCCACATCATGAACCACTCCTTCACGCCCGGCCTGAGGTGAAGCGCCGTGTACAGAACCGAGGTCGCGCCCGCGTCCGCTGCCGCGGAGAGCGCCGAGTCGAGATGCGACCGGGTGTCGGTGAGGTACGGGAGGATCGGCATCATGAACACCGAGCAGTCCAGGCCGTGTTCACGCACGGCCCGCACGGTCTCGAGCCTGGCCTTCGTGCTCGGTGTTCCCGGTTCGACCGACTTCTGCAGCTCGTCGTCGTAGACCGCGATCGACATCGCGAGGTCGACGGGAACCCGCGTGGCGGCATCCGCAATCAGATCGAGATCGCGCCGCAGAAGCGTGCCCTTCGTGAGGATGCTGAACGGCGTGCCCGAGTCAGCTAGCGCCTCGATGACGCCCGGCATCAACCGGTAACGTCCCTCCGCCCGCTGGTATGGATCGGTGTTGGTGCCCAACGCGACCGGATGCCTCGCCCAGCTCGGTTTGGTGACCTCACGCCGCAGCACGTCGGCCACGTTCACCTTCACGATGATCTCGCGGTCGAAGTCCGTCCCCATGTTGAGCTCGAGGTACCGGTGGGTGGGCCGCGCGAAGCAGTTGTGGCTTACCACGCCGTTCGCCACGAAGTCGCCGGTCTCGGTTGTGAGGTCGACCATGTCGAGCTCGATGCCGAGATCTTCAACGGAGATGACGCTCAGATCGACCGAGGACTTGATGGCAGTACCGGCCATAGCGAGCTTGCTTGCACTGCCTCCGACGCCGAACCCGACCAGGGAGTTGTTGGTCGTCAGGTACGGGCGTTGCGCCCTTCCGCTCATGGCACCGGTGACGTACTTCCAGCCACGTTCGGTGAGAAATCGATGGTCAGCGCTCGCGACGAGCTCGGTGCCGTCCGCGAGAGTTATGCGGTGGGCCCGTTTCCGCGTACCCCATTTCGCCAGAACTCGACTCGGCTCATAACGTCGGTAACGGCCGTCGACGCGTGTGCCCATCACGACGTCACCCACCGTGATCTCACCCAACGGTCGCTGCCTGCCATCGGCCATGAGGATGCTCGTATCGGGCGTCAGGCAGTAGGCACAGGCATGCTGGCAGCCCCGGTACGGGTTGATCGTCCAGCCGAACGGGAGGGCGCCTCCGCCGCCCGGAACCTTGTTCAGTGCAGACTTTGCCAGCACCTCATGGAACGTGACGCCGGCGAACTCAGGCGTGCGCACGGAACGCACGAGGTTGTTGAGCTTCGCCAGGCCAGGCAGAGCATCCGTCTGCTCGACCGTGATCTCCTGACCGCTCCACCGCACAGGTTCATTCGAACATATCTTCGACGACTACGCAAGCACAATGACCGGAGCCTCGCCGGAACCTTCCAGGGCTGTCCCGTTTACGGCTACACCCGTTCAAGTCGCGCAGATGGCCCTCATGAACCCGTTGTAGGGACGATCTGCGCGACTTGAACCGACCGGCGGAGCGGCCGACCGGCGGAGTGGTCGACCGGCGGAGTGGTCGACCGCGTCCTGCGGCGCCGGTCACCGCGCGGCCGCAACGAGCGGCGTCAGCGCGAGCTCGTCGCCCGACCAACGTCGGCGCAGCCAGCGGTCGTGGCTCGCCACGACCACCGCGCCGGGGTAGCCGCCGAGGGCATCCTCCAGTTCCCCCGCGAGGGCGAGCGACAGGTGGTTCGTCGGCTCGTCGAGCAGGAACACGTGCGGCGGCTTCGCGATGATCAGCGCCAGCGCGAATCGGCGCTGCTGGCCGACCGAGAGCGACCCGACGGGTCGGTCGAGATCGCGCGGGGCGATCAGGCCGAGCGAGGTGAGCGGCAGCTGTTCCGACCGGCGTTCCCCCAGCGCCTTCGCGTAGAGGGCACGCGGTGTGGCCGCCGGGTCGGCGAACCGCACGTCCTGCTCGAGCAGCCCGACCCGAAGGCCCTTGCGGCGGGTGACCACTCCCGAGTCCGGGGAGATGGTGCCGGCGAGCAGGCCGAGAAGTGTGGACTTTCCAGCGCCGTTGGGCCCTGTGACGAGAAGCCGGGCGTCGGGTTCGACACGCAGACGCGCGACGTGCAGGCGGTGGTGCACGCGAGCATCCGTGACCTGGATCAGCGTGCCTGCGGCGTCGTCGAGCCCGTGCGAACCGCTCGGGATGCCCGCGAACGCGAGCACGGCGGGCGGCTTGCGCACCTGGTTGCGTTCGAGTTCGTCCACCCGGCCCTGAGCGTTGCGCACGCGCCTGGCGATCTGGGCATCCACCCGAGCGCCCTTGAACACACCGATGAACTTGTCATTGTCGCGCGGCGCGCGCGCCGCGTGCGTGGAGCGGGCCGTGACAGCTGCAGCATGCCGCAGCCGGTTCAGCTCGTCCTGCTCGTCCCGGTACTGCCGTTCCCAGCGCTCGCGCTCGGCCGCCTTGTGCTCGAGGTACGCGCTGAACACGCCCTCGCCCGTGGCGGGCCTGCCGAAAACCGTCGCACCGTTGCCGGATGCCTGCACCGACCCGCGACCCGAGGGCCCGGATCCGGCTCGCCCGGCGTCGTCGTTCCGCGCGGCGACACTCGTACGCGAAGGGTCGAGGTCGACGAGCGCCGTCGCGACGGCGTCGAGGAACACGCGATCGTGACTCGCGAACAGCACCGGACCGCTCCATTCGGCCACCTGTCGCTGCAGGAACTCCACCGCGTCGTCGTCCAGGTGGTTGGTGGGCTCGTCGAGCAGCAGGGCGTCCGGCCGGCTCAGCAGCAGCGCCGCCAGCGCGAACCTGCTGCGCTGACCACCGGAAACCTCGCCCAGCGTGCGGTGCAGCGGAATGCCCTGCACGCCGAGCCCCGCGAGCACGCGGTCGCGGCGCGCTTCGATGCTCCAGACATCCGCTCGCTCGGCCGCGGCGAGCGCCGCGTCGTATCGCACGGCTGCCCGTTCCAGCGACTCCGGATTGGATGCCTCGCCCAACGCAACGCCCGCCGTATCGAGTTCGCGCTCCACGGCGCGCACCTCCGCGAGGGCGTGCTCGACGAGGGAGTCGAGCGTCTCATGCGGAGCGAACCGCACCTCCTGCCAGAGCAAGCCCGTGCGCGACGGGCGTGCAACGGCTCCCCGGCCGGGAGCCTCGGCCCCTGCGAGCACTCGCAGCAGCGTGGACTTGCCCACGCCGTTCTCGCCGATCAGCCCTACGCGAGAGCCGGGCGGAACGGTGAGTGAGACATCCGTGAGCACGGTGCGGATGCCGTAGCTCACCGAGACGCCGTCGGCGCGGATGTAGTCGGCGACCGTGGCGGGCGCCGAGATCGAGTCGGCTGCGGGCTTTGCGGGGCCGACGCCGTTCGGCGTCGCAGCAACATCTGCGGGCGCCGCATCGAAGGGGGGAAGGAATGAGGAACGTACTGGCATGGAACCGCCTCTCCGGGCTTGAGCCCTGGAGCCGGCACGACCACGAACGGCCGTGCCGGCCCGAATCGGTTCGCTCGAAGGCCGCCGACAACGGTTGGCGCGAGCGGAAGGATCCCGCCGGGCGTTGGCCCCCGAGGTCAGAATCGGCCGGACGACCCCATGAAGCGCGCGCGAAGCACGACCGTCACGGTGACGGATGACCGTTCTTCGCCGGGTGCGCTGCGGTGCGACATCGATGTGTCGCGGATCCGCAGGGATCGAGCCTCATGCGCGGGACGAAGGGTGGTCACTTCTTCATAGCTCGCGAGACGTTACCAGCGCGCCGGAGCTAATGCAACCTCAGTCGTCGAGGCCGAGCACCTTCGAGGTCTCGGCGATCACCTGTGCGGCCTTCTCCGGCTGGTCGTTCAGTGTGGTGCCCATGGTCGGAATGAGTTGCTTGAGCTTCGGCTCCCACTGCGCCCACTGCTGCGGGAAGCACCGCTTCAAGAGGTCGAGCATGATCGGCACGGCTGTCGAGGCGCCTGGCGATGCGCCGAGCAGACCGGCGATCGAACCATCGGATGCCGCGACCACCTCGGTTCCGAACTGCAGCACGCCGCCGCGTTTGGCATCCTTCTTCATGACCTGTACGCGCTGACCGGCGGTGATCAGCTCCCAGTCCTCGCTTTTGGCGGTCGGCATGAACTCCTGCAGGGCGCGCAGCTTCTTCGCCCGCGTCGCCAGCAGCTCGGAGACGAGGTACTTGACGAGCGCGAAGTTGTCTCGCGCGACGGCGAGCATGGGGCCGAGGTTGCCTCCGCGGACGGACCCGGGGAGATCCCACCACGAACCCTTCTTGAGGAACTTCGGGCTGAAGCCCGCGTACGGGCCGAACATCAGCGACGCCTCGCCGTTCACGACCCGGGTGTCCAGATGCGGAACCGACATCGGCGGCGCGCCGACGGCCGCCTTGCCGTACACCTTCGCGTGGTGCTGCGCGACAAGCTTGGGATTGGTGGTGCGGAAGAACTTGCCGCTGATCGGGAACCCGCCGAAGCCCTTGATCTCCTTGATCCCGGATGACTGCAGCAGGTGCAGTGCGCCGCCGCCGGCTCCCACGAACACGAACCGGGCATCCACCGTGTGCGGGGTGTTGCCGACGAGGTGCCGCACGTTCAGCCGCCAGTTGCCATCCCTGGTGCGACGGATGCTCTTCACCCGGCAGTTGAGCCACAGCTCGCCACCGCGCTCCACGAGCCCGTCGAACAGGGCGGTCGTGAGCGCGCCGAAGTCCACATCCGTTCCGGCGGTCATGCGGGTCGCCGCAATCGGCTCACGGGTGCGGCCCTTGATGAGCAGCGGTGTCCACTCGCGGATGACCCTGTGGTCTTCGGAGTACTCCATGCCGCGGAACAGCGGCTGGTCTTTGAGCGCTGCGTAGCGCTTGCGGAGGTACTTCACGTTCTCGCCCCCGCGCACGAACGTCATGTGCGGCGTCGAGCTGATGAACGAGGTGGGCAGTTCACCCTTCTGCGCGAGCGACGACCAGAACTGCCGGCTGAGCTGGAACTGCTCGTTGATGCTGATCGCCTTCGCCGGGTCGACCGTGCCGTCTTTCGCCTCGGGCATGTAGTTGAGCTCGCACATCGCGGCGTGCCCGGTTCCCGCGTTGTTCCACGGGTTCGAGCTCTCCTGTGCCACCTCGCCCAGAACCTCGTAGACGCGGATCTTCCAGTCAGGCTGCAGCCGCTGGATCATGGTGCCGAGGGTCGCGCTCATGATGCCCCCGCCGATGAGAACGACGTCTAGCGGGGCCCGGGAATCACTCACTCGAACAATTCTATGGGCGCGCCGGTGGTGCCGCTGACGGGCGCCGATCGCTCAGCTGCGGTACCGCTCCCCCACCGGGATCTCCACCGGCACGGTGTTCCCCAGCGGGGCGAGCGGGCAGGCCCAGGCCGGGTCGTACGCGCAGCTCGGGTTGTACGCGAAGTTGAAGTCCAGCACGAGCGTCCCAGGCTCCGATCCAGGGCCGAGGTCGGCGCCCTTGATCGTGTCGAGCAGGTAGCGTCCGCCCCCGTAAGTGCCGTCGGGCCGTCCTGCGGAGGCATCCTTCACCGGAAGGAACAGCCCGCCGCCGTACGAACGCAGCCGCCAGACATCCAGCGAGCCGACATCGGGCAACCGCACGACGCCGATGCGCTCGAACGGCACGACGCCGTCGGTACCGGTCTCGACATCCAGATCGGCCGGTTCGGCCTGCTCGATCGGCAGCTCGAACCGCCACTCCGGGTCGTACTGCGGTACCGGCAGGCCGGCGAAGGATGCCCGATCCTCCGGCAGCAAGGGCGTCGACGGGTGCGTCGCGAAGAGGGCATCTCGCTCGACGACCCAGGCGGCGTGGGCGGCTGACGCGTCTTCGTCGGCGAGCTCCCGTACCAGCTCGTACAGCGCGAACACGCGACGGCGCCAGTCGGCGACGTCGACTGCTGTCTGGATGTTCGTCATGCGTACATGATCGTCTCTCGGGCCGCCGGATGGTCGTCGTCGGCCGGCTCGAATCGGCCGCCCGGCCCTGCGAGCACCAGGATTCGGACATCTTCCGACAAGATGCGGTCATCGGCCCCCGATGCGTGCCTTTCGTGTCGGATGCGCGCTCGACACTGATGCCATGGCCGACGATCGACACCACGGAATCGGGCTCGCCCAGGGCACGGCCCTATATGTGGCAGCCGTGCTCGGAACCGGCATCCTGCTGCTTCCTGCGCTCGCCGCCCGTGCGGCAGGACCGGGAGCGATCCTCGCCGTCGGGGCACTGGCCGTCGTCTCCATTCCGCTCGCGTCGACGTTCGCGGCGCTGTCGACCAGACATCCGGATGCCGGCGGTGTCGCCACGTTCGCCCGCCGCGCGTTCGGTCCGACCGCCGCGCGCATCGTCGGCTACTGGTTCTACTTCGGAACGCCGATCGGCGCACCTGTCGCGGCGATCATGACCGCGCAGTACGTGGTGGCGATCATCGGCGGCGACCGCGGAACGGTCATCCTGGTCGCGGCCGCCCTCGTGATCGTGCCGATCGCGATCACCGTGTTCGGGGTGCGCTTCGCGGGCTGGGCGCAATTGCTGCTCAGCGCGGCGCTGATGGCGATCCTCGTGCTTGCACTGGCCGCCGCCGCACCGCACGTTCACCCGGCGAACTTCACGCCGTTCCTCCCGCACGGCCTGGGCGGCGTGGGCATCGCGGTGAGCCTCTACATCTGGGCGTTCGCGGGGTGGGAGGCCGTCGCGGGCATCGCCGGCGAGTTCTCCCGGCCGCGGCGCGACATCCCGCGGGCGACAGCGCTGGCGCTCGCGATCGTCTCGGTCGCGTACATCGCGATCCAGGCCGTGGTGGTGGGCGTGCTCGGCCCGAAGGTGGGTCAGTCGGATGCCCCGCTGCTCGACCTCGTGACCGTCGGACTCGGCCGCGGCTGGGGCGTGGTCGTCGCGTGCGTGGCCGTGATCGTCGTGGTCGGCGTCTTCAATGCGTACTTCGCCGCGTTCAGCAAGCTCGGCGCAGCCATGGGACGCGACGGCGATCTGCCTTCCTGGTTCGGCCGAGGCGCGGAACGGGGCGGCATCGCGCGCCGCGGTCTGCTGCTGAGCGCCGCGCTCATGGCGCTCTACTTCGCCGTCGTCGCATGGTTGCCCGACCTGCAGCCGGTGATCCTCGTGCACACGAGCATCGGCGCGGCGATCTACGGCATCGGCGTCGCGAGCGCCCTCATTCTGTTACCGCGCCGCAGCATGGGCTGGTGGATGTCCGTGCTCTCCTGCGTGCTGGTGCTCGGCCTGCTCGTTCTCGAGGGTGCCAACCTGGTGTATCCGCTCGTCATCGCGGCAGCAGCGGTCGTGGTCGGAGCCGTCACGCGGTCTCGTCCAGGACGCCGGCCGACCGAGTCCGCGGGCATTGAGATGAGCGCTGCAGCCGATGCGGCAGCGTCGGCCGCCGCGGGAAGTGCTGCGCCTGAGGAGTGAGCAGCGCTCAGACCGTGGCCGTCGCCCGCAGATTCGCTGCCACGAGTTCGGCGATCTGCACCGCGTTCAGGGCAGCACCCTTGCGCAGGTTGTCGTTCGAGACGAAGAGCGCGAGGCCACGCCCCTCCGGAGCACCCGGATCCTGGCGGATGCGGCCCACATAGCTCGGGTCGTTGCCTGCGGCTCCGAGGGGAGTGGGAACATCCTCGAGGGCGACGCCGGGAGCATCCTTCAGCAGCTCGGTCGCGCGCTCGGGGCTGATCTGTCGCGCGAACTCGGCGTTGATCGACAAGGAGTGGCCGGTGAACACGGGAACGCGTACGCAGGTGCCGCTCACCAGCAGGTCGGGCAGCCCGAGGATCTTGCGGCTCTCGTTGCGCAGCTTCTTCTCCTCGTCGGTCTCGTTCAGACCGTCGTCGACGATCGAGCCGGCGAGCGGGATGACGTCGAATGCGATGGGCCGCACGTACTTCACGGGCTCCGGCAGCTCGACGGCCGAGCCGTCGTGCACGAGCTCGAGCAGCTTGCCGGATGCCACCGCCGTTTCGGCCTGCTCCGCCAGTTCCTGCGCCCCTGCCAGGCCCGATCCGCTCACCGCCTGGTAGGTGCTGACGATGAGCCGCTGCAGTCCGGCCTCTGCGTCGAGCACCTTGAGCACGGGCATCGCGGCCATGGTCGTGCAGTTCGGGTTGGCGATGATGCCCTTGTGCGCCTCGGCGATGGCCTCCGGGTTCACCTCGCTGACCACGAGGGGCACTTCGGGATCCATGCGCCATGCGCTGGAGTTGTCGATGACCACCGCGCCGACCGCGGCGAACTTCGGCGCATACGCCCGGCTGCCCGTCGCCCCGGCCGAGAACAGTGCGATGTCAACACCGGACGGATCCGCCGTCTCGACGTCTTCGACCACGATCTGATCGCCCTTGAACTCCAGGGTGCGTCCGGCAGAGCGGCTGGTCGCGAACAGGCGCAGCGTCTCTACCGGAAAGTCGCGCTCGGCGAGGATGCGGCGCATCACGGTGCCGACCTGTCCGGTGGCGCCGACGATGCCTACGGTGAATCCGTTGCCCATGGGAGTTCCTTGCCAGTCAGTGCGGCAGGCGCAACGACGCCGGCCGTCGCCGTTGATGTGGGTAGGCCTTCTATTGTGACAGACCCTCCTGCGCGGAACGCGCCTCTCAAGGGAGGTGAGACATCCGATGTCTTATCCGCTCGCACGGTACGATCGCGCGTATGGCCGTCACCGACGAGGCGATCCTCAAGATCAAGGAGATGATCACGAGCGGGCGACTGAACCCGGGCGATCGTCTTCCTCCCGAGAAGGAGCTCAGTGAGAGCCTGGGGCTCTCCCGCTCCTCGTTGCGCGAGGCGGTGAAGGCGCTCGAGGTGATCCGGGTTCTGGATGTGCGCCGCGGCGACGGCACCTACGTCACGAGCCTGGAACCCCGGCTTCTGCTGGAGGCGCTCTCGTTCGTCGTCGACCTGCACGACGACCGCTCGGTGATCGAGATCTTCGGGGTGCGGCGCATCCTGGAGCCGGCCGCGGCTGCCCTCGCCGCGAGACGGATGTCCGGCGAACAGCTGGATGCCGTCGATCGCCTTCTCGAGGCCACGACCGGCGACGAGGACGTCGAGGCGCTGATCCAGCACGACCTGGAGTTCCACAGGGCGATCAGTGAGGCGTGCGGCAACGACTATCTCGCCCAGTTGATCGAGTCGATCTCGAGCCACACGGTCCGCGCCCGCATCTGGCGTGGGCTCACCCAGCAGGGCGCGACGGAGCGCACGATCGCGGAGCACCGCGCCATCCTGGCCGCGCTACGAGACCACGACGCGGAGCTCGCCTCCGCCCGATCGCTCACCCACGTCGCCGGCATCGAGGACTGGCTGCGAGCGGCCCTGGGTGCGACAGCCTGAGCGACCGCCGCATCCAGCACGCGCCAGACGAAGTACCGAGTCACGACAAGGAGGATCACGACAGATGAGGATCGCACTTCACTCCACGCTCCACCCCGGAGCCGTCGACGACTACCTCCGCGAGCACGCCCGCGTGCCCGACGACCTTCGCGCACTGTTCGATCGGGCAGGCATCCGCGACTGGACGATCTGGCGCTCCGGCGACCGGCTGTTCCACCTCGTCGAGTGCGACGACTTCGATCACGCGATGCGGGTCATCCATGCCGACGACGCCGACCGCCGATGGCAGGAACACATCGGACGATTCGTCGAAGGATTCCTCGGCCCCGACGGCGCCGAGGGCTACGTGCCGTTGACGAAGGTGTGGCGTCTCGAGGAGCAGCGCGCCGAGCCCGTGATCGACATGGGCCTCGACTGACGTGGCAGGCGGCGGCGCAGCCCTCGTCGACGCGCACGTTCACGTCTGGGATCCGGCACGGCTCACGTATCCGTGGCTGGAAGGGGTGCTCGAGCGCGCCTTCCTCCCTGCCGATATCGACCGGGCCGCCCGTTCGGTCACGCGGCACGTCTTCGTGCAGGCCGGATGCCTGCCCGCGCAGGCCCTCGACGAGGTGCGCTGGGTGCTCGGCATGGCGGATGCCTGGCCCGAGCTGGCCGCGATCGTCGCCGATGCGGACCTCCGCGGGGGACGCGCGCTCGAGTCCCATCTGGACGAGCTGCTCGCGCTCGACACAGGCGGAATCACGGGGCCGCGGCCAGGCGCCGGCGGGAGTGCGGCAGGCCGCCGGATCCGTGTCGCAGGCATCCGTCACCTCCTGCAGGGCGAGCCCGACGACCTGCTCGCCGACCCCGCGGCCCGCTCCGCACTGCTCGGCGGTCTCCGGGCTCTCGCCGCTCGCGGCCTCACGTTCGACGTCTGCGTGCGGCATCGCCAGTTGAACACCGTGATCGAGTTACTCGAGCAGGTGCCAGAGCTGCCCACCGTGCTCGACCACCTCGGCAAGCCACCCGTCGACGAGGGGATCGAGAGCGAGGCCGGTCGCGCCTGGGCGGAGGCGATCACCCGTTTGGCGCGGCTGCCTCTGGCGCACGTGAAGCTGAGCGGGCTGGCGGCGGAGGCATCCGGAACCGCGGCGCTCGACGCCCACGCCGAGGCCATCCTCGTGCACGCCCTGCGGGCGTTCGGTCCCGACCGCTCCATGATCGGCAGCGACTGGCCGGTCAGCGCGCTCACCGGCGCGGGCGGCTCGTTCGAGAGCTGGCGCGAGCGCGTCCGCCGTGCCGCAATCGCCGCGGGCGTCGGGCCAGGGGGCGTCGCATCCATCGAACACGGCACGGCCGCCCGGTTCTACGGCCTCTGACCCTCGGGGAGTCCGGCGTCACTCCGGGATGAAGCCTGCCGCGGCGAGCGCGCCCCACAATTCGTCCGGGATGCGGGCGGCCATGCGCTGGAGGTTCTCGCGCACGGCATCCGGGTTCGCGGTGCCCACCACGACCGACGCCACGATGGGGTCGCGCAGCGGGAACTGCAGCGCCGCGGCCGGCAGTTCCACCTCGTACTCCGCACAGGTCTGGGCGATCGCCCGAGCCCGTTCGATGAGCTCCGCGGGTGCGGCCGAGTAGTTGTACGTGGCATCCGCTGCCGGCGTGCTGCTGGCGAGCAGCCCGGAGTTGTAGACGGCCGCGGCGACGACGCGCACACCACGATCGCGGCACACCGGGAACAGCTCGTCGAGCGCCGGCTGCTCCAGCAGCGTGTACCGTCCGGCGATCATGACCAGGTCGAGGTC
>Ga0164242_10003727_pt1 | contig 17278 bp, 16 predicted proteins | sample OricomgcompostMG_FD_108783 | JGI IMG/M metagenome (GOLD analysis project Ga0164242, IMG submission 108783) | Miracle-Growth compost microbial communities from Emeryville, California, USA - Original compost - Miracle growth compost (MG) ...
CGGGGGCGTTCTTCTTCGTGCTGGCGTACGTCATCTTCATCGCCGCCGACGCCGCCCGGTACAGCCACGCGCGCGAGCTGTTCGGCTCGACGCGCGGCCCGGTGATCGACCGTGCGACCGCGTTCAACGACGGCGTCCGGCGCTACTTCGTCGTCAACGCGAGCTTCGGCGCCGTCGTCGCGATCGTCGACGGGTTCGCGCTGTGGCTCCTCGACATCCCGGCGCCGGTCGTCTGGGCGATCCTCGCGTTCGTCACGAACTTCATCCCGAACATCGGGTTCGTGCTCGGCCTGGTGCCGCCGGCGGTGCTGGCGCTCGTCGTCGGGGGGTGGCCGCTGGCGCTCGCGGTCGTCGCGATCTACTGCGTCGTGAACGTCGTCCTGCAGGTGCTGGTGCAGCCGAAGTTCGTCGCGGACACCGTGAACCTGAGTCTCACGCTGAGCTTCGCGTCGGTCGTCTTCTGGACGTTCGTGATCGGGCCGCTCGGCGCGATCCTCGCGATCCCGCTGACGCTCCTCGTGCGCACGCTCGTCCTGGAGCCTGACCCCGGCGCCGGGTGGCTGCGGTGGCTGTCGGGCGACCCGGGTGCCCGGGACCCCCGCACCCGAGACCGCGAGCCGGTCGTCGAGGACTGACGGCAGTCGCCGGGCAGGCGCGTCCCGACCCTGCCGGGCCGAGGGCAGTCTTCCGTCCAACCTAGTGCGGCCCGCGGGGCTGCGCCGCTCCGGAGGGACCGCTCCGGCATCCCGCCGCCGCGCGCGTGCGTGGCGCGCCGGGTGTGCACACGCTTGACGCACAGCCGCGACGAGGGAGCGATCATGCGTGCACTCACCTGGCAGGGACGACAGGACGTCCGGGTCGAGGACGTCCCCGACCCGAGGATCCTCGAGCCGACCGACGCGATCGTCCGCATCACGTCGACCGCGATCTGCGGGTCCGACCTGCACCTGTACGGGGTGCTGGGCGCCTACCTCGAACCGGGGGACGTCCTGGGCCACGAGCCGATGGGGATCGTCGAGGAGGTCGGCGCCGAGGTCCGGCACATCAAGCCGGGCGACCGCGTGGTCGTGCCGTTCAACATCGCGTGCGGCACGTGCTGGATGTGCCGGCACGGCCTCCAGACGCAGTGCGAGACCACCCAGGTCCGCTCGCAGGACAAGGGGGCGGCGCTGTTCGGCTACACCGCCCTGTACGGGCAGGTGCCGGGCGGCCAGGCCGAGTACCTGCGCGTCCCGCAGGCCCAGTACGGGCCGATCCCCGTGCCCGACGACGGCTCGCCCGACGAGCGTTACCTCTACCTGTCCGACGTGGTCCCGACGGCGTGGCAGGCCGTCGAGTACGCGGAGGTCCCGCCCGACGGGTCGGTCGTGGTGCTCGGGCTCGGTCCCATCGGCCAGATGGCGGCGCGGATCGCCCGCCATCGCGGCGCGGCCCGGGTGATCGGGGTCGACCTCGTGGGCGAACGGCTCGAGATGGCCCGCCGCCACGGCGTCGACGTGCTCGACCTGCGCGACGTGGACGACCTGACCGGCGCGGTCCAGGAGCTCACGGACGGCCGGGGCCCCGACTCCGTCATCGACGCCGTCGGCATGGAGGCCCACGGCTCGCCGGTCTTCGAGGGGGTGCAGAAGGGCGCCGCGATGCTGCCGGACGCCGTCGCCCGGCCGCTGATCGAGAAGGCCGGGGTCGACCGGCTGGCGGCCCTGCGGTCCGCGATCAGCACCGTGCGGCGCGGCGGGACGGTCTCGCTGTCCGGGGTGTACGGGGGCGCCGTCGACCCGCTGCCTCTCATGCAGATGTTCGACAAGCAGCTCACGGTGCGCATGGGCCAGGCGAACGTCCGCCGCTGGATCGACGACACGCTCCCGCTGGTCGCCGACCCGGCCGACCCGCTCGGCGTCCTCGACCTGCGCACCCACCGGCTGCCGCTCGAGGAGGCGCCCGGCGCCTACGCCATGTTCCAGCGCAAGGCGGAGGGCTGCATCAAGGTCGTCCTCGACCCGGCCCTGCCGAGCACCGGCGCGAGCGACGCCGGGAGCGCGTCGTGAGGGTCGCGGCGGCCGGCGGCTGGGCGAGAGCAGGAGGGTCACGATGACCACGACCGACACCGTCCCGTTCGCCCGCGCGGCCGTCCCGCTGCCCGTCCCGACCGCGCGAGGCCCGCTGAGCGCCGTCGTCGTCGAGACCCTGACCGGACCCCGGTCGGAGGCGGCCGCCTCGGCCGTCGAGCGCGCGGTCGCCGAGCGGCTGGCGGACGGCCCGGCGGAGGTCGTCGACGACGAGGACGTCCAGCTCGCGCTCCTGTGCCTGTACGAGCTGCACCACCGCGGGATCGCCGGGGTGGACGACGAGTGGGAGTGGGACCCGGCCCTGCTGGGGTCCCGAGCGCGGCTGGAGGCGGCCTTGGAGCGCGAGCTCCGGGCGCGGGTCCCCGTGCCGGAGTGTCCCCGGCGCGACGCCGTCGGGGTCGCCGAGAGGCTCTTCGCCCTCACAGCCGAGGACCCGGCGCCGAGCCTCTCGCGGTGGTTCGCCAAGCGGGCCGACGAGGAGCAGGCCCGCGAGCTGCTCGTCCTGAAGTCCCTGTACCAGCTGAAGGAGGCCGACCCGCACACGTGGGCGATCCCGCGGCTCGCCGGCGCGCCGAAGGCCGCCCTCGTCGAGATCCAGGCCGACGAGTACGGCGGCGGCGACGCACCGCGGATGCACGCCGAGCTTTTCGCGACCGCCATGCGTGGCCTCGGGCTCGACGACACCTACGGCGCGTACGTCGACCGGGAGCCCGTCGAGGTCCTCGCCTCCCTCAACCTCATGTCGTTCCTCGGGCTGCACCGGCGGCTGCGCGGGGCGATCGTCGGGCACCTTGCAGCGTTCGAGATGACGTCGTCGATCCCCAACCGCCTGTACGGGGACGGCTTCCGCCGCCTCGGCCACGACGCGACGACCACCTGGTACTTCGACGAGCACGTCGAGGCCGACGCCGTCCACGAGCAGATCGCGGGCCGCGACCTCGCCGGGCGGCTGGCCGAGCAGGAGCCCGCGCTCGTGGACGACATCCTCTTCGGGGCCGCGGCATGCCTCGCGGTCGAGGGCTGGGCGGCGTCGGCGGCGATCGAGCGGTGGTCGCAGGGCGCGTCCGCGCTCCGCCCGGCGCCGTCCCTCGTCCCGGCGGAGTGACCGTGCTGCACGACGCCGTCTACGTCCTGCCGCTGCGGTCCACCGCCCCGGCGGACGAGGACCTCGTGTCCTACGTCCGGGCGCTCGCGGGCTCGGTCGACGTCGTCGTCGTGGACGGGTCGCCGCCCGACGTCTTCGCCGCCCACCGCGCCGCCTGGGGGGACGTCGTGCAGCACGTCCCCGCCCCGGCGGCGCCTCCCGGCGCGAACGGCAAGGTCCTCGCGGTCCGCGCCGGCCTGGCCGCGAGCACGGCGTCGCGCGTGGTCGTGGCCGACGACGACGTCCGCTACTCGCTCGCGGCACTCGCCCGCGCGCTGCGGCTGCTGGAGCACGCGGAGCTCGTCCGTCCGCAGAACGTGTTCTCGGCGTGGCCGTGGCACGCGCGCTGGGACACCGGCCGCACGCTGCTCAACCGCGCCGCGGGCGCCGACTACCCGGGGACGCTCGTCCTGCGGCGGTCGGCCCTCGGCGCCGACGGGTACGCCGCCGACGTGCTGTTCGAGAACCTCGAGCTCATGCGGACGGTGGAAGCGAGAGGAGGCCGGGTGCTCTCGGCGCCGGGGCTCGTCGTCGAGCGGCGGCCGCCGACCCTCCGCGCGTTCCTGGGCCAGCGGGTCCGGCAGGCCTACGACAGCCAGAGCCAGCCCGGACGTCTCCTGCTCGAGCTCGCGGCCGGCCCGGCGTTCGTGCTGCTGCTGCTGCGCCGTCGCCTGGCGTGGCTGGCGGCGGTGGCCGCTGCCGTCGCTGCAGTCGCGGAGGCGGGCCGACGACGCGGGGGCGCCCGCACGTCGTTCCCGGCCACGTCGGCGCTCTGGGCGCCCGGCTGGGCGGTGGAGCGGTCGGTCTGCGCGTGGTGGGCGCTGGTCTCGCGGATGCGCGGCGGCGCGCGGTACCGCGGCACACGGATCCGGACGGCGGCCCACGCGCGCTCGCGGATCGCGCGGGAGTGCGGGGTGGCGCGATGACGGACCTCGACCCGACCGCGAGGCGCACGACCGTGACCGCGTGCCCCGACGGGCCGCTGCTGCTCCGCGGGGACTACGAGGTCGTCGACGCGGCGGGCCGTCCCGTCCCGCGCCGTCGGGCGACGGTGGCCCTCTGCCGGTGCGGCGGCTCGGCGATCAAGCCCTGGTGCGACGGCACCCACAAGGTCAACGGGTTCAGTGCGCCCGGCCCCGACGCCGCCGAGGAGTGAGGCGGCGGTCCGTCATGCGACGGGCGGGCGCCAGTCGAGGATCCAGTCGAGCCGCTGCGCGGCGCGCGGCAGCACCCACCGCCCGACAGCGCGCATCGCCAGGTCGCGAGCCCGCACGAGCAGGGGCGCGCGCCACGTCGTCGCCGCGCCGACCTGCGCGGACGCGCGCGCAACCCGCTGCGTCCGACCCTTGCGCGCCGCAGTGTAGGCGGCGAGCGCGGGGGACACGAGCTCGCCCGACGCGGGCGTCCCGCGCAGGCTCGCCGCCAGCACGACGGCGTCCTCGATCGCCTGCGCGCCGCCCTGCCCGAGGTTCGGGGTCATGGCGTGCGCGGCGTCGCCGAGGAGGGCGACGCGTCCGACGTCGTAGCGGGGGAGAGGTTCCTTGAGCCAGCGCAGGTCGTGGTGGAGCAGGGTCGCGGGGTCGAGGTCGGCCAGGAGCGCGCGGAGCGGGTCGTGCCAGTGCCCGAACCGGCGCTGCAGCTCGCCGACCTCGTCCTGGAAGCGCGTGCCCTCGGGAAGCGTCGCGGTGAGGTAGCAGTAGACGCGACCGTCGGCGAGGGGCGTCAGCCCGACGACGGACCCGCGTCCCCACGTCTCGGCCGGCTCGACGGGCACCGGCTCCGGCGTGACGAACCGCCACGCGGTCGCGCCCGCGTACACGGGTCCGGCGTGCCCGGGGAACAGGGCCGTGCGGATGGGGGAGTCGATGCCGTCGGCCGCGACGACGACGTCCGCCGCGAGCTCGAGCGTCCCGTCGCCGTCCGGGGCCGCGGTCCGCACGGTCGCCCGCTCGCCCGGACCCCCGGGGTCCACGGCGGTGACGGCGACGCCCAGCCGGACGGCGTCGTCGTCGAGCGCGGAGCGGAGCAGGTCGACGAGCTGGGCGCGGTGCAGGAGCACGGTGGGCTCGGGGCCGACCATCGACGCGTCGCCGCGCACGAGCCACCGCCCGTCGGGGCGGCGCAGGCCGACCGGCCCCTGGAGGGCGGCGAGGTCGCGGACCGGGTCGCCGAGGCCGATCGTGTCGAGGGCGCGGACCGCGTTCGGGGCGAGCGCGATGCCCGCACCGACGGGTTCGAGCGACGGCGCGCGCTCGAGGACCGTCACGTCCCAGCCGCGGCGCCCGAGCGCGACCGCCGCCGTCAGCCCGCCGATCCCGCCGCCCACCACGACCGCTGTCCGCGCGTCTGCCATGCGCTCGATCCTCGCGCGGTGTCAGCGTCCGAGCACGCGGACCTGCGCCGCCGGGAGCGTGGACCACCAGTGCTCGTAGCGCCCGTAGACGAGCGGCTGCCGACCCGCGAGCAGCGCGCGGAGGCTGCGGGCCTCGACGTCGAGGGCGACCCAGACGTCGTCGGGCAGGGGGTGGAACGCGGTCACCTCGATGCCGTCCTCGGTGGTCCGCCAGACTCCGGCGACCCGGCCGTCCACGAGGAGCGTCGCGAGCGCGTCGCCGTTGCGGCGCAGGACGTGCGCCGCGTACTCCGCCGGCAGGACGCGTGTGCGGTCGCGGTGGGCGAGCAGGACGTCGTCCCACATGCCGAGGAGGCGCGGGGGCGCCGGCGTGGTGCCCGGTGGGCGAGGCGCGTCGGGCAGGTCGAAGAGCAGCGTGCCGCCTCGTCCTTCGAGCTCCACGAGCTCGTCGCGCAGCGCGGCGAGCGCCGGCCCGGTGAACGGGCGCCGGAGCATCGTGAACTGCCCGAAATCCGCCTCCGACGCCGGCCCGAACGTCGCGAGGTAGCGGCGCAGCAGGTGCACGACGGCGGGGTCGTCGCCGGGCGGCATCGCGTCCGCGGCGGTGGGGGCGAGGGCATGGAGGGTGCGGCGTCTCGGGTCGTAGGACCAGGGCGGGCCGGTCGGCACGTAGCGGAGCGGGGCGAACGTGCGCAGCGCCCACCAGGCGGCCTTGGCGCGGTCCGCGTCGCCCAGGCGGTCGGTGAGGAACGCGACGATCTCGTCCTGGGTGCGGGGCTCGACCGCGTACTCCAGCAGGGTGTCGCGGAGCGCGTTCGCCTCGGGGATGGTCAGGCCGGCGGGCAGGAAGCGGCGGTCGCCGAGCCGGGAGCGGCGGAGCGGGTCGGTGACGGCGCGGTGGAACGGCGCCCAGTCGTCGGCGTGGACGGCGTGGAACGTGATCCGCATGAGCGTCGCGCGCACCACCGTCCCGTCCGTGAACGCCGCGTCGAGGGCGGCGGGGTCGAAGCCGTCGACCCGGTTCCACAGCGCGACGTACGGGGACGCGGGCTCCTGGGCCTGGAGCGCGCCGATCCGGCGGACGGCCTCGGGGACCGTCACGGGCTCGCGCGCGAGCAGGAGCTGGCGGGCGAGGGTGGCGCGGTTGAGGTCGTCGAGCGTCAGCGGCACGGTTCGACCTTCCGGCGCGGGGGTGCGCGGCGCAAGGGCGGCTCGCCGCCGAGATCGAGGGTCCAGCGTCGAGGTCGAGGGTGATCGCCGCGATCTCCACGCAAATCCCTCGATCTCGGCGGAAATGCTCGTACTCGGCACGGATCTGGCTAACGCAGCCGGTCGGCGACCTTCTCCGCCGTCCGCTGCAGCGCGCCGACGACCCGCTCGGTGTCGACGTCCTGCCTCCCCTCCCAGGTCACGGCGACGGCGGCGCGCACGTCGGGCGAGTCGACGACGACCGCGACGGACCGGAACCCGAGCGTGACCTCGCCGTCCTCCACGGCGTACCCGCGGCGCCGGGTGTCGACGAGGACGGCGCGGAGCTGCGACGGCGTCGTCGGGCCGAGGCCGGTGCGGTCGGTGAACGCCGCACGGTCGGGGTAGAGCGCGCGCACCTGCGAGGCGGGCAGGGCCGCGAGGACGGCGCGCCCCGACGCCGTGAGGTGGGCGGGCAGCCGCACCCCGACGTCAGTGACGAGCGGCGGCCGGCCCGGGGCGCGCTCCTCGAGGATGTAGACGACGTCCGACCCGTGCAGCACGGCCAGGTGCGACGAGTGCCCGACCTCGTCGACGAGCCGAGCCAGCGGGAGCCGCGCCAGCCGCGCGAGCCCCTCCTGACGGCTGTAGCCCTGCCCGACCTCCCATGCCGCGAGCCCGACGCCCCACGTCCGGTCCTCGGGGTAGTGCACGACGAACGACTCGGCGGCCATCGCGGTGAGCAGGTGGTACGTCGTCGAGCGGGGGAGGTCGAGGTGCGCCGCGATCGCGGCCGCGGGGACCGGCGACGGGCGCGTCGACAGGAACCGCAGGACGCGGAGCGTCGCGGTCGCGGCGGGTACGGGGCGGGACATGCCTTCATGGTCGCGCGACGCCCCCCGTTTGTCTCGTATACGAGACGTGATCGCCGCGAAGTGCCTGGGATCCGCGGGCTTCCGCGCGCTTCCATGGTGCTGTGGAAACCGTTGCTACCCGGACCGTGCTCGTGGGCGTCGGCCCCCTCGACCCCGCCGACGTGGTCGCCGTCGCCCGTGAGGGCGTCCCTGTCGCCCTCGCCCCCGACGCGCGCGAGGCGGTCGCGGCCTCGCGTGCCGTCGTCGACCGCCTGGCGGCGAGCGACGAGCCCGTCTACGGCGTCTCGACCGGGTTCGGTGCGCTCGCGACCCGGCACATCGCCCCCGCGGACCGCGCCCGGCTGCAGCGGAGCCTGATCCGCTCGCACGCCGCGGGCACGGGGCCGCGCGTCGAGGACGAGGTCGTCCGGGCGCTCATGCTCCTGCGGCTCTCGACCCTCGCGACCGGCCGGACGGGCGTCCGGCTCGAGACCGCCGACGCGTACGCCGCCCTGCTGAGCAGCGGCCTCGTGCCCGTCGTCCACGAGCACGGCAGCCTCGGCTGCTCGGGCGACCTCGCGCCGCTCGCGCACTGCGCGCTCGCGCTCATGGGGGAGGGGGACGTGGTCGACGACGGCGTGGTCCGGCCCGCGGCGGAGGCCCTCGCCGCCCACGGCCTGGTGCCCGTCGAGCTCGCCGAGAAGGAGGGCCTGGCCCTCATCAACGGCACCGACGGGATGCTCGGGATGCTGCTCCTCGCGCTCCACGACCTCGACCAGCTCGCCGACGCTGCCGACCTCGCCGCCGCGCTCTCGGTCGAGGGCCAGCTCGGCACGGACCGGGTCTTCGCGGCGGACCTCCAGGCCCTGCGGCCTCAGGCGGGGCAGGCCGTCTCGGCCGCCCACCTGCGCGCGCTGCTCGCGGGGTCGCCGATCGTCGCGAGCCACCGCCACGGCGACGGCGTCGTGCAGGACGCCTACTCGCTGCGCTGCGCGCCGCAGGTCGCGGGCGGCCTCCGGGACACGATCGCCCACGCCCAGACGATCGCCCTCCGCGAGCTCGACGCCGCGATCGACAACCCGTCCGTCCTCCCCGACGGCCGCGTCGAGTCGCACGGCAACTTCCACGGCGCCCCGCTCGCCTACGTGCTCGACTTCCTCGCGATCCCCGTCGCCGACGTCGCGAGCATGAGCGAGCGCCGCACCGACCGGTTCCTCGACGTGGCGCGCAGCCGCGGGCTCCCGCCCTTCCTCGCCGACGACCCCGGCGTCGACTCCGGCCTCATGATCGCCCAGTACACGCAGGCGGCGATCGTCTCCGAGCTCAAGCGTCTCGCCGTCCCCGCGAGCGTCGACTCGATCCCGTCGAGCGCGCTCCAGGAGGACCACGTGTCGATGGGGTGGTCGGCGGCGCGCAAGCTGCGCCGCGCCGTCGACGGGCTCGCGCGCGTGCTCGCGATCGAGGTCCTCACCGCGGCCCGCGGGATCGACCTGCGCACCCCGCTGCGGCCCGGCCGCGCGACGGGCGCCGCGATCGCCCGCCTGCGCGAGGTCGCGCCCGGCCCCGGACCGGACCGCTTCCTCGCCCCCGAGATCGACGCCGCGACCGGCCTCGTGCGCTCGGGCGAGCTCGTCGCCGCCGCGTTCGCCGCGGCCGGCCTCACGACGTCCGCCGCAGCACCCACCGGAACCCCGACCGGAACGGAGCACACCTCATGACGCACCCGCCCGTCCGCGCGCCCCGCGGCACCACCCTCTCCGCCCGATCGTGGCAGACCGAGGCGCCGCTCCGCATGCTCATGAACAACCTCGACCCCGAGGTCGCCGAGCGCCCCGAGGACCTCGTCGTCTACGGCGGGACCGGCCGCGCCGCGCGGAGCTGGGAGGCGTTCGACGCGATCGTCCGCACCCTGCGCACCCTCGACGACGACGAGACCCTTCTCGTGCAGTCCGGCAAGCCCGTCGGCGTCTTCCGGACGCACGCGTGGGCGCCGCGCGTCCTCATCGCGAACTCGAACCTCGTCGGCGACTGGGCGACCTGGCCCGAGTTCCGGCGCCTGGAGGCCGAGGGCCTGACCATGTACGGGCAGATGACCGCCGGGTCGTGGATCTACATCGGCACCCAGGGCATCCTCCAGGGCACGTACGAGACCTTCGGGGCCGTCGCGCGCAAGCGGTTCGGCGGCAGCCTCGCCGGGACGCTGACCCTGACAGCCGGGTGCGGCGGCATGGGCGGCGCGCAGCCGCTCGCCGTGACCATGAACGGCGGCGTCGTGCTCATCGTCGACGTCGACGAGGCCCGGCTGCGCCGGCGCGTCGAGCACGGCTACCTCGACGGCGCGACCGACTCGTACGACGACGCCGTCGCCCAGGTCCTGCGGGCCAAGGAGGAGGGGCGCGCGCTGTCGGTCGGGCTCGTCGGGAACGCGGCCGAGGTCTTCCCGCAGGCGCTCGCGGACGGGCTCGCCGTCGACGTCGTCACGGACCAGACGAGCGCGCACGACCCCCTGGCCTACCTGCCCGTCGGCACGAAGGTCGAGGAGTGGAAGGACGAGGCCGCGCGCGACCCCGAGGGCTTCACCGCCCGCGCCCGGGCGTCGATGGCGCGGCACGTCGAGGCGATGGTCGGGTTCCTCGACGCCGGCGCGGAGGTCTTCGACTACGGGAACTCGATCCGCGAGGAGGCGCGGCTCGGCGGCTACGACCGGGCCTTCGCGTTCCCCGGGTTCGTCCCCGCGTACATCCGGCCGCTGTTCTGCGAGGGCAAGGGCCCGTTCCGGTGGGCGGCGCTCTCGGGCGACCCCGCGGACATCGCCGCCACGGACCGCGCGATCCTCGACCTCTTCCCGGACGACGAGCACCTGCGCCGCTGGATCACCCAGGCGGGGGAGAAGGTGCGCTACGAGGGCCTCCCGGCCCGGATCTGCTGGCTCGGCTACCAGGAGCGCCACCTCGCGGGGCTGCGGTTCAACGAGATGGTGGCATCGGGAGAGCTGTCCGCGCCCGTCGTGATCGGGCGCGACCACCTCGACTCCGGCTCGGTCGCCTCCCCGTACCGCGAGACCGAGGCCATGGCCGACGGCTCCGACGCGATCGCCGACTGGCCGCTCCTCAACGCGCTCCTCAACACCGCGTCGGGTGCGACGTGGGTGTCGATCCACCACGGCGGCGGCGTCGGGATCGGGCGGTCGATCCACGCCGGGCAGGTGATCGTGGCCGACGGCACCGACCTCGCCGCGGAGAAGATCGCCCGCGTGCTCGTCAACGACCCGGGCACCGGCGTCATGCGCCACGTCGACGCCGGGTACGAACGGGCGGTCGAGGTCGCGCACGAGCGCGGGCTCCGCGTCCCGATGACGGAGGGCTGAGGCCGTGGCGACCGCGACGGCCCTGCTCGACGACATCGCTGCCGTCGGCCGTGCCCGCTCCGGCGGGTACCGGCGCTTCGCCTGGACCACCGAGGACCTCACGCTCCGCGACTGGTTCGACGGCCAGGCCGCCGCGCGCGGGCTCGAGGTCGTCGAGGACGGCAACGGGAACCGCCTCGCCGTCTGGGGCACGTGGAGCGGGAAGGCGGGCGAGGACGCGCTGCTGGTCGGCTCGCACCTCGACTCCGTGCCCGACGGCGGCGCGTACGACGGGCCGCTCGGCGTCGCGTCGTCCTTCGCCGCGGTCGACCGGCTGCGGGCCGACGGGTTCGAGCCCGCCCGACCCGTCGTGATCGGGAGCTTCGCCGACGAGGAGGGCGCGCGGTTCGGCGTCGCCTGCCTCGGGTCGCGGCTCGCGTCCGGCGCCACGACGCCCGAGCGCGCCCTCGCCCTCCGTGACGACGACGGCACCACCCTCGCCGACGCCATGCGCGCCCAGGGACGCGACCCGCGTGCCGCCGGACCCGCCGACTGGCTCGCCGGCGTCGGGCAGTTCGTCGAGCTGCACGTCGAGCAGGGGCGCGGGCTCGTGCACGACGACGCGGCCGTCGGCGTCGCGACCGCGATCTGGCCGCACGGCCGCTGGCGTCTCGACTTCTGCGGCGAGGCCAACCACGCCGGTGCGACCCCCATGGGCGACCGCAAGGACCCCATGCTCACCTACGCCGCCACGGCGCTCGCGGCCCGCCGCCTCGCGGGTGACGCGCGCGCGACGTTCGGCCGGCTCGCCGTCGCACCGAACGGGACGAACGCCATCCCGTCGCGCGTCACGGCGTGGCTCGACGCCCGGGCGTCCGACGAGGGCGAGCTCGAGCGGCTCGTCGAGGGGATCGTCGACGCGGCGCGGCGGGCGGCCTCCGACGACGGCACGACCGTCGATGCCTCCGCCGAGTCCGTGACGGGCGCGGTGACGTTCGACGCTCCGCTGCGCGACCGGCTCGCGACGCTCCTCGACGCCCCGGTCCTCCCGACGGGCGCCGGCCACGACGCCGGCATCCTCGCCGCACGTCTGCCCACGGCGATGCTGTTCGTCCGCAACCCGACCGGCGTCTCGCACGCGCCCTCCGAGCACGCCGACGACGCCGACTGCGAGGCGGGCGTCGCGGCGCTCGCGACCGTGGTCCGGGACCTCGCGGGCACGCGCCGGCCGGGGGTCGAGGCGCCGTGAGGCACGCCGCGTTCGCGAACTGCCACAGCCACGTCTTCCACCGCGCGCTGCGCGGACGCGAGGTCGGCGGCGACACGTTCTGGGCCTGGCGGGACCGCATGTACGCGGTCGCGGGCGTGCTCGACCCGGACCTCCTGCACACCCTCGCCCGCGCGGCCTACGCGGAGATGCGCCTCGCCGGGATCGGCGCGGTCGGCGAGTTCCACTACGTGCACCGCGCGCCGGGCGGCGCGCCCTACGCGGACCGCCACGCGATGGCCGACGCCCTCGTCGACGCCGCCCGCGACGTCGGCATGCGGATCTGCCTGCTCGACACCTGCTACCTGCGCGCGGGCTTCGACGCCGAGCCTGGGCGGGACGGGCTCAGCCCCGTGCAGCGCCGGTTCTCTGACGGCACCGCCGACGCCTGGGCTGAGCGCGCTCGTGACCTGGCGGCGCGGTGCGCGGAGGCGGGCGCCGTCGTCGTGGGGGCGGCGATCCACTCGGTGCGCGCGGTCCCGGAGGCCGACCTGGCCACGGTCGCCGCCGCGCTGCCGGGCGCGCCCCTGCACGTCCACGTCTCCGAGCAGCCGGCCGAGAACGAGGCCTGCCTCGCGGCCACGGGCCGGACGCCCGTCGCGCTCCTCGCCGACGCGGGCGTCTGGTCGCCGCGCACCACCGCGGTCCACGCCACGCACCTCACGCCCGACGACGTCGCGACCCTGGGCACGTCCGGCGCCACGGTCTGCCTGTGCCCGACGACGGAGGCCGAGCTCGCGGACGGGATCGGCCCGAGCGTGGCGCTGCGGGACGCGGGCGTGCGGGTCACGCTGGGGTCGGACAGCAACACGGTCATCGACCCGTTCGTGGAGGCGCGCGCGGTGGAGCTGCACGAGAGGCTGGCGAGCGGTCGCCGGGGGTCGTGGTCGGCGGCGGCGCTGCGTCGCGCGGCGACGTCCGACGGGTACGCGTCGCTGGGCTTCGACCCCGCGCTCGCCGCGAGCGCGGACGCCTTCGAGCTCGTGCCGGGCTCGGTCCGGCTCGCGGGCGCGACCGAGCCGCTGTGGGCCGCGACCGCCGCGGACGTCGTCCCACCCGCCGACCTCGACCCTGGCCGGGTGGCCGCCGACCTCGCGGCCGCGGTCGACGCGATCTGGGAGCGCGTGTGACCGCGCGCCTCGTGACCGGGATCGGTGAGCTCACCACGTGGGACGCCGAGCGACCCGTGCTGGCGGACGCGGCGTTCGTCGTCGAGGACGGGCGCGTCGCGTGGGTCGGCCCGGCGAGCGAGGCCCCGGACGCGGACGACCGCGAGGACGTCGGCGGCGCCGCCGTGACCCCGGGCTTCGTGGACTCGCACACGCACCTCGTGTTCGCGGGCGACCGCGCCGCCGAGTTCGAGGCCCGCATGGCGGGCGCCCCCTACCGGGCGGGCGGCATCCGCACGACGGTCGCCGCGACCCGTGCCGCCTCCGACGATGAGCTCGACGCCGGCGTCCGTCGGCACCTCGCCGAGATGCACCGCCAGGGCACGACGACCGTCGAGATCAAGAGCGGCTACGGGCTGACCGTCCACGACGAGGCGCGCGCGCTCCGGATCGCGCGCCGCCACACCGACGAGACCACGTACCTCGGGGCGCACGTGGTGCCCTCGGGGACCGGGACGGCGGAGTACGTCGACCTCGTCACCGGCCCGATGCTCGACGCCTGCGCGCCGCACGCCCGCTGGGTCGACGTGTTCTGCGAGGACGGCGCCTTCGACGCGGACGCCGCGCGCGCCGTCCTGCGGGCCGGGATCGCGGCCGGCCTCGCGCCGCGCGTCCACGCGAACCAGCTCGGGCACGGGCCGGGGGTGCAGGTCGCGTGCGAGGTCGGGGCCGCGTCCGCGGACCACTGCACCTACCTCACCGACGACGACGTCGAGGCGCTCGCGTCCACCGGGACGGTCGCCGGGCTGCTCCCGGGCGTCGAGTTCTCGAGCCGGCACCCCTACCCGGACGCGCGGCGCCTCCTCGACGCGGGCGTCACCGTCGCGCTCGCCACCGACTGCAACCCGGGGAGCAGCTACACGTCGTCGATGCCGTTCTGCATCGCCCTCGGTGTCCGCGAGCTGCGGCTCACGCCGCGCGAGGCCCTGTGGTCCGCGACGGCCGGGGGAGCGGCGTCGTTGCGGCGCGACGACGTCGGGCACCTGCGGGTCGGGGCGCGCGCGGACTACGCGGTGCTCGACGCGCCGTCGGCGGTGCACCTCGCGTACCGGCCGGGCGTGCCGCTGGTGCGGCAGACCGTCGTCGGCGGCGAGCGGTCCTCTGCCTGACCTGCGATGAGTCCGGGCGACGACGCAGGTCGGAGAGGGTGAAGCGGCGACGCGCAGCGCGTGGCCCGACCGACCCGAAGGAGCCGACCATGTCGTTCCAGGCCTACCTCGACGCCGTCGAGACCAAGACCGGCAAGACGCCCCGTGAGATCGTCGACGAGGCGGCCGCGCGCGGCTACGCCGACCCGTCCGTCAAGGCGGGCGTCATCCTCGAGTGGCTCAAGGACGAGTACGACCTCGGCCGCGGGCACGGGATGGCGATCGTCCACGTCGTGAAGAACGGGCCGACGATCAGCACCAAGCACGTCGGGACGTCCGGGTCGCACGCCGACGCGTCCGACACCCTCTGGCTCGACGGGAAGGCGACCGACCCGGCTCGCGCCTGACCCCCACGAGGCCGCGGTTCCCGGCGACGATCAGCGCGGCCCAGGCGCGCGCGTGCCGGCCGCTCAGCTCAGCGCGACCGCGCGCCGGAGGTCCGCGGCGTAGGCGTGGGGCTGCTCCCACGCGGCGAAGTGGCCGCCGGCCGGGTGCTCGACGTAGTTGCGGACGTCGAGGAACGCCTCGGCGTAGCTGCGCGGCTCGGGCTTGGTGTCGTGCGCGAAGACGGACAGCACGGTCGGCACGTCGACCCGGGCCGGGAGCATCGCCGGCTCGGCGTACGTGGCGAACGACGTGCCGATGGTCCCCGTCTCCCAGTACGCGGACACCCACGTGACGAGGTCGTCCGTGCTGAACGCCGGCCCGTCGGACCAGGCGTCGAGCTTCTCCACGATCCAGGCCGCGAGGCCCGCGGGGGAGTCGCCGAGCGCGACGGCGAGCGTGCCCGGCCGCGTCGACTGCTCCGCGATGTACCCGCCCTCGGCCCGGAACCACCGGGCGCACGCGGCGAGGTAGGCGGCGGCGTCGGGCGGGAAGGTGGCCGGGTCGGCGGTGGCGGCCCGCTGCGCCGCGACGTTCGTGAGATGGAGGGAGGCGACACGGTCGGGGTGCTCGCCCGCGACGATCTCGGCGACCGCCCCGCCGACGTCGCCCCCCGACAGCGTCACGCGGGGGTAGCCGAGCCGGTCGAGCGCGTCCGTGAGGACGGCGGCCATGCGGTTCGCGGACATGCCCGGCGCGGTGAGCGGCGGGGCGAAGGGGAAGCCCGGCAGCGCGGGCACGACCACGTGCACGTCGCTGAGGAGCGGCAGGAGGTGCTCGAACCGGAGCACCGAGTCCGGCCAGCCGTGCAGCAGCACGACGACGGGGGCGTCCGGGTCGGCGGCACGCTGGTGGACGACGCGCAGGTCCACGTCGTCCCCGCGGACCGTCTCCCACGGCAGGGCGGTGACCCGATGCTCGACCGTGGCCCAGTCGAACTGGTTCGCCCAGTGGTCGAGCACGTCGTCGAGCCGTGCGGTGTCGAGGCCGTGGCGCCCGTCGTCCCAGGGGACGGTGACGCGCCGCGTGCGCTCGAGTCGGTCGGTCGTCGAGGTGCTCATGTGTATGAGCGTACACATGATGTGTACGCTCGGACACATGACTTCTCGCGACGCGGCGGCCACCCGACGGCGGATCCTCGACCAGGCGCGGCAGCAGTTCGCCGAGCGCGGCTTCACCGCGGTCACCGTCAAGGGCGTGGCCGACGGCGCCGGCGTGTCGCCCAACCTCATCACGCGCTACTTCGGCGGCAAGGACGGCCTGTTCCTGGCCGCGACCGAGGTGGAGATCCCCGTCACGGCCTCGATCGGCGGCGAGCTGACGACCCTCGGTGCACGGCTCGCGGCCCGCATCGTCGGCCGGTGGTTCGACCAGCCGACCGACGACCCGCTGCTCGTCCTCCAACGGGCCGCCGGCGAACGCCCCCAGGCGGCCGAGGCGCTCGCGGGCTTCCTCGACGCGAGCTCGCTCGACCCGCTGCACCGCTACCTGCGCGGGTGCGGGGTCGAGGACCCTGACGCGCACGACCGGGCCGCGGCGATCGACGCCTTCGTGCTCGGCGTCTCGACGCGCCGCCGCGTCCTGCGCTCGGAGCTCGGCGACCGGGCCGCGCTGGAGGCGTGGCTCGCCGCGACGATCCAGCGCCTCGCCGGCGGCTGACGGGCGTCGGCGCCGCCCGTCAGCCGGCCGAGGCGATGTACTCGAAGACCGAGCCGTCGCCGTGGCGCGCGATCATGCGCGCGCCGTTCGGGGCGGGGCTCGGGCCTTCGAGGATCTCGCCGCCGTGGGCCGTGACCGCGTCGGCCACCGGGGCCAGGTCGTCGACGAGGAGCGTGGCCACCCGCTCGTAGGCGGCCCGGCGGTCGGTCGGCACCTGGAGGAGGAGGAACGGTCCGAGCCAGGCCAGCCGCACGTCGCGGAAGTCGAAGCGCGTCGGCTCGACGTCCGGGCCCGCCAGCGCACGGTACGCGGGGAGCGCGGCGTCGAGGTCGTCGACGAACACGCGGGCCAGGACCTTCTTCACCAGGGGCACGGCGCCCATCCTCCCTCGCGGACGTCAGCTGGCGCCGAGCAGCTCGGTGATGCGCGCGTAGAACGGCGCGGGGTCCTCGGCCAGCGACGCCTTGACCATCGCCGACCAGTCGTCGACGACGACCTCGACCGCCCCGTCGGCGAGCCCGTCGAGCGACCGGCGGGGGACGTCGCGCGGGTCGATCTTGGGACCGTCGTAGCAGGCGGAGATGTCGGTGTCGGCGGCGCCCAGGAAGACGCCCTGGACCAGGGTGCCCTGGCCCGCCAGCTCGAGGCGCACCCCGTTCGTCATGTTCCACGCGGCGGCCTTGGCGGCCGCGTACGA
>Ga0164242_10003728_pt1 | contig 17274 bp, 12 predicted proteins | sample OricomgcompostMG_FD_108783 | JGI IMG/M metagenome (GOLD analysis project Ga0164242, IMG submission 108783) | Miracle-Growth compost microbial communities from Emeryville, California, USA - Original compost - Miracle growth compost (MG) ...
AGCGTGCAGATCCAGGTCTACCAAGGCGAGCGCGAGATGGCCGCCTACAACAAGAAGCTCGGCATGTTCGAGCTCACCGGGCTGCCGCCGGCGCCACGTGGCGTGCCGCAGATCGAGGTCACCTTCGACATCGACGCCAACGGCATCGTGCACGTCGGCGCGAAGGATCTCGGCACCGGCAAGGAACAGTCGATGACGATCACCGGCGGCTCCGGTCTGCCGAAGGACGACATCGAGCGGATGATGCGCGACGCCGAGGCGCACGCCGAAGAAGACCGCAAGCGCCGTGAGGACGCCGAGGTGCGCAACCAGGCCGAGACGCTCGTCTACCAGACCGAGAAGCTGCTGCGCGACAACCCCGACACGGTGCCCGCAGCCGAGAAGGAGACGGTCGAGCAGGCGATCGCGAACCTGAAGAAGTCGCTCGAAGGCGACGACATCGACGCCATCAAGGCCGGCACCGAGCAACTGGCGGCCGAGGCGCAGAAGCTCGGCAGCGCGATGTACGCGAACGCGCAAGCGAGCCAGGCCGCGGGTGGCGGCGGCGAGGGCACGACGTTCTCCGACGCCACGGCGGGCGGCGCGAACTCGACCTCGGGCGACGACGAGGTCGTCGACGCCGAGATCGTCGACGAGGGTGAGCAATGAGTGGTGAAGGTGAGGGGCGAGTGGAGCCACCGGATGAGCCGGTGATCCGCGACAAGAGACGCGTGCGCTTCGATCCCAGCACCGGCGCCGTGCCCGGCCCCGCTTCGGCGGGCCCGGGCACGGGCTCGGGCACGGGCACGGGCCCGGGCGCCGACCTCGGAGCCGGGCCGGTCGAGTCGGTCGAACTGGCCCAACTGCGCACCGAGGTCGCCGAGCGAACCGCGGATCTTCAGCGCCTGCAAGCCGAATACAGCAACTACCGCAAGCGAGTCGACCGTGATCGCGCCGCCGTCCGCGAGTTCGCCGTCGCGGAGGCGCTGACCGCGCTGCTGCCGGTTCTCGACGACATCGGCCGCGCCCGCGACCACGGTGAGCTCGAAGGCGGCTTCAAGCAGGTGGCCGAATCCCTCGAGTCCGCGGTCACCAAACTTGGCCTCGCCGCGTTCGGGCAGCCCGGCGATCCGTTCGACCCCACCCAGCACGAAGCTCTGATGCATGCGTATTCCGACGACGTCACCGAACCCACCGCGGTGCAGATCCTGCAACCCGGTTACAGCTATGCCGGTCGGGTTGTGCGGGCCGCGCGGGTCGCGGTCGCCGAGCCGACCTCTGGCTTGCCCGCTGATGATGTGCCTGCCGACGAATCGAGCGAGCCAACCGACGCCGGCACGTCGGCGTCCGACGATCACTAGAGGGGAGGGACGCCGGTGAGCGCGCGCGACTACGTCGAGAAGGATTACTACAAGTCTCTCGGCGTCCCGAAAGACGCCAGCGCGGTGGAGATCAAGAAGGCGTACCGAAAGCTGGCGCGCCAATATCACCCCGACGCGAACAAGGGGTCGGCGAAGGCCGAGGAGAAATTCAAGGAGATCTCCGAAGCCTACGACGTGCTGTCCAACGACAAGACCCGCAAGGAGTACGACGAAGCGCGGTCGCTGTTCGGGTCGGGCGGCTTTCGCATGCCCGGTGGTGGCGGGTCTAGCGACGGCTTCACGTTCGACCTTGGCGACATCCTCGGCAACGCGCGGCAAGGCGGAGCGAACGCGGCCGGCGGCCTCGGCGACATCCTCGGCGGATTGTTCGGCAACGGGCGGCGCGGTGGCGCGAGCCAACAGGCTCGCCGTGGCGCCGATGTCGAGACAGAGGTCACGATCGGCTTCGAGGACGCCGTCCATGGAGTCACCGTGCCGCTGCGGATGGCCAGCCCGCACCCATGCGGGGCGTGCCGCGGCACCGGCGCAAGGGCGGGCACCACGCCACGGGTCTGCCCGACCTGCAACGGCACCGGGGCGGTCTCCCGGAGCGCCGGCGGATTCGCGCTTTCCGAGCCCTGCCGCGACTGCCGCGGCCGCGGCCTCATCGTCGACGATCCGTGCCCGGTCTGCCACGGCAGCGGCCGGGCGATGAGCGAGCACACGATGCAGGTGCGCATTCCCGCCGGCGTCGACGACGGTCAGCGAATTCGCTTGAAAGGCAAGGGTTCTCCTGGCGAACGTGGTGGTCAGGCCGGCGATCTCATCGTGCTCGTGCACGTGCGGGCGCACCCCGTCTTCGGCCGCTCGGGCGCCAACCTCACCCTCACGCTGCCGGTCACCTTCCCCGAGGCCGCCCTCGGCGCCGAGGTCAAGGCCCCGACGCTCGACGGCAAGGCCGTCACCCTCAAGTTGCCGGCCGGCACCACCAACGGCCGGGTGCTTCGGGTGCGCGGCCGAGGCGCTTCCCGGCGTGACGGCAGCAAAGGCGATCTCCTGGTCACCATCGAGGTCGCCGTCCCGAAAAAGGTTTCCGACAAAGCGAAAGAGGCGCTCGAGGCTTACCGTGCGGCGACCGCGAACGAGGATCCTCGCGCGCGCCTGTTGGCTGGAGGGTGAGCGATGTTCGACGACGACACACCGGTCTTCGTGATCTCGGTCGCGGCGGAGCTGTCCGGCCTGCACCCACAGACGCTGCGCGCCTACGACCGCCTCGGGCTCGTGTCGCCCGACCGCACGGCCGGACGCGGCCGGCGCTACTCGGCGCACGACATCGAGCAGCTACGCCAGGTTCAGCGGCTTTCCCAAGAGGAAGGCATCAACCTGGCCGGCATCAAGCGCATTCTCGACCTCGAAAATCAGGTCGACGCGCTCCAACAACGGCTTGCCGAGCTGCGTGACGAGCTTGACGCCGTGCACGCGGCTATGGTCCGCGAGGTTGCCGAGGCGCATGCGTCGCACCGGCGCGACCTCGTGCCGCTTCGCCAGACCACGTTGCTGAGCTGGCCGCTTCCCGGCGTCAGCGCAGCCAGCGTGATGCCTGGCGCCACCGCCCGACCCGCTGCCCGACCCGCCGCCCGCTCCGACGGCGCGATGGTGCAGGCGCAGCGTGATGGTGGCGCCGACCAGCAGCGCTAAACCCGAAAGGCATGGCTGTCAGCCGCGGATCGCCGCGCCGGCGTTCGGGGTCCCTTAGGGTGATGAAGGCCCGCCCCGACCAGTCGCCACCGCCCGTCCGGAGCCACGCCCCTGATGATCTATCGACGTAACCCCACCGTGGTCTTCCAGCCGGTCGAAGACCGGGTGATGATGATGAATCCCGAGCGGGCCGAATTCGTCACCCTGACGCCGACGGGCGCACAGGTCTGGTACGCGCTCGCGACGCCAGGCAGCTGTGACGACATCGTCGAGCGGCTGCGCGGCGACTATCCGGACGCCGACGCCGAGGAAATGCGTGCCGGCATCGACCGTTTTCTCACCAAGCTCGCAGACGCGGGAGCGGTGCTGCCGGCCTGACGACCGGTCAGGCGAGGCCTGCCAACCGCGCGATCTCGTCGAACAGCCGGCCGGTGCCCGCGAGCCGATCCGCCGGCGCCTCGGCCAGGCACAGCCGCGCGCACGGGCCAGCCGCCAGGGCGCCCGCCACCCGCAACGCCGCGGCGGCAACGTCGGTGTTGCCGCCCGCGGGCGTCGAGCCGACGATGGCGCCCGCGACGTCGAGCGGCCGCGCCAACTCGACCGATCCCGCGCCCGTGCCGTGCGCCACCAAAGCGACCGCGGCCACCCGATGCGGCCGGCGGTCGAGCTCGACGTTCGGCCGCCGCCGGTGGCGTGGGTCGAGCTCGATGCCGGCGGCGTCCGCCTCGGAAACCTCTGGCGGGACGGCGACCGCCCGATGGATCCCGATCGCCTCGACCCCGCCGTCGACCAGCCGCACCACGATGAGGTCGTCGCCCAGCAACGACCAGCCGGCCAGGCTGGCCAGATAGGCGGACGTCGATTTGCCGGCGCCGCTGCCGCCGAGCAGCAACACCGCGCCACCCGAGCGGCCGACGGCGGCGCCATGCGCGACCAACCGGCCGTTCAGGCTGAGGATGTGCGAGACCACGTGGTGCACGATCCGGCGCAGCATCGCGCTGTCGGACGGCGCGTGCCCCAGCGCGCCACCGACGATCGCGCGCGTCGCGGTGACGTGCGCCAGCAAGGGTCCGCCGCTGTCGACCACCAGCTCGTCGCCGTCGCGCCACAACGAGATCGCTTCGTACACTTCGTCGGGGGCGCGAGTGGGCCGGGCGGGCGGCTCCGGCTCGACCCGGATCTCCGCCACGAACGGGCCCGCATGATCAGCCATCGGAGCGAACAGCTCGGCGAATTCGGCCGCGAGCGCCGGATCGCGGATCGTCAGCAACACAGGGAGGTCGGCCACCATCAGCCCCCGCCCTGACGACGACCCCACCCGCGCCGACGCCGGCCCTGCCGCAGGCGCCGGCCGTGCTGGCGAGACTGCCGAGGCCCCCGTGACGCCGCGCAGCGACGGCATGACCCCGCGGCCCGGTGACGGCATCACGGCGCGGCCTAGTGACGGCGCCGCACGGCGGGTAGGCCTCGGCGAAGGCGACCGCGGCACGACGTCCGGCTCCGAGAGCGATGGCGCGCCAGGCCCGGGCGACGTGGCCTCGCTGCTGCGGTCAAGCGCTCGCGCGTCGGTGTGGCTTCCGGTCGACGGTGTCTCCATGCTCCCTACGATCTCGGCTGGCAGCCAGGTGCGCGTCAAAGCACAGGCTCGGGGTCCGAGGATCGCAGAGATCTGGGCGTTCTGCGACACCAACGGGCTCGTCGTCGTCCATCGCTACCGGCGACGCGGCCCGCAGCGGCAGTCGGTCTTCCGCGGCGACAACGTGCCGTGGCACGACCCGCCGGTCGACGAGAGCCGGCTGATCGGCCGCGTCACACACGTCCGGCGCGGTAACGCCATACGTCGTATCGCGATATCCGAGCGTTTGCGCTGGATTGGCCGAAGACTATGGCAACGAATCCTCCGCGACACCACGAATGGCTCTCGCCGAACCCAGCGCTGAGCCTTAAACTTTGAAATCCGACCGTGGGAGGGGAGGTCAAGAAAATGGACACCAAAATCTGGGCGGAGCCCGACATCGAGGAGCAGACGCCGATCGTCGCGCAGCTGCACAAGCACGACAGCGGTGGTGGCAGCGGCAGCGGTGGCGGCTTTCCCTGGTCCTCGTAATTAGGGCAAGCTAGCGAAGCTCAGAGGGGCTGGCAGGAGAACATTCCTGCCAGCCCCTCACGCATCTTCGGTCGGCGACACGTCGCCCGGCTGGCTCGGCGCGCGGGCCTCATCGGCGTCCGACAGTGTTCGTGGCCGCTGCTCGGGCAGCACCGAATACGGCGAGCGCTCGGGCCGTGGCGGCGTGATGACGCCGCCCTCGAGTCGCTCGACCAATCGCCGCAGCCGGGTCTGGCCGCGAAACCGCTTCGGCGGCCGCAGATCGGCGACCGCCCACGGTTCGCTGTCGCCCACCGCAACCACGTCGTCATGGCCCAGCCGCATGCCGTTCGTCATGGTGCGCACGCCACACACGCCCCGGCCCTCGGTGACGGCGTCGACGCTCGCGTCGAGGATCAGCGCCATGCCGAGCCGGTTTCCCCGCCAATCGGGGTGCACGGCGAGCATGTCGAGCACCCAGTACGTGTCGGTCTGCGGCACGATCAACGCGCCGACCACCCGGCCGCCGATCTCGGCGACCCGCATGTACGGAAGCCGCGACCGGATCGCCGACCGCAACCGACGCCGGCTCACCCCGCCGCTGTGCTCGTCGTGCGCGTACACGTCGACGACGGCGTCCAGGTCGGACGCCGCCGCGCCGCGGATCGCCACCTCGCGGTTGCGGTCGAACGCGCCGGCCGCCTCGGGGGGCAACGGCGCGACCGAGTAGAACCACAACCGGATCGATCTGCGGGCGCGCTTGGTGAGCGGCAGCACCGCCTCGACCTGCTCCACCGGGCCGGCGACGGTCCGCAGGTTCGAGCGATCGAGCGCGCGGGCCAGCTCCCCCGCGCACGACAGGTCGTCGAGCAGCAAGGTGCCCGACCACCGGTCGAGGCACCACCGGGCCGACAGCAGGCAACCCACGATCCTGCCGTCGCGACGCGCCGCCCACAGCTTGGTTCGCTCGTGCGCCGCCGGCCCGATCAACGACGCGAGCGTCAAGGTTGTGCGCGGCTCGTTGCCACGCAGCCATTCGATGAGCTCGGCGCGGGCGCGGCGGCCGCGCAGCCGTTGGATCGTCACGGCGCTCAGTGTAGGAGGAGGCTAATCTGCGACGTCCGGACAATCTTGCGGCCTCCGGACGACGATGTTCGCGAGTTCGTGCATGCCCGCGGCATCCTGGCGGATGAGACGGCCAGGTGTCGACGTTATGTCAAGTAGCGTTTCGGACCCTCACCAAGAAGGATCGACGGTATGGACACGTACAAGCTGACCACCAAGAGCCAGGAAGCGGTCGCGGAGGCGATCCGGCGGGCGTCAGGCGCCGGCAACCCACGCGTCGAGCCGGTGCACCTGCTGCTCGCGCTGCTGGCGCAGGCCGACAGCACCGCCCGCCCACTGCTCGAGGCGATCGGCGCCACGCCGTCCGCATTGCGGGCAGAGGCCGAAGACGTCGCCGCGCGGTTGCCGAGCGCATCGGGTTCGACCGTGGCCGCGCCGGGGCTGGACTGCGTGTCGATGCAGGCGCTCACGGCCGCGTCGCGCCGCGCGTCCGCGCTCGGCGACGAGTACGTCTCCACCGAACACCTGCTCGTCGGCCTCGCCGACGAAGGCGGCGAGATCGCGAGCCTGTTACGCCGGCATGGCGCCACCCCCGACGCGCTCCTCGGCGCCTTCGAAAAGGTGCGCGGCCGCGCACGGGTGACCACGCCCGACCCCGAATCCACCTATCAGGCGTTGGAAAAGTACGGCGTCGACCTCACCGCTCGCGCCCGCGGCGGAGAGCTCGACCCGATCATCGGGCGCGACACGGAGATCCGCCGCGTCGTGCAGGTTTTGTCGCGGCGCACGAAGAACAATCCGGTGCTCATCGGCGAGCCCGGGGTCGGAAAGACCGCGGTGGTCGAAGGGCTCGCGCAACGCATCGTGGCCGGCGACGTGCCCGAATCGTTGCGTGGCAAGCGATTGATCGCGCTCGACCTCGGGGCGATGATCGCCGGCGCCAAATACCGCGGCGAATTCGAAGAGCGGCTGAAGGCCGTGCTGAACGAGATCAAAGACGCCGAAGGCGAGGTCATCACGTTCATCGACGAGCTGCACACGGTCGTGGGCGCCGGCGCCGCGGAAGGAGCGATGGACGCCGGCAACATGCTCAAGCCCATGCTCGCCCGTGGCGAGCTGCGACTGGTCGGCGCGACCACGCTCGACGAATATCGCGAGCGCATCGAGAAAGACCCCGCGCTGGAGCGACGTTTCCAGCCGGTGCTCGTCGGCGAACCATCGGTCGAAGACACGATCGGAATCCTGCGCGGACTGAAATCACGCTACGAGGCGCACCACAAAGTGCAAATCACGGACGCCGCGCTGGTCGCCGCGGCGACGCTGTCCGACCGCTACATCACCGGGCGTTTCCTTCCTGACAAGGCAATCGACCTCGTCGACGAAGCGGCGTCCCGGCTGCGCATGGAAATCGACTCCTCGCCGGTCGAGATCGACGAGCTGCGACGCACGGTCGACCGCATGCGCATGGAAGAGATGGCGCTCGCGCAGGAAGAGGATCCGGCCAGCGTCGAACGGCTTTCGCGGTTGCGACTCGAGCTCGCCGACCGGCAGGAATCCTTGAACGCCCTCGTCGCCCGCTGGGAAAAGGAAAAGTCGGGGCTCAACCGCGTTGGAGAGCTCAAGCAGCAACTCGACGATCTGCGCAGCGTCGCCGAACGCGCCCAACGCGACGGGGATTTCGAGACCGCGTCGCGACTGATGTACGCCGAGATCCCCGCGCTCGAGACCCAGCTCGCCGAGGCGTCGCTGTCTGCCGACACCGACGAAACCACCGACGGCGTCGAGCCCATGGTGAAGGAAGAGGTCGGCCCCGACGACGTCGCCGACGTCGTCGCGTCGTGGACAGGCATCCCGGCCGGCCGCCTGCTCGAAGGCGAGACCGGCAAGCTGCTGCGCATGGAGGACACGCTCGGGCAACGGCTTATCGGCCAAAAGCGTGCGGTGGCAGCGGTTTCCGACGCCGTCCGGCGCTCACGCGCCGGCATCTCAGACCCCGACCGGCCGACCGGCTCGTTCCTGTTCTTGGGCCCCACGGGTGTCGGCAAAACCGAGCTGGCCAAAGCTTTGGCCGATTTCTTGTTCGACGACGAGCGAGCGATCGTCCGCATCGACATGAGCGAATACTCCGAGAAACACTCGGTTTCGCGGCTCGTCGGCGCCCCTCCCGGCTACGTCGGCTACGAAGAGGGCGGCCAGCTCACCGAGGCCGTGCGGCGGCGTCCGTATTGCGTCGTCTTGCTCGACGAGGTCGAGAAGGCGCACCTCGAAGTGTTCGACATCTTGCTTCAAGTGCTCGACGACGGTCGGCTCACCGACGGGCAGGGGCGCACCGTCGACTTCCGCAACACGATCCTCATTTTGACGTCGAACCTCGGCTCCATGTACCTCGTCGATCCTTCGCTGGACGACGACGCGCGGCGTGACGCCGTGATGAACGTGGTGCGCTCGACATTCAAGCCCGAGTTCTTGAACCGGCTCGACGACGTCATCTTGTTCGACGCCTTGGGCACCGAGGAGCTCACCAAGATCGTCGATCTGCAAATCGCCCGCTTGCAGGCGCGGCTCGCCGACCGGCGCATCACCCTCGACGTCACACCTGCGGCTCGCGAATGGCTGGCGCTCACCGGATTCGACCCGCTCTACGGCGCCCGCCCGCTGCGCCGGCTGGTTCAATCCGCGATCGGCGACAAGCTCGCTCGCGGCGTCCTCGCCGGTGAGATCCACGACGGCGACGCCGCGATCGTCGACCTCCCGCCGTCCAAAGACGCGCTCGAGGTGCGCGCCGCAGCGCGCGACTGACGAAGCCGGCAACGAACGAAGGACATGGGGACCACAGGAGTCACCTGTGGTCCCCATGTCGCGGTGGCTACGGGACTCGAACGGCTACGACAGCGTCCAGTGCTGATTGGCGCCACCGTTGCAGTCCCAGATGTCGAGCTGGGTGCCGTTGGTCGTGTTGAACCCGGGGTCGTCAAGACACCTGCCCGACGCCGGGTTGACCAGCGTTCCGTTCACGGCGTTCCACACCTGGTTGGCGCCGCCGGTGCAGTCCCACAGCTCGACCAGGGTGCCGTTCGCGGTGCCCGCCCCGGTGATGTCGAGGCACCTGCCGTTGGTCTGCAGCGTGCCATTCACCACGTTCCAGACCTGGTTGCCTCCGCTGTTGCAGTCCCAGATCTCCGCGATGGCGCCGTTGGCCGTGGAGCCGCCCGGGTCGTCGAGGCACTTGTTGCCCAGGCCCAGCACGACCGGTCCGGCGGAGGGCACCGTCGGCACCGCCCACTGCTGGTTCGCGCCACCGTTGCAGTCGTAGATCGCCAACTGGGTGCCGTTGGTGGAGCTGAACCCCGGGTCGTCGAGGCAACGGCCGGACGCCGGGTTGACGAGGGCGCCGTTTTCCGGGTTCCACACCTGGTTGGCGCCGCCGTTGCAGTCCCAGATCTCCACCGGCGTGCTGTTCGCCGTCCCGGCGCCGGTGATGTCGAGGCACTTGCCGTTGACCTGCAAGGTGCCGTTGCTGAAGGTCCACTGCTGCGCCCCGGTGCCGTTGCAGTCCCACAGGTCGACAGCCGTCCCGTTGGCGCTGGAATTGCCGGCGTCGTCGAGGCACTTGCCGGCGATGCCCGAGGTGATCGGCCCGGACGGGTGACTCGCGCTGCCGGTGCCCGGCGTGATCGTCAGGTTGTCGAACTGGTCCGTCTGGTAGCCGACCACGCCGATCCCGACCTGACCCGCCGTATAGGTGCTGTCGTTGACCGAGCCCACGGTCGTTCCCCCGACCGAGCCGGTGAGCGTCGAGTCCTGCATCGTCAGCGAGATCGTGTGCCAGCTTCCGGTGCCCAACGCGGTCGTGTTGCCGCTCGCCAGCGTGGTGATGTTGCCGCTGGTGTTGCTCCTGGCGATCGACCACGCCCCGGTGTTCGAGACCCGGAACAGATAGGCGTTCTGGTGCGACTGGGGGCGCGCCTGGGTGTTGGCGCGTCCGTACAACTCCACGGTGCCCGCCTGGGCGAGATAGACGTCGACGCTCACCGTGTAGTTGGACCAGGTGGGATCACCGAGCAGCGCGAACGCATCGGAGTCGTCCTGCCAGTTGATCGGCCGGATGGGCGCCATCTGCTGAACGCACTGGCCGGTGCCGTGGCACGGTTCGATCTCGAACGAGCCCTGCATGTCGGACAGGTACTTCGCCTCGCTACCGGTCGCGTAGGAGTTGAAGTCGTCGCTGTAGGGCAGGGCAAGGGCATGTGCCGCTGGGCTGGTTGCGGTGCCCTTGCCCTGCCCGGTCGTGGTCGTGAGCGTGTAGATGTAGCCGGGCTGCACGGTCAGCGAGTACGAGCCGTTCGAGGGTGTGATGTCCTGGCTGTGCACCATCGACGTCGACGGATTCGGCGAGTTGACGTTGGTGCTCCAGACATGGACGGTGCCGGTCGACACGCCGTTCGAGAGGTGGACGTTGACGGTCTGCGCGCTGCCCGCCGTCGTGGTCTCGATCACGGTCGAATAATCGTTGCCGGTGTTGGACCTGAGGGTGACGAAAGTGCCGTTCTGCTCGGATCCACCGAGGTAGCCGGAACCGGAGTCGAGGAACTTCCAGCCGGGCTGGGCAAACTGGGTGACCTGTGCGGTGGCCCAGGTGTTCTCACCGACGCTGTAGTTGCCCGACCACGGTTGGTTGGCGGTGATGAGGCCGACGGTGCTGTAGGGCAGGTTCGAGGTGATCGCCGCGAGCAACGGCCAGTTGAGGTACGCCGTCATGCGCGCGTCGGTGTAGCCGCGGATGATCGACCGGATCAGGGCAGGTGCGCCCGAGTTCATATCCTGGGAGCCGTTTTCGCTGGCCCACAAGGGCTTCCCGGTGTTCTGCGCGGTCGTGCTGCCGTTGCAGGTGTCGGCGCTCCCGCCGTCACCGCCCGCGCAAGGGTAGTGGACACCGATCACCGAGATCGCGTTGGCGAAGCTGGAGTTGCCTTGAATGTCGTTGGCCACCTCCCAGCCGTTGTCGGTGCCGACGATCTGCGTTCCCGAATAACCGGCCGCGTTCAGGGCCGAGCGCAGCTGGATGAACCAGTTGACGTTGTACCCACGCTCGTTCCAACCGCCGAGATAGTCGATCGTCAAACCGTGCTGGCGGGCGCAACCCAGCCACGACACGAGGTAGTTGATGGTGTCGGTCGACCAGAAGTTGCCGCCACCGAGCCAGCCCGGCGCCGCCCAGGCCAACCCGTACAGCTTGATGTTCGGGTTGCGCGCCTTCGCCTGCTCCATCAGCCAGAACTCGTAGCCGACATTGCAGTCGATCACGCCGGCCGTGTGCTCGATGGAAGGCTCGGCGCCGTCCGTCGAGTTCGCGTCACCACCGATCTCCACCTTGAGAATCTGTAGGTTCGCGCCGTAATCGGGCTTGAACAAGTAGTCGAGGATCTGACTCTGCTGCGCCACCGGATAGTCGGTCAGCAACCGCGAATTCCCACCTCCACCGCTGATCGCACCGATACCGTCGAAGGTCCGGCCGCCGCTGTTGCCGTCCACATTGATCGTGGTCGACGTCGCGGCACTTGCCGGCCGCGCGGCCGTGACAAGACACAACGATCCCACCAGCGCGAGAAGCCCGACGAAAAGAATATGTCGAGACACTCGTCCATAAACTCCGATCACAGCGTTCTCCTTTTCGGCTGAAGGCCACATCCGGCCCAATTCCTCTTGACCAAACAATTCTTTTGTCGTCGAGCGCAGGTCGAGCAAGCCTCACCACGTCCAACGCTGGTTGTCGCCCCCATTGCAGTCGTAAATCTCCAGCTGGGTGCCGTTCGTCGTACTGAACGCCGGGTCGTCGAGGCATTTGCCCGACGCCGGATTGACCAGCGTTCCGTTCACGGCATTCCACGCCTGGTTGGGGCCACCGTTGCAATCCCAGATGTCGACCTTGCTGCCGTTCGCGGTGCTGCCGGCGCCGATGATGTCGAGGCATTTGCCGTTGACCCGCACGGTGCCGTTCACATACGTCCACCGCTGGGCGCCGGTGCCATTGCAGTCCCACAGGTCGACGATCGTGCCGTTCGTGCCGGCGTTCCCGGCGACGTCGAGGCATTTGCCCGAAACACCGGAAGAGACCGGCCCGGCCGTCGGCGTGTCCGGGGCTCGGGGAAGCGCCCACTGCTGGTTGGCGCCGCCGTTGCAGTCCCAGATCTCCAGCTGGGTTCCGTTCGTCGTGCTGAGCGCGGGGTCGTCGAGGCATTTGCCGGACGCCGGATTGAGCAACGTGCCGTTCGACTGCGGCTGCCACACCTGGTTGGCGCCGCCATTGCAATCCCACAACTCCACCAGCGTGCCGTTCGCGGTACCACCACCGATGACGTCCAGGCATTTCCCACTCACCTGCAGGACGCCGTAGTTCGGCGTCCATTGCTGGTTGGCACCACCATTGCAGTCCCAGATTTCGATCTTGGTGCCATTCGCGGTGGCGCCCCCGGTGTCGTCGAGACACTTGCCTGCAATTCCCGATGTCACCGGGCCCGTCGCGAACGGGCCGCCGTTCGGAACCGGCGGGACGACCCAGCCGGCGTCGACCGCCGCCTGCACGCCACTGTTGAACGCGTCGCCCATCTTCACGTAGCCGGCGTCTCCGGGGTGGAACTGGTCGGCCAGGTCGGCGACCGTCACCGCACTCATGCTGACGTATTCGACGTGGTCACCGGCCGCCTGCTTGGCAGCCACCATCGTGGGGATCGTCGCGTTGAATGCGGCCCAGTCGGTGTTTTCCAGCGCATTCGTCGAGGGAATCAGCGACGCCACGACGACGACCGCCGTGGGGTCGTCTCTCACGATCTGGTCGACCAGCGCGCTCAACCGGGCGGGCGCCGTCGAGACCTGGTAGCCCTGGTTCAGGTCGTTGGTGCCGATCTCGAGCGTGACGACGTTCGGCTTGTACTGTGCCAGCACGGTATCGGCGATCGCGGCGATCTGGTCGATCCGCCAGCCCGAGTGGCCCTCGTTGTCGGGGTCGGCCATCGTGCCGTTCCTGCCGGAGCCGACGAAATCCAGCGCGTGGCCCTCGGCCGCGAGATCCTGATACAGCTGCGCGCGGTAGCCGTTGCCGGTTGAACTCGCCACTCCCCACGTGATCGAGTCGCCCAAAGGCATCAGCCGCAACGCGGGTGTCGTCGCGGCAACCGCTTGTACCGACGGGACGACGGCCCACGCCAGGCCACCTGCCATGGCCAGCGAGACTGCGCCCGCGAGAACTCGTTTCTTCATCACGAATTCCTCTTCTTTGGTCGGTTGGGGAACTCGCCCCGGATCGGAAATGAGCGGTCTTTACGAAGGCGGGGACCACAGCATGTCGCGCTGTGGCCCCCGTCTTCGCGTGCCTACGGCAGCGTCCAGTGCTGGTTGGCGCCGCCGTTGCAGTCCCAGATCTCCAACTGGGTGCCGTCCGTGGTGCTCAGGCCGGGGTCGTCGAGACACCTGCCCGACACCGGATTGAGCAGCGTGCCGTTCGACTGCAGCTGCCACACCTGATTGGCGCCGCCGTTGCAGTCCCACAACTCCACCAGCGTGCCGTTCGCCGTACCGGCCCCGGTGATGTCCAGACACTTGCCCAACGCCTGCAACGTGCCGTTCGAGCCGACCGTCCACGTCTGCGCGGCACTGTTGTTGCAGGTCCAGATCTGCACCTTCGTGCCGTTGACGCTGTTGCCACCGGACACGTCGACGCACTTGCCCGCCATACCGGATGCCACCGCGCCGACCTGTGCGCGCGGTGCCGTCCAGTGCTGGTTGGCGCCGCCGTTGCAGTCCCAGATATCGAGCTGGATGCCGTTCGTGGTGTTGAACCCGGGGTCGTCAAGACACCTGCCGGACGCCGGGTTGCGAAGCGCGCCGGAACCCGCGTCGTAGGTCCACTGCTGGTTGGCCCCGCCGTTGCAGTCCCACAACTCCACCAGCGTGCCGTTGGCCGTACCGCCCCCGATGATGTCCAGGCACTTGTCCACGGCCTGGACCGTGCCGTCGCCGGGCAGCATCCACGACTGCGCGTTGCTGCCGTTGCAGTCCCAGATCTGCACCGCGGTGCCGTTGGTGTTGCTGCCACCTGCCACGTCGACGCACTTGCCGCCGCCTGCGCCCGAGGTGATCGGACCGCTCGGCGTCCCCGACGTGGGCGGTGGCATCGAGCCGCCGTCGCCCGGGTACGAGGGCGGTGCCGACGACGCACCCGACGCCCAGGACGTGTTGGCCGACGTGCCGAGATTGAACGTCAGGTTTCCGCCGTTGAGCATGACCGAGGGCGGCAGGTACGCGTTGTTCCAGTTGGCGCCGTTGAGCGTGGCGCTCTGGACGTACGGCGCGTTGTCGGCCGCGTTCGGCGCGCTGATGGCGAGCTTGCTGCCGTTGGCGAGGGTGAGGGAGATGCTGGTGAACAGCGGACTGCCGAGCGCCATATCGGCCGTGCCCGGCGTCATCGGGTACATGCCCATGGCGGCGAAGACGTACCAGGCGCTCATCGTGCCGAGGTCGTCGTTGCCGTTGAGTGCCCAGTTGCCCGGGTTGTTGATCCAGAGCTGGTCCTCGACCTGGCGCACCACCTGCTGCGTCTTGTACGGCTGCCCGATGTAGTCGTACTCCCAGGGCAGCTCGATCGACGGCTCGTTGCCCATGTCCGAGTGGTTGGTGTTGTTGCTCCCACCGTGGAAGTTCGACAGCACGGTGTCCAGGTAACTCGCCATCGCGTTGTTGCCACCCTTGGCACCCGCCAGGCCCGCGACGTTGAACGGCACCATGCCGGTGTACTGCCACGACGTGCCCTCGACCATGTCATTGCTCGACGACGCGTTGAAGTTGGGAGCCCACTGGCCGTTGAGCAGCTTGGGTTGCATGAAGCCACTGGAGGGATTGAGCGCGTTCTTCCAGTCCTGTGCCCGATTGACGAACTGCTGCTGGGTGGTGGTGTCGCCCAACGCGCCGGCGAAGGCGCCGATCGCGAAATCGTCGGTGTTGTATTCGAGCAGCGTGGCGACGTCACCGTAAAAACCACCGGGATACGTGCCGTCAGACGGCAGGTAGCCGAGAGTGGACAGGTAATTCAAACCGCTGCGGATGACGTTGTTCACCGTGCCCTGGTGGACCATCGCTGCTTTGGCGGCATTGGTGTCGAAATTGCGCGCGCCGAAGGCGTAGTAATCGGCGATGATCGGCGGCGCGGAGTCACCGTTCATCACAAACGTGTCGGCCTGGTTGAGCGCCCACTTCGGCAGGTAGCCGATCTGGGCGTAGTCGTTCACGAGCGACTGCGCGCTGTCACTGGCCGCCTGCGGGTCGACGATCGCCTCCAACTGCGCCTGCGAGCGGTAGATGTCCCAGCCGGAGAAGGTCGCGTACTGCGCCTGCTGCCCGCCCGACACCTGGTGCTGCCTGTAGTCGAAACCCATGTAGGCACCGTTGGTGTCGCTGTAGATGTTGGGATGGAGCAGCGCGTGGTAGAGCGCCGTGTAGAACACCACCTGCTGATCCGAGGTGCCACCGCTGATCGCGATCTTGTTCAGCAGGTTGTTCCACGCCGCGTGCGTCGCCGCCTTGGTGCCGTTGAAATCCCAGTTCGGGTTTTCCGCGTTGCGGTTGCCGATGGCGTTGGCGATCGAGACATAGGAGACGCCGACCTTGGCCTGCACGACGCGATTGCCGGTGGTGTTGAACGTGACGTAGTCGCCGCTGGTCATGGCGCCGTGACTGGTCATCGGCTGGTCGAAGACCATGTCGAAATAGAACGTGTACGTCGGGCTGGAGGCGCAGAAATGACCCGAGGTCACCGATCCGCTCACCTCGGTGTTGCTGACCACGTTGAAGGTCGAGTTGCCGGTGGCACCGACCTTGATCTGCAGATTCGCCTGCGTGGTCGACGGGAAGGTGAAGCGGCCCATGCCGGTACGCGACGTCGCCGTCAACTCGACATTGACGCCGTTGCCCAACCCGACCTGGTACGCGCCGGCACTGGCCGACTCGTTGCTGTGGGAGAAACCCTCTGTCGCGTCGGCGTTGACCGACCCGGTCGTCGGAAGAATCGGCACGTCACCGAGCGCGCCGCAGCCGGGGCCGGACAGATGGTTGAGGCTGAAGCCGGTGATGGTGTTGTCGTTGTAGGAATAGAAGCCACCGGCCGGGCGCGACGGCGTGTCGGGGCTCCACTGCACCATGCCGAAAGGCGCGTCGGCGCCCGGAAATGTGTCACCCCCGTTCGTGGTGCCGAGCAGGGGGTTGACAATGGCGGCGGGATCCGAAACAGCTCCCGCGGCGAATGCTGCCGTCGGCACGGCCACCGCGGCGAACGATCCCACTAATACGCCGATGGCGAGGTACGAGATGTGCCTTCGCGTCTTCATCGAGGCTCTCCAGTCGAGTGAAATGATTCATGCGTGTTGTGCCGGGTCATGGCGGCAGTGCGGATTTTCGGTGCGCCCCGTGTCAGGTCGGCAGCGCCCAATGCTGGTTGCTGCCGTTGTTGCAGTCCCAGATGTCGAGCTGCGTACCTGTGGTGGTGCTGAATCCGGGGTCGTCGAGGCATCTGCCGGACGCCGGATTGAGCAGCGAGCCGTTCGACTGCGGCTGCCACACCTGATTGGCGCCCCCATTGCAGTCCCACAACTCCACCGGCGCGCCGTTCGCCGTACCGGCGCCGGTGATGTCCAGACACTTGCCCAACGCCCGCAACGTGCCGTCCGAACCGACGCTCCAGACCTGCGCCCCCGTGTTGTTGCAGGTCCAGATCTGCACCTTCGTGCCGTTGACATCACTGGCTCCCGACACGTCGACGCACAACGACCCCGAGACACCGGAAACGATCGGCCCGGAGGCGGGCGGAGGCGGCGGCGGCGGTGAAACGGTCCCGTTGGTGTGCCACACCTGGTTGCCCCCGCCGTTGCAGTCCCAGATGTCGAGCTGGGTTCCGGTGGTGGTGCTGAACCCCGGGTCGTCAAGGCACCTGCCCGACACCGGGTTGAGCAACGTGCCATTCGACTGCGACTGCCACACCTGATTGGCGCCCCCATTGCAGTCCCACAACTCCACCAGCGTGCCGTTCGCCGTACCGGC
>Ga0164242_10003729_pt1 | contig 17274 bp, 16 predicted proteins | sample OricomgcompostMG_FD_108783 | JGI IMG/M metagenome (GOLD analysis project Ga0164242, IMG submission 108783) | Miracle-Growth compost microbial communities from Emeryville, California, USA - Original compost - Miracle growth compost (MG) ...
GACGGCGACGACCTCGTCCGGGTTGACGCCCTTGTTGGGCTCCTTGCCGCCGAGCAGCTCCTTGACCAGGTCGGTCACAGCCGGCATGCGGGTCGAGCCACCGACGAGGACCACGTGGTCGATATCGGCGATCTTGACGCCGCCGTCCTTGAGCACGCTCTGGAACGGCACCTTGGTGCGGTCGAGCAGATCGGCAGTGATCTTCTGGAACTCAGCGCGGGTCAGCGTCTCCTCGAAGTGGAGCGGACCGCTCTCGCCGTGCGTGATGTAGGGCAGGTGGATCGTGGTGTTCTGCGAGGAGGACAGCTCGATCTTGGCCTTCTCCGCCGCCTCCTGGAGACGCTGGGTGGCGATCTTGTCCGCGCTCAGGTCGACGCCGTTGGCGTTCTTGAACTTGGTCACCATCCACTCGACGACGCGGTTGTCCCAGTCGTCGCCACCAAGGTGGTTGTCACCGCTGGTGGCCTTCACCTCGACGACGCCTTCGCCGATCTCGAGGAGGGACACGTCGAACGTGCCGCCACCGAGGTCGAAGACCAGGATCGTCTGGTCCTCGCCCTTGTCGAGGCCGTAGGCGAGCGCAGCCGCGGTGGGCTCGTTGACGATGCGGGCGACGTTGAGACCCGCGATCTCGCCGGCCTCCTTGGTCGCCTGGCGCTGCGCGTCGTTGAAGTAGGCCGGGACGGTGATGACCGCGTCGGTCACCGTCTCACCGAGGTAGGCCTCCGCGTCGCGCTTGAGCTTTTGCAGCACGAACGCGCTGATCTGCTGGGGGGTGAACTTCTTGTCGTCGATCTCGACGGTCCAGTCCGTGCCCATGTGCCGCTTGACGGACCGGATGGTGCGGTCGACGTTGGTGACCGCCTGACGCTTGGCGACCTCGCCGACGAGGACCTCGCCGGACTTGGCGAAAGCGACGACGGAGGGGGTCGTGCGCGCACCCTCCGCGTTCGCGATGACGGTGGGCTCGCCGCCCTCCAGAACAGACACCACGCTGTTGGTGGTGCCGAGGTCGATGCCGACCGCACGTGCCATGGGTGTTACCTCCGAAGTGATCGTGTTGCTCTGCGGCCATCCTGACGCGCTTCGGTCAGTCTGACAAACAACTTGAGTCTATTCAACTCAACTTTGTTCATTGGCTCCAACGCAACCAGGACGGCAGGCATTCCCGCATACTGCTGCCCATGCCCACAGCACATGCCCTGCTCGCCTTCTGCCTGGCATCGATCGTGCTGATCGAGATCCCCGGGCCGAGCCTGCTCTTCGCCCTCGGCCGGGCGCTGACGGTCGGCCGCCGTGAGGCGCTGCTCTCGGTACTCGGCAACGCCTGCGGCCTGCTGGTCCAGGTCGCGGCGGTCGCGATCGGGCTGGGCGCGGTCGTGGCCGCGTCGGCGACCGCGTTCACCGTCCTGAAGATCGTCGGCGGCCTGTACGTCGCCTATCTCGGCGTGCAGTCGATCCGGCACCGCCGCGACGCCCGCGCTGCACTCGAGGTGACGGCGGTGGAGCCGCTCTCGCGCATGCGCGCGCTTGGCACCGGTCTCGCCGTCGGGGTGACCAACCCGAAGACGGTGGTCTTCTTCGTGGCGTTCCTGCCTCAGTTCGTGGTCCGCTCACACACTGCGTGGCCGCAGCTGCTCCTCCTCGGCCTGATCTTCTCCGTGCTCGCGGTCGGCTCCGACGCCTGCTGGGTACTCGCCGCGTCGCGCGCCAAGACCTGGTTCGCGCGCGAGCCGAAGCGGCTCGATCGTCTAGGCGCCACCGGCGGCGTGATGATGGTCGGCCTCGGCGGCGTCCTGCTCACCACGGGGAGCGGCAGCTAGCGCGCAGGCTCACCGCAACGCGACGGGGACCCCGGACGCGAGATGATCGTAGACGCCTGCGTGTTCCCCCTCCTCCTCGACTAGGTCAGTGCCGACGCGCGCACCGTGGATCCGCGCGGTGTAGCCCGAGGGCTCGTCGGCGTTAGGGAGGACGCAGACCAAGTTGGCCACCGCCGGCGCCGCCTCGCTGGTGAGGACGCCCGCGTAGTACTCCGGCGGCTGCGGTCCCTCGTTAGACGTCGGAACGTCCCAGCCCGCCATCCAGGTCGGGCCGGAAGTAGCCGTCGTGCTGCCGTCCGCGACGTTCTCCGGCGTGAGGTCCAGCCCCGCCGGCTCGTGCGCATCCGGGCTCGATCCCCACGCCTGGAGCTGAGGCGACGACAGTGCTCCACCATCGAAGACGTACGACCTCGGCCATGCCGGAGCGCGACGGATACAGGTGGCGTTCTGCGTCGTGTCCCGATCGAAGCCGGCTGGCACCGAGACCTGGATGTCGCCACCAGCGGTCGGCGCCACGCCGATCACCACCTGGCCCGTCGGCGGTGTCGGCGACAGCCGATAGGCGTTGCTGCTATCCAGGGTGACGTAGACCACGTCACTGAGGTAGAGAGCATCGTGAGCTTTGGTCGCCGCCACCGTCCGTGCCGCCGCGGCAGCCCGCTTCTCCGCCTGCGTCCGACCCCTCTTGCTCGCACCCTTCTTCTTCAGCTTGCCGGTGGCCTTCTCCGCCTTGCGCTTGACTGCCTTCTTCGCCGCCTTCTTGGAGTGGCCCTTCGCCGAGACCGTCTTCGTCATCACACCCGTGCCACTGGCGGTCTGGGTCGTGGTCGCCGCAGCCCCGGCGGCCCCGTCGGGGCAGACGGACTGGGTGAGCGCGACGGTCGCTGTCCCCTGCCTCACCGCCAGCACGATCTTCGCGACGTACTCCTTCTTGCGGAGCTTCGAGATCACCGGCTTGGCGGCATGCACCTTCGGCTTCTTGGCGGCATGGCCGGCGGTCGTCCGGACCGAGACGCTCGGTGCGCACGCCGCGCTGGCCGAGCCATCGAAGACGCCGGGAAGAAGCACCAGAGCCCCGCTGGCAAGAGGCAGTGCGGTGAGGGCCACAACAGCCCGGGAAGCACGAAGGTCCATGACCACCAGCCTCTCCCGTCGCGAGCTCGACAAACCTGGCTTGGCGAGGCGTCCGCTCAGACGCCGCTCAGACGCCGCCCGGTGTCGACCATGCTGGTGCGGGCCAGATCTGCGATGCCGGCCAGCGGGAACCACCTTGCCTCGTCGGTGCTGCCGCTGACCTCGTTGGTCAGCTCGCCTCCGACGATCCGAGCGGAGAAGAAGACCCGGACGGCCTTCAGCGGCCGGTCAGACTCGTGCTGGCGCTGCTCGGGGGCGAACACGTCGGTCTCGATGCCGATCAGCCCGGTGAGCTCGACGTCGTACCCGGTCTCCTCACGGACCTCCCGGATCGCGCCCTCCTCGACCGTCTCGTGCAGCTCGACGCCGCCGCCGGGGAGCGTCCAGCGCTTCTGCTCCGGCTCGTTCCACAGCGCAAGCAGGATCTGCGCCTCTCCCGCGTCTGCGCCGTCCCGATCCTGCCGAGGGGTCGAGGGGCGCACCACGACGGCATAGGCGGCCAGTCTGGTGTCGTACTCGGTGTAGTGCGGGTTGGGGCGCGGCATCGGCGGGGTGGTCATGGCGTCATTGTCGCGGACCCGGAATAGGGCTTGATCGACTTGGTTGAGTGAAGGTATGACCGTTCCGTCCTTGACGCTCAACGACCAGACGACCATCCCCCAGTTCGGTGTCGGCGTGTGGCAGGTGCCACCGGCCGACACCGAGCGCGTGGTGAGTGATGCCTTAGAGATCGGCTACCGCCACGTCGACACTGCCCAGATGTACGGCAACGAGGCCGGCGTCGGTGCCGCCATCAAGGCCTCCGGCATCGCTCGCGACGACCTTTACATCACGACGAAGCTCAACAACGGCTTTCACGAGTCCGACCGGGCCCGCGCCTCGCTCGAGGCGTCGTTGGAGGCGCTCGGCCTCGACCAGGTCGACCTTTTCCTCATCCACTGGCCGCTCCCGACGCAGTACGACGGCAACTACACCGGCACCTGGCAGGCGCTCATCGAGCTGCGCGACGCCGGTCTGACCCGTTCGATCGGCGTCTCGAACTTCCAGCCGGACCATCTGGATGCGATCGTGTCGGCGACCGGCGTCGTACCGGCCGTCAACCAGATCGAGGTCCACCCCTACTTCGACAACCCCGCCCGCGGTGCGACCCAACGCCACGGGGCACTGGTGGAGGCGTGGTCGCCGCTCGGGCAGGGTGGCGGCGAGCTCACCGACCCGGCGATCACCGCCTTGGCGGAGAAGCACGGCAAGACCCCGGCCCAGGTCATCCTGCGCTGGCACCTCGACCGCGGCGACGTCGTCTTTCCGAAGTCGACCCACCGCGAGCGGCTGGCGGAGAACTTCGACGTCTTCGACTTCACGCTCTCCGAGGACGAGGTGACCTCGCTCAACGCGCTCGACAAGGGCGAGACCGGCCGCACGGGGCCCAACCCGGACACCTTCGACTGGATCCCTGGCTGATCCCGGCTGGGCGGTGGGGTAACACGCTGTTGCCTGGGGTAACACGTCGTCACCTGCGGTAGACGGTCGACGCATCGACCGTCTGCCCGGTGTTTCAGCGTGTTACCCCTCGATACAGCGTGTTACCCCGTCCCCAGGGCCCGCTCAGCCGACAGTGACCTGGACGACGTTGGAGACCATGCCGGACGTGGTGTCCCGCATCCGGAACTTCTGCACACCTGTCTGCCCGGTCTGCACGAAGGTGGAGAACTCGCCGCCGGAGACAGCGGCGTTGACCGACAAGAAGTCCTGCCACTTGCCGCCGAGCTTGCGCTGGACCTGCAGGATGGCGCCCTCGCCACCGGGGTATACGCCGGAGAGGTCGATCTGCTGCATCGGCGAGACCTTCGTCTGACCGGCCTGGAGCGTGATCTGCTTGGCCGCCGAAGACGTCGTCGCCGATGCTGTCGGGGACGACGTCGGCGTGTCCATCGACGTGGGCAACGCCGAGGCCGATCCCGGCTGAGCGGCGAGCGTCACCAGTGGGTCGCTCGGGGTCGGCGTCGGGGTCGGCGTCGGCAGATAGAGGGTCTGCGCGTCGGACGCCGAGTTGTTTCCACCGCCTCCGCCACCGAGGACATGCGACGCGACCAGCGTCACGAGGCCGAGCACGAGTCCGACGGTCAGGGTGACCGAGACCAGCGCGATCAGACCAGCGGTGATCGGGTGCTTCTCGTCCTGGTGCGGCTGTTGGGGCACAGACTTCCTTCCTCGGGCACGTCGGGGGCCATCCTCTCAGGCTCCGCCAACCGCTGCACGTGCGGCGCTTGCTCAGCGGTCGCGACGCCGCAAGCGCTCGGGCAGGAACGGCTCGGCACCGTCCTCCTCCGCCGCGTCGACGCCGGGGCGCAGGTGGGTCGCCGTCGGCGGGGACGGTACGCCGCGGTCCCCGTCCAGCCAGGATTCCAGATCCGGTGCTCGCAGCCGGGCACCGGACACGGCGGGCAGCACCAGCGCGATGACGAGACCGGCCACGGCGACGATGCTCATCGCGAGGAAGCCGCTGCGCAGTCCATGCGCGGACGGGGTGCCGTGACCTGAGGCGACAGCCAGCACGACCGGTGCGACGGCGTACGTCGCCACCGACCGCAGCAGCTGCACGAGCGCGAACGCCCGACCGAGCCGGCCCGAGGGCATGCCCAGCCCGATGAGGAACAGTCCGGGCGAGACGGTGCTGCCCGCCCCCAGCCCCAGTAGGAGGGCCGACCAGGGGACGATGGCCCCGTCCTGTGAGAAGACCAGCGGCAGCACCGCACCCAGGGCGAGCAGGACCAGGCCGGCGTCGATCAGGACCGGCACGAACCGGGTGGCGAAGAGCCGCCAGAAGACCACCGCTGCGACGGCGGCGCCCACCGGCGCTGGCCAGAAGAGCGCGCCCGCCGACAGGGCGCTGCGGCCGTCGATAGCCGTCAGCCGGGTCTGCAGGAGCTCGCTGACGGTGACGAAGACGGCGCCACCGACCAGTACGACCAGCAGTCCGGTCACCGGGAGCTGCGTGGACAGGGCGTTGATCGGGATCAGGGCGTCTCGCCGCCGCGCTTCCCATGCCAGCAGCGCGACCAGCGCCACCGCCCCGATCGCCACCAGCCCGATCACCCAGACGGAGGTGAGCGGAAGCGAGGCGGAGAGCGATGCGGCGACGAAGGTGGGGATCGTGGCAGCGAAGACCAGTACGTGCACCGGCACGTCGACCCGGCGCTCCGGATCAGGTGGTTCGAAGGCCCGGTAGCCGACGAACGCGACTCCGAAGCCCACCGCGCCCAGCAGCGCCGCGATGACCAACAGGATCCGCCAACCAGAGCCGGCTCCCGACCCGGAGCCCGATGCGGCAAGGCCACCGGCGATCGGGCCGAGCGTGCTGGCGCCGAAGATGCCGACGTTGACGATCGCGGCACTCCGTCCGACCAGGCCAGGTCCGAACCGGGTGATCAGCGGAGGGAGCGCCGTCACCAGCATGGTTCCGGCGGCGAGGCCTTGGCCGGCGCGGCCGATGCCGAAGAGCAGCACCGACGGCGCGAACGCCGCCAGCAGGCTGAAGACGACGAACCCGACCTCGGCGACCAGGAAGGCACGCCGTGCACGATGCCGCAACGCGATCTGCGCAGCCAGGACCGCGCCGATCGCGTACGCCGCACTGGCCAGCCCGAGCGTCACCGCGACCGCGCCGGAGCTGGTGCCGAGGTCGTGCTGGATCGGTGTCCGCAGCGGCAGGAACGACGTCGACAGGACCGTGTTGGGTACGAGCCCGAGCAGCGCCACAGCGACCGCCGCGGGGTACGAGTCGCGCTGGTGCTCCGGCACGACTCAGTCCTTGTCGAGCAGATCGAGCAGCAGGATCTCGTGCTGCAGCGCCACCTGGTCGCGAACGGCTCGGCAGGTCAGGGCGACAGGAGGGGCGTGGATGCTGCGCACCCGGACGGCGTACAGGCGCTCGAGGTGGGCGAAGGTGACGTCGGTGATGAGCCCTCCCTCCGCCGCGGCGCCGGTCTGGGTCCGTGCGACGAGCCGCAGGCCGCCGGCGGCGCGCATGCTCAGGTGGCGGCGCAGCGCGATCTCTGCGGCTTGGACCGGCATCGGATAGCAGGTCCGGCCGCGGAGGTGCTCGAGTTCGAGGTCACCGGCCAGGCGGGCTCGCGCGACTTCGACGGCCTCTTCGGGGGAGAGTCGGCCGTAGTAGAGCCCGTCGGGGGCGACCAGCATGTTCGCCGCGAACCGGTCGCCGCCGATGTGCGAGACCTCCCAGGTGTGGTCCGGGTAGGCCTCGGCCAGCGCAACAGCCGCCGGACGTCCTCGCTCGGCACAGCAGGCATCGTGCTTGCCCTGCGTGCAGACGGCGAAGACCGGTTCGTCGTGCGCCTCGAGCCCGAGCGACCGGCCGGCGCGGAGCTGCGCGAGGTCGAGGTCGAGCACTTCACGCGGGTCGTGGAGGCGCGCCGTCTCGATCCATGAGTACGGCGCCCGCGCGTGTACGGCGAAGATTCGGAAGGCGCGGTGCGGCCGGGTCCGACCGGGTCGGCGGGTCAGGAGCAGCCGAACTCCGGCCGCATCGGCATGGGCACGCAGCCTTTCAGACACGCCCGCCTCGAAGCGCGCATCGCGCAGCGCGTTCACGCCCCACGGACCGGCGTGCTCGAGCAGGAGGAAGGCCGGCACCGTCGAGGCGCTGCCGGCGAGGTCCTCCTCACGCACCTCGCTGGCGACAGAGCAGCGGAAGTCGTTCAGCGGGCCACCTCCAGCATCCCCTCGCGCACCAGGCGACGACACAGCACCAGCCGGCTCTGCGCATCGAGCGACAGGTCTGCCGGGGCGAGGTCGGTGGCGGCGCGGATCTGCTCCAACACCGGCCGGAGCCGGGCAGGCAGGGTGAGAGTGCGGTCGCCGAGCAGCAACTCGACGCCGTCGGGGACGTCACGCAGCACGCACGGCCGCCCGGGACGGCGGCGCAGCCGGGTTTCGTCGCCGACGTCGGTGACAGCATCGAGCAGGCCGCCCGTGAGGCGGGGGGAGCGCGAAGTCAGGAAGCGGCGTACCTCCGCCTCTGCCCTCTCCCCTGCGTCCACGGCCCGGATCCGATCAGCGAGCTCATGCAAACGCTGAGCCAGGCCGTCGCGGAGGGCGGCCGGGTCGTCGAGATAGCCGGCGGGCAGGTGCTCGTCGCCGGGCAGGAGCCCTTCGACGCTACGGCGCACGAGACCTCGCCAGGTGAGCTGGTTGATCCCGATCGTGACGTGCAGGGAGACGGTGTCCTGTGCCCGTGCAGCATGCGGCGTACCCGTCGGGAGGTAGAGCGCGAGGCCGGGCTCCATCGTGATCGCTTCAACGATCGGACCGCCGTCGTGGCTGGTGGTGATCTCCCAGTCCTTGGTGCCGGCGGTCTGGAAGACGAAGACGTCGTGGCTGTCGCTGTGGGTGGCGAAGCCCTGGGACCCTGGCGGGGTGAGGTAGGCGTTGGCCTGGCAGGGGTGCCCGAGCTCCAGCTCCAGCTCTGCCACGAGGTCGGCGAGCGGCTGGTGATAGCGGTGCAGGCCCTGGAAGACGATGGTGGCTCCCTCGCGGAAGAGCGCAAGGGCCTTGGTCGCGTCGACCAGGCCGGTGAGTTGCTGCCCCGCGATCGTGGCCGGACGGGTGAACCTCTTCTCCGGCAGGACCGAGCCGTTCTGGGCGATCCGCAGGGCAGGCGCCCGCAGCGCCGAGGAGGTCAACAGCCGGTCGGCATCCTCGAGCGACAGCAGACCTACCAGGGCTGCCGGGTCGGCGCGGTGGAGATGGGTGCGGGACGCCCAGATCTTCTCGACGAAGAGCCGGGCGTCCCCACTCAGCAGATCAAGTGCGGTCACCGAGCCGCGCCATCGGTCCCGTCGGTCCCGTCGCCGTCAGTGCCGTCACCGTCGGTGCCGTCGGTCCCGTCACCATCGGTGCCGTCAGTCCCGTCACCATCGGTGCCGTCAGTCCCGTCACCATCGGTCCCGTCACCATCGGTGCCATCGGTCCCGTCACCATCGGTGCCATCGGTGCCGTCACTGTCGGCTCCGCGGGGCTCGGCGGGCTGCGGCGCGTCGGCCGGGCTCGCGTACGTCGTGGTCATGTCCTCGTCGGTCAGCGACTCGTCGGGCTGGTCGGTCATGGGGTTCCTCCAAACACCAGGGATTGTCAGGCCGCGCGACCTGTACCCACGGCACTCCCGCGCCACACCGAGGGCGCCGGGGCCGGCCGTGGAATGCTGCCCCCATGGAGTTCCAGGACGTGGTGCGCCGGCGCCGGATGGTGCGTCGCTACACCGATGAGCCGGTCGCGCCGGAGCAGCTCGAGCGGGTGCTGCGCAACGCCGTACGAGCCCCGAGTGCGGGCTTCTCACAGGGGTGGTCGTTCCTCGTGCTGGACACGCCCGAGGATGTCGATCGCTACTGGGACGTGTTCACCGGCGACTCCGAGTGGGAGGCCGACGGCTGGCTGCGCGGCATGCGGACGGCGCCGGTGCTGGTCCTGCCGTGCTCGTCCAAGTCCGCCTATCTACGGCGGTACGCCGAGGGCGACAAGGGCTGGACCGACCAGGACGAGGCCCGCTGGCCGATGCCCTACTGGCACATGGACACCGCGATGGCGGTCATGCTGATGTTGCAGACCGTCGTCGACGAGGGCCTCGGCGCCTGCTACTTCGGGATCCCTCCGCGGCACGACGCCGAGGTCCGGGAGGTGTTCGGCATCCCCCAGGAGTGGTCCCCGATCGGCGTGGTCTCGATCGGCCATCCTGACACCGGTGGCGCGAAGGGGTCGCCATCGCGGCGGCAGCGGAGGCCGTGGAGCGAGGTCGTGCACCGCGGCCGGTGGTGACCGGTCAGGCGCTCCGGCCGTGCCGATCGAAGGTCATGTGCACGACGCCGCTGGACGTCGGGGTCGACACGACGTCGTAGTCCTGCTCCAGACCCTCGAGCCCGTCCCACAGCCGGACGCCACGACCTAGCAGGATCGGCACGACCACAACGTGAAGATGGTCGACGAGGCCTGCCGCCAGGAAGTCCTTGACCGTCGTCGGCCCGCCGCCGAGGCGTACGTCGAGCCCGCCCGCGACCTCGCGCGCGGCCGCCAGCGCGTCGACCGGTGTCGCGTCGAGGAAGTGGAACGTCGTCCCGCCCTCCATCTCGATCGGCTGTCGCGGACGATGAGTCAGCACGAAGGTGGGGGTGTGGAACGGCGGGTTCGGCCCCCACCAGCCTCGCCAATCGGGGTCGTCCTGCCAGCCTGGTGGACCGAACTTGTTGGCACCCATGATCTCGACCCCGATGCCTTCGTCCCACCGCGAGGCGAACGCGTCGTCCGCCGCTGCGGCCGGGTCGCCCTCACCGCCGGTCATCGCCTGGAACGTGGCGGTCGGGAAGAACCACTGGTGGAGGCGCTGGCCGGCATGGCCGAACGGCGCCTCGAGGCTCTGGCCCTCCCCGGTCGCGAAGCCGTCGAGCGAGACGGACAGGTTGTGCACCCTCGTTGCGGACATGGTTGCTCCCGTGGTGACGGCAATAGGCGAACACTCGGACCGGACGATACCTGGAGCTCGATCACTCAGCCCTCGAGCGTTCAGCGCCGGCGGAGCCACCGCCGACGGCGGCGCCGCGGCGGATCCGGTGGGGCAGGCGGGCTGGCCGTTGCCCTCGCCGTACGTCGCCCGTGCCAGGCGGCGATCGTCTCCTCGACGTCCCGCAGCTGGGTGATCAGCGGCGGCCCGCTGGGGATGCCGTAGCGAGCCCGCAGCACCCGCGCGTTGAAATCCTCGACCAGCTCCCGGGCGGCCCGTTCGGTCTGCTGCTCATCGAGGAGGGCGTCGAGCTCCGCGTCATCCTTGCGCAGCTGGATGCTCGCCGGCAGTACGACGAGATGCTCGCGCTCGACCAGCTTCTTCAGCCACCAGTCGGGGTCGTGTTCCTCGCCGAGCCCCACGACCGGCTTGCCCGCACCGGGCAGATCGTCGAAGTCACCGCGGGCGATCGCCTGCTGGATCTGCTGGTCGACCCACGTATGGATCAGGCGCTGCCGCTGGACCGCCTCGGCTTTCGACCTGGCGTCGCTGAGCGGCTCGACGTGGATCTCGTCGAACTCCTCCTCGGCCATGCTCCAAGCCTACGAGGGGTGTGAGATTTCCCGTACCCACGAGTAACCACCCGCCGCTAGGCTCGCCCACCATGAGCCACAAGTCAGCCAAGGACTTCTTCGCGCCCCTGGCCGTGGGCGCTCCCGCGCCGCTGCGCGAGATCCCGGCCCGGCCGAGCCGTGCGATCCACTTCTTCGACCCCGGCAATCCCAAGATGGCGGCGAAGGTGCCGGACATGGTGGGCACCGTCGACGTGCTCCTGGGCAACCTGGAGGACGCGGTCAAGGCGGAGAACAAGGAGATCGCCCGCGAGGGCTTGGTGAAGATCGGCCAGGAGGTGGCCAATCTCGGCAGTGCCAGCGGTCCGACGCAGTTCTGGACCCGGATCAACTCCCTCGACAGCCCGTGGGTCCTCGATGACCTGACCACGCTCGTCCCCGCCATCGGCGAGAAGCTCGACGTGATCATGGTGCCGAAGGTGCAGGGCGCCGAGGACATCCACTACATCGACCGCCTGCTTGCCCAGCTCGAGGCGAAGGCCGGCATCAGCAAGCCGCTCCAGGTGCACGCGATCCTCGAGACCGCCCGCGGCGTCGCCAACATCGAGGAGATCTGCGGCGCCTCCCCGCGGATGCAGGGTCTCTCGCTCGGCCCGGCCGACCTCGCGGCCGATCGCCGGATGAAGACCACTCGCGTCGGCGGCGGCCACCCCGGCTACCTCGTCCGCCAGGACCCGGAGCGCGGCGAGGACGGCATCCCGCAGTACGACGGCGCGCGCACCATCTATCAGCAGGATCTGTGGCACTACACGGTCGCCCGGATGGTCGACGCCTGCGCGACGCACGGGATCTTCCCGTACTACGGGCCCTTCGGCGACATCAAGGACACGGTCGCCTGCGAGGACCAGTTCCGCAACGCGTTCCTCCTCGGCTGCGTCGGCGCCTGGTCGCTGCACCCGGCCCAGATCAAGATCGCCAACAAGGTGTTCTCGCCCTCGGTCGAAGACGTCCAGCACGCCCGCCGCGTCATCGCCGCGATGGGCGACGGCACCGGCGCGGTCATGCTCGACGGCAAGATGGAGGACGACGCGTCGGTCAAGCAGTGCAAGGTGATGGTGAGCCTGGCCGAGGAGCTGGCCGCGATCGACCCCGAGCTGAAGGCCGCCTACGACGCGATCGAGGTCAACTGACATGACAGGCTCGACCACCGGATTCCGGCCGCGCCGGTCCGTCCTCTACATGCCCAGCTCCAACGAGCGGGCGCTGGAGAAGGCCAAGACCCTCCCTGTCGACGCCCTGATCCTCGACCTCGAGGACGCCGTCGCTCCCGATGCCAAGGCGCAGGCCCGACTCAATGCGGCGGCCGCCGTGAAGAGCGGCGAGTACGGCGCCAAGGAGCTCACCATCCGGATCAACGGCGCCGACACCGAGTGGCACCAGGACGACCTCGAGGCCGCGGCCGACGCCGGCCCCGCGGCCATCGTCGTACCCAAGGTGAACTCGGCCGCCGCGGTGACCTCCCTCATCGAGGCGTTCGACGCCGCCGGCGTACCGGAGACGACCAAGCTGTGGGCGATGATCGAGTCGCCGTACGCGATCCTGCACGCCGAGGAGATCGCCGCCGCCTCCGAGCGCCTCACCGTGCTCGTGCTCGGCACCAACGACCTGGTCAAGGAGCTGTACGTCGACCACGTCCCGGGCCGGACCAACATCGTCACCTCACTGCAGCTCGCGGTGCTCGCCGCCCGCGCGACCGGCACGGTGATCCTCGACGGCGTCTACAACGACGTGAAGGACGTCGAGGGCTACCTCGCCGAGGTCGCGCAGGGCCGGGACTTCGGCTTCGACGGGAAGACGATCATCCACCCCGGTCAGATCGAGGGCGCCAACGACGGCTTCGCGCCGAGCGCCGAGGAGATCGAGAACGCTCACGGCCTGATCGCCGCCTTCGAGGCCGCGGGATCCGGTGTCGCCACCTACAACGGCAAGATGGTGGAGAACCTCCACGTCGAGTCGGCCCGACGCACGCTGTCGATCGCGGAGGCGATCGCGGCGCTCTGAGTCGGAGCAGGCTCGCCACTGGTCTGGACCGGATCACAGCAGGGGTGACCGCCGCTCGGGGCCATCGTTGAGGGATCGGGCCGCCGAATCCCGTGCCGCGGCCCAGGAGCAGACGTGTCCGAACCCACCGGTGGCGAGCCCAATCCGTTCGCCGACATCATCGACCTCTTCCGCGAGGTCGAGGCAGCGAACGACGCGAGACCCGCCGACTTCGAGAGCGTCCCCGAGGACGTGAGTACGCCGAAAACGGAAGCCCGACCGGCGCCGGCGACGGCGACGCTGGCCGTCCAGGCCCCGCGCGGCGGCACCCCGATCACCCCGAAGGAACCCGCACCCGCGCCGAGCAAGCGCCGTCGTGCCGTCTTGCTGCTCCCGGTAGCGCTGCTCGCCGTCGCCGGCGGCGCGACCGCAGCGGTGATCCACCAGCACCACCGACCCGACACCACGGCCGCCCTCCCCGCCGGCTCGACGTCGGCGCTCCCGAGGCCGGCCGCCACCACGGCCGCCGTCCCCGGCGCTCCGGCGCCTGACCCGAGGACAGCCGCCTACAGCGCAGCGCTCGACAGGCTGGCCGCCGCCCAGGGACCGAAGCAGCTCACCGCGGCCGCCGCCCGGCTGCCGGCGACGATCAGCAGGCTGCGGGCCGCTGGCGGCGTACTCCCGCATGCAGAGGCCGCCCAGCTCGACAGCCTCCTCGCGCTGTGCCGGCTGGCCAGGTTGGCGGACTACCCCACCCTCACCGCGGCGACCGACAAGGCGGCCGCCCAGCTGGAGAGGGCTGCCGCGGGGCGGAGCGACGTACCCGACCCGTCGCTGGCCACCCACAACGTCGTCGCCAACACCGCCGAGGTCGTCGCGACCCGGCTCGACGCCCAGGTGACCCGGTTGGCGAGCACCGCCTCGCGCGCGGAACTCACGGCCCAGCTGCGCAGCGTCGCGAGGGAAGCGGCGGCGCTCGAGCCGACCGCTGTCGGCGTGGCTGGCGCCCTCACCGGCGACCACGCCACCCGCGCCACGGCCGACGCTTCCGCGCTCCGCGCCCTCGGCGCCTTGTCGGTGATCGACGGCGACCATCTCGACGCCTGGGCCGCGCTGTCGGCACCGCTTCGGCAGGCCCTCGCCGCCGCCGGGGTGAGCGCCGCTGGCACGGACGTGAGCGCGATCGACACCATGATCACAGCCGCCCAGCAGAAGCTGCTCGCTTGGGCGGCCGCGAACCAGGCAGCGCAGGCCGGTGCCGACGACAGCACCGGCAACGGGGCTGGCAACGCCGACAAGGGGACGGGCGATACCGCCACGCAGGCCGAGTCCGCCATCGACAGCTATGTGCGCAGCGCGTCCGGGCTGCTCGCCCAGTACGCCAAGGCCATCGACACCCTGCCGGTCGTCGGCCCCGGGCAGGAGCCGTCCGCGACCCTGACCGGTCGCTTCGTCGACAGCGCCGGGGCGCTCACCTCCCTCAGCGGCGCGGTCAGCCGCCTCGACCCGCCGGCCGGCATGAGCCGCGCCCAGCAGGCCCTGGCCACCTTGGTTTCCAAGGCGCACGCCGCCGCCACGGCCGGCCAGGCGGTGGCGAGCAGCGCGCAGAGTTGCAACAGCGCCGCCCGGTCCTGTGCCTACGGCACCCAGCGCCGCTGGTCCGACTATGCCTCCGACCTCGGCGCACTGGGCGACCCCGCCTCGGTCCGCGCCGCCCTCACCTCCGCGGCCAGTACGGCGAAGAAGGCGGCCACCGCGAAGGCGAGCTCGACCGCGCCGTCGGGCGGCTCGCCGGTCTCCGGAAGCGTGGCCACGCCACAGCCGAAACCAGTCGTCTGATCAGTCACAGCCGTCTCACATCATAAGAACTGCGTCTCATTTTTCGGGATCTCAGGCGTTTACTGAACGCGTGAGCACCCGGGTCGACCCTTTAACCGTCAGCGACGCGCGCCGTTGGGCGATGCTCGCGGCGAGTACCTTCGCCCAAGCTGCCGCGGTGATCGCCAACAACGGCGCCGCCTACCTCGTGCCGACCCTCCACAAGGTCGACCACTACTCCCTGGCCACCGCCGGCGCGATCGCAGCAGCCCCATCCTTCGGCGTGATGGCCGCTCTCGTGGCCTGGGGCTGGCTGGCCGATCACCGCGGCGAACGGCAGGTACTCCTCAGCGGCGCGGCCGTGACCGCAGCGTGCTGCGTCGCTGCCGCGCTGACCCATGGCATCCCTGCGATGTGGGTCCTGCTCTTCTTCGCCGGTGCCGGCTCGGCCGCCGCCAACTCCGCCTCGGGCCGGATCGTGGTCGGCTGGTTCCCCGCCCATCGCCGCGGCTTGGCCATGGGCATCCGGCAGATGGGGCAGCCGATGGGCATGGCGATCGCCGCCGTCACGATCGCCCTGGTCGCCGCCCACCACGGCGTCCACGCGGCGCTCTGGGTCCCGGCCGGTGGAGCACTGATCGCAGCAGCCGCGATCGCCGCGATCGTCATCGACCCGCCACGGCCACCGAAGAAGACCGGCACCGCCCCGAACCCCTACCGCAAGGACTCCTACCTGGCCAAGATCCACGCTGTGTCCGTGCTCCTGGTGGTGCCGCAGTTCGTCGTCGGCACCTTCATGCTGCTGTGGCTGACCGACTCCCGCGGCTGGAGCACCGGTGCCGCCGGCGCCCTGGTCGCCGTCACCAACGTGCTGGGGGCACTCGGCCGAATCGGGGCGGGCCACCTCTCTGACCTGGTCAGCTCCCGGATGAGGCCCCTGCGCTGGGTGGCGATCGGCGCCTGCGCGGTGATGATCCTGCTGGGCGTGGCCAACGGCGTGGACCTGCTCGTCGCCGTACCCCTGATGATGGCGGCCTCCGTGCTCTCCGTCGCCGACAACGGGCTCTCCTTCACCGCGGTGGCCGAGCGCGCCGGGCCGTTCTGGTCCGGACGGGCTCTGGGCCTGCAGAACACCGCCCAGTTCCTCACGGCGTCGCTGTGCGGGCCGATCGGCGGTGCAGCCATCGCCCGCCTGGGGTACAGCTGGACGTTCGTGCTCACCGGCGCGCTGCCCCTGCTGGCCATTGGGCTGGTGCCCGTGAAGCAAGAAGTTACTCATGGGTAGAATCCGGGCACTGTGGGATATCCAACGCTTCCCACCCCGGAGAGCCTCCCCTAGGCTCGCCTAGCCCTTCAGAACCAGAAGTCAAGGCAGAACCAGAGTCAAGGAGGCCTGCCGCATGTTGCAGACCATCGCCATCGTCCTGGCGCTCATCCTGACTGTCGTCACCGCGTACATCGTGGTGAAGGCGCTCCGGATGATGGTCGGCGTTCTCAAGGTGGGCCAGCCCGCCATCGGACGCACGGACAACCCCGGCAGGCGTTGGGGAACGATGCTCAAAGAGACGTTCCTCCACACCCGGATGTTCCAATGGCGCTGGGTCGGCGTCATGCACTGGTTCGTCTACTTCGGCTTCCTGATCCTCGCCAGTGCCGTCGGCAACGGCTTCATCCAGCTCTTCGACCCGAGCTTCCAGTGGTGGTTCATCGGGCACTGGTTCGTCTACGAGTGGATCTGCGAGGGCATCGGCGTCCTGTCGACGATCGGCATCGTCTTCCTGATCGTCTACCGCCAGCTGCACCTGCCCAAGATGCTCGGCCGCAAGAGCCGCTTCTTCGGTTCGACGTTCTGGCAGGCCTACTTCGTCGAGTTCATGGCGCTGCTCGAAGGCGCTGCGATCCTCTTCATCCGGGGCGCCGAGCGCCAGTGGAACCTACACAAGGGCGAGGAGGGCGCGCACGTCAGCACGTTCCACTTCCCGGTCTCACACCTCCTGTCCGGGATGTACGGCAACACCGCCGACACCGCCCGCGACTGGGTCATCATCATCGCCTTCATCAAGGTCGCTTCGGCCCTGGTCTGGTTGATGGTCGTGGCGATGAACCTGACCATGGGCATCGCGTGGCACCGCTTCACCGCGTGGGTCAACATCTGGTTCAAGCGTGAGTCGAAGGGCCGCGACACCGACGGCGCCACCACCGCGCTGGGCGCGATGAAGCCGCTGACCTCCAACGGCAAGGTGATCACTCTCGACGACGTCGATGACCTGGACGAGGACGCGAAGCTCGGCGTCGGCACCATCGAGGACTTCTCCTGGAAGGGCATCCTCGACTTCACCACCTGCACCGAGTGCGGCCGCTGCCAGTCGCAGTGCCC
>Ga0164242_10003730_pt1 | contig 17272 bp, 17 predicted proteins | sample OricomgcompostMG_FD_108783 | JGI IMG/M metagenome (GOLD analysis project Ga0164242, IMG submission 108783) | Miracle-Growth compost microbial communities from Emeryville, California, USA - Original compost - Miracle growth compost (MG) ...
AGTTCGTGCAGCGCGTCGAGGTCGAGCGAGTTCAGCTTGTCCGGCCAGTCCAGCACGACCTCGGCGACGTCGCCGCTGTGCTCAACGCGTACGGGCATGGGGATCCTTTCGCTTGCACGCCTCAGGCGTGGGGAACGTGCTTACGTGTCGTAGTCCACTTCGACGCGGTCGCTGGTGGGAATCGACTGGCAGGTCAGCACGTAGCCGGCGTCGAGCTCCTCCTGCTCGAGCGCGTAGTTCTCCACCATGTCGACCGTGCCCGCGCGCAGCACGGCTCGGCACGTTCCGCAGACGCCGCCCGCGCAGGCGAACGGAACGTCGCCGCGCACCCGCAGCGCCGCGTTGAGGATGGTCTCCTGCGAGTGCACCGCCGTGGTCGCGGTCGACGTGGTGCCATCGAGCCGGAACGAGACCGTGCGTACCGCCTCACCCGGATCCACCGCGATCGGACGTCCGCGCTGCGGAGCGGGAATGCCGGGCTCTCCCGTCGTGAACAGCTCGTACCTGATGCTGTCGGCCGGAACGCCCCAGGCTCCGAGCGCGTCCCTGCACAGCTGCACCAGTTCGAACGGCCCGCAGAGGAACCACTCGTCGACGCTCTCGACGGGCACCAGGGTGCCGAGGATCTTCGCGAGCTTCGCGCCGTCGAGCCGCCCGCTCAGCAGCTCGGAGCTGCGTCGTTCCCTGGTGAGCACGTGGTAGAGGGCGAGGCGCGACGGGTAGCGGTCTTTGAGGTCGGCGAGCTCGTCGACGAACATCGTGTCTATCGCCGTGCGGTTGGAGTAGACGAGCGAGAACGTGTTGTGCTCGGATGCAGCCAGCACGCTCTGCGCCACCGCGAGCACGGGCGTGATGCCGCTGCCCGCCGCGATCGCGGCACAGTGCGCCGTGCCGGATGCCGCGGCCTGGGACACGAAGCGACCCTCAGGGCTCATCACCTCCAGCATCATCCCCGGTGCCAGGTTCTCCAGCGCCCAGCCGGAGAAGACGCCGCCGAGGTCCCGCTTGATCGCGACCTTCAACTCGCCGGGTGACGGCGCCTGACAGATGGAGTAGCTGCGGCGCAGCACGTCCTCGCCCAGCGTGGTGCGGATAGCGATGTACTGGCCCGGCTCGTAGTCGTAGGCGTGCGCCAGCTCGCCCGGAACGTCGAACGCCACCTCGATGGCATCCGGGGTCAGCCGGCGCACTGCCGAGACGGTGAGCGGATGGAACGCACCTCTCCTCCTGGACTGCGACGGAAGAGGGGCGGATGCCGGTCTTTCGACGTGCTGCGGTTGCTGCGAGCTCGACACCCTCAGCTCCTCTCGCGCATCAATGCGCCTTGAAGTGGTCGAACGGCTCGCCGCACTTCTGGCACACGTACAGCGCCTTGCACGACGTGGAGCCGAAGTGCGAGACCTCCCGCGTGTGCAGCGAACCGCACCGAGGGCAACGGATGCCGAGCCCGAGTCCCACGCGACCACCTGTGCCGCGTGGCGCAGGCGGCGCGATGCCGAACGCCTCGAGCTTCGCTTTGCCTTCGTCCGACATCCAGTCGGTGGTCCAGGCCGGCGTGAGCACGGTGCGCACCGTGACGTCGCGATAGCCGGCCCGGTCCAGCGTCGAGAGGATGTCGTCGCGCATGGCGTCGACGGCGGGGCATCCGGAGTAGGTGGGCGTGATCTCCACGGTCACGACCGGAGTCTCACCGCGCTCCGCGCCGTCGGCGCCGGAGCCGCTGTCGACATGCACGGCGCGAAGCACGCCCAGGTCCTCGATCGTGAGCACGGGGACCTCGGGGTCGCACACCGTCGCGGCGAGCGCCCACACGCGCTTCTCGTCGGCCACCGCTGACCTCCCCTGTCGAGGCCGGCCGGCTCGGGTATCGACAGACTCGACCTGCGGCTGGGTTCCGCAGAGCTGCCCGGTCACCACGTCGCCCCCGGATGCTGCCGCACCAGCACCTGCATCTCGGCCAGCAGGTGCCCGAATGCCTCGGTGTGCATGCCATCTCGTCCCCCACCACGGGCGGCCGGGATGTCCGGAACGCGCAGCCCTGCCTCGGCGATCACCGCGGGAACCGTGCGGTCGAACGGATCCCGCAGCTCCTCGGGCGGCACGGCGACACCCTCGAGTCCGGCCGCCGACGGGTCTGGCCGGAACAGCTCGTCGACAAACGGCCACATGGCATCCAGACCCGCCTGCATGCGCACGTGGGAGACATCCGTGCCGAGCCCCAGCCGACGCACCCACTGCACGCTGTGGTCGACGTGATACTCGACCTCCTTGAGCGCCTTGGCCGCGATGGCCGCGAGCGTCGGGTCGGCGGATGACGTCAGCCGCCGGTACAGCGCGTCGAAGTACACGGAGGCGAAGAGCTGTCTGGCGATGGTGTGCGCGAAGTCGCCGTTCGGGCGCTCGAACAGCTGGTGGTTGCGGAACTCGTGTTCGTCGCGGAAGTAGGCCAGGTCGTCCTCGCCCAGGCCCCACGCCGAGCCCGCGTACGTGAGGAACGAGCGGGCGTGGCCGAGCAGGTCGAGTCCGATGTTGCCGAGCGCCACATCCTCCTCCAGCTCGGGTGCGTGCGCGATCCATTCCCCCAGCCGCTGGGCGAGGATCAGGGCGTCGTCGCCGAGGCCTAGCGCGTAGCGCGCGACGGCATCCGGCGGGCGGTCGAGACCCTCCTCGAGCTCCCGCTCGATGGTCTCCGCCGAGACGGCGGTGGAGATCGCGCGATCCGTGTGCCTCACAGGTGCGGCACCCCCTCGGAGGCCGTGTAGTAGGTGGCGTGCCTGAACTCCTTGCCCTCGGCGGACTCGAAGAACGCGTCGCGAGCATCCACGTCCGATGCGGTGATCGCGCTCGACGGCACGACCCAGACGGAGACGCCCTCGCCTCGCCTGGTGTAGAGGTCGCGGGCGTTGCGGACCGCCATCACGGCATCCGGTGCGTGCAGGGATCCGGCGTGCACGTGGGAGAGGCCGCGCGACGAGCGGATGAACACCTCCCACAACGGCCACGTCTCGTGTTGCTCCGCCGCCTGCTGCTCGGCGCGCTGCTGGCCGTCCGGGCGCTGCCGCTCGGCTGACGCGCTCATCACGCGATCCTCTCCAGCAGAGCCGAGCGGTCGGCATCCTCTCGGGCGGCATACGCCCTGGCTGCCTCGCGCACCCAGGCGCCCTCCTCGTGTGCTGCGCGCCGGTTCGCGAGCCGCACCGTGTTGGCCTGACCGTGTCCGGCGAGCACGTCGTAGAACTCGTTCCAGTTCAGCTCGCCGAAGTCGTAGTGCCCGCGCTCCTCGTTCCACTTCAGGTCGGGGTCGGGCAGCGTCACGCCGAGCACCTCGGCCTGCGGCACCAGCATGTCGACGAAGCGCTGTCGCAGCTCGTCGTTGCTGAATCGCTTGATCTTCCAGGCCATGCTGCGCCGCGAGTTCGGCGACTCCGCGTCGGGCGGCCCGAACATCATGAGGGCCGGCGCGTACCAGCGGTTCACCGACTCCTGCGCCATGCGCTGCTGTTCGGGTGTACCGCGCATCAGCGTGAGCAGGATCTCGAAGCCCTGCCGCTGGTGGAACGACTCCTCCTTGCAGATGCGCACCATGGCGCGCCCGTACGGCCCGTAGGAGCACCGGCACAACGGCACCTGGTTGCAGATCGCCGCGCCGTCGACGAGCCACCCGATCGACCCCATGTCTGCCCACGTCGGCGTCGTGTAGTTGAAGATCGAGGAGTACTTGGCCTTGCCGCTCAGCAGCTGCTCGTACATGGTCTCGCGGTCGATGCCGAGCGTCTGCGCCGCCGAGTAGAGGTAGAGGCCGTGTCCGGCCTCGTCCTGCACCTTGGCCATCAGGATCGCCTTGCGCTTGAGGCTGGGCGCGCGCGTGATCCAGTTGCCTTCCGGCTGCATGCCGATGATCTCGGAGTGCGCGTGCTGGGAGATCTGCCTGATGAGCGTCTTGCGGTACGCCTCGGGCATCCAGTCCGTCGGCTCCACGCGGGAGTCGTCGTCGATGAGGCGCTGGAACGCCAGCTCCTCCGCGCTCGGCAACGTCTCCTCGAGCGAGGCGGCGACCGCGTGCTCGGCGCTTGATCGCGACCCTTCGGCCCCGGCGTGAGTCGAACCCGGCATGCGACGGCGCGATGCGCCCTGTGCTTCCGACATCGTCGTCTCCGCTTCTATACTTACCGAACGTTCAGTTAGTATATCAACACCGCGTTCGATGAGGAGCAGGGATGAGCAGTCAGACGATGATGCAGCGCGATCGCGCGTCGGCCAGCCTCGGAATCGAGGTCCTCACCGACCAAGCCGGTTACGCCGTCGTGCGGATGACGGTGCGCGACGACATGCTCAACGGCTTCGACATCATCCACGGCGGTCTCGTGTTCGCCCTGGCCGACACGGCGTTCGCCGTCGCCTGCAACGAGGATGACGACGTGACAGTGGGCGCGAGTGCCGACATCACGTTCCTCAAGTCGGCCCCCGCGGGAGCCGTTCTCACCGCGACCGCCCGTCGCCTGGTGCGAAAAGGGCGCACCGGACTCTACGACGTGAGCGTCGTCGACGAGACGGGCGATACGGTGGCCGAGTTCCGGGGGCGATCGGTCACCACTCGCCGCCCGGCGCCGATCGCGAGCTGAGGCGACGGCGATGGCGACCCACATGCACGCGACCGACGCAGGGCCTCTGGCCGGGGGACGGCCGCTGCGATCGACGCCCGCGGATCCGGAGTCGCTCGACCCCGAGGAGCGCCTCGACGTGGACGACCTCCGGGCGCTCCAGCTGGAGCGACTGCAACAGACCGTGCGCCACGCGTACCAGCACGTGCCGCTGTACACGCGCAAGCTCGACGAGGTGGGCGTGCGTCCTGCCGACATCCGTTCGCTCGATGACGTGCGAAGGCTGCCGTTCACCACGAAGGCCGATCTGCGGGAGTCGTACCCGTTCGGCATGTTCGCGGTGCCGATGTCGCAGGTGGCGCGCATCCACGCATCCAGCGGCACGACAGGACGACCGACGGTCGTCGGGTACACGCTCAGGGATCTCGACCAGTGGGCAGGTCTCGTCGCACGGTCGCTGCGGGCATCCGGTGTGCGGCCGGGCATGAAGGTGCACAACGCGTACGGGTACGGCCTGTTCACGGGCGGGCTGGGCGCACATGCCGGTATCGAGCGCCTCGGCGCCACCGTCATCCCGGTGTCCGGCGGGCAGACGGCGAGACAGGTTCAGCTGATCGCCGACTTCGAACCGGATGCCATCATGTGCACGCCGAGCTACCTGCTCACCATCGCGGATGCCATGGAGCAGGCCGGCATCGATCCGCGCTCCACGAGCCTCAAGGTGGCCATCCTCGGCGCTGAGCCGTGGACCAACGAGCTGCGCGGCGCTATCGAGCGGCGGATGGGGATCGACGCCGTGGACATCTACGGACTCAGCGAGGTGATGGGGCCGGGCGTCGCCAACGAGTGCGTGGAGACGAAGGACGGCCCGCACATCTGGGAGGACCATTTTCTGCCAGAGGTCATCGCCGACGACGGCAATCCGCTCCCTGATGGCGAACGGGGCGAGCTCGTCTTCACCTCGCTCACCAAGGACGCGTTCCCCGTGCTGCGCTACCGCACGCGCGATCTCACGCGGCTGCTCCCCGGCACGGCGCGGCCCGCCATGCGCCGCATGGAGAAGATCACCGGACGCAACGACGACATGATCATCCTGCGCGGCGTGAACCTCTTTCCCACGCAGATCGAGGAGGTCGTGCTCGGAATCGAGACGCTCACCCCGCATTTCGTGCTCGAGCTGACCAAGGCGGGCGCCATGGATGCCATGACCGTGCGCATCGAACGCCACCCCGGGCTGCCGCGGGAGACCTGCGAGGCCGCCGCCGTCGTGCTCGGTGAACGGATCAAGAGCCGGCTCGGCTCCACAGTGGAGATCAAGCTCGAGGAGCCGGGCACGCTGCCGCGCAGCGAAGGCAAGTACAAGCGGGTGTACGACCTCCGGTAGGTCTCGCCGCACACTCGCCATGTCGTCCGCACCGCCGTCGTGCACCCAGAGCAGCAGGGGTCGCGCTCCCGCACCGAAAACAGCAGAGATCGCGCTCTCGCGCCCAGAACAGCAGGAATTCTGCTGTTCTGGATGCCTTCTGCTGTTTTCGAGGCGGAAGTGGCGCAGGGTCGAGGGGCGCGCTGGCGGCCGAGGGGCGGTACACGACCGAGGGGCGCGATGGCGGCCGAGCGCGAGATGCGAACGAGCGCGTGATGCGACCGGGCGCAGCGACGGCCGGCTGAGAGACTGAAGGACGATGACCGAGACGAAGCCGGAACCACAGGAAGCGACCCGACGCGGCAGGCCGGGCTACGACCAGCGCGGCATCCTCGAGGTCGCCGTCGAGGCGTTCAACGAGTACGGCTACGACGCCACCTCGATCGGCGTGCTGGCCGAGCGGCTGGGACTGTCGAAGTCGGCGATCTACCACCACGTGGCATCCAAGGACGAACTGCTGCGTCTCGCACTCGACGAGGCGCTGGACGGCCTCGAGGGAGTCCTCACGGAGGAGAGCGCCGCGACCGGCCCGGCGGCGGACCGGCTGGCGCACGTGCTGCGCGGGGCCGTGCGCGTGCTGGTCGAGCGTCTCCCGTACGTCACGCTGCTGCTGCGCGTGCGCGGCAACACCGATGTGGAGCGCGCGGCGCTGGCCAGGCGCCGGGCATTCGACCGTTCGGTCGCGGCACTCGTCGAGAACGCGCGCGACGAGGGAAGTGTGCGCGCCGACATCGATCCCGGCATCGTGACCCGCCTGTTGTTCGGCATGATCAACTCGATCGTCGAGTGGTACCGCCCCGGCGGCGCGGAGAGCGCCGATCAGCTCGCGAGCGACGTGCTCGCCGTCGCGCTGGACGGGCTTCGCGTGCAGGATGCCGCCGACCGCGAGACATTGTCGGCCGCGTTGCGCGAAGACTAGAGTCCAGGCATGCCGAAGGAGGATGCCGGATCCCACGTCGAGCACGCCCGACGGCTCGCCTCCCGCGTCACGGAGGCCGGCGAGACGGACCGCGAGCTGCGACTCGGTGTGCTGCGGCGAGGAGCAGGCGGGCCCGCCATCGAACAACCGTACGACGCCTTGGCAGCAGGGATCGCGGCGGACTCGGCTCGCGTGACGGATGCACAGGTGGACGCCGTGCTGCAGGCCGCCGGATCCGAGAAGCGCGCGTTCGAGCTCGTGCTGAGCGCTGCGATCGGCGCGGGCCTTCGCCGGTGGGATGCGGCAGAACGAGCGATCGAGGATGCCGGGGATGCGGCTCCCTGAGATCGAGCGCGGCGACTCGATTCGCCACCGCGCACTCATCGCGATGATCTCGCGCATCGCGGGTATCAGTCTGCCGGACGCGGCCCGCGTGGCCTTCTACCACCAGGACTTCGCCGGTCCGGTTCTCGGCGCGTGGACGCAGAGGGCGATGCGGGGCCCGAGCGGCTGGAGCGTGCCCGAACGCGAGCTCATGGCTGCGGCCGTGGCGTCGTGGAACGCGTGCCCGTTCTGCGTAGGGGCCCACGGCGCCGTGGCCGTCAGCGGCATCGATCGCGAGGTCGTCGACGCCGTCGTGAAGGACTATCGAACGGCGCCGATCTCCCCTCGCCTGATGGCAACGCTCATGTTTCTCGAGACGATGACGCGCACTCCAGACACCCTCGGCGCCGACGACGCGCGCGCTGCGCTCGAGGCGGGCGTGACGCTCGACGAACTGCGCGATGCCGCGGCCGTCGCCGCCGTCTTCAACATCATCACGCGGTACGCGAATGCCCTCGACTTCGAGATCCCTTCGGCAGAGGAGTTCGACAAGGCAGCCGGCATGCTGCTCAAGCGCGGCTACTCCTGACCGTCACCCGCCTGGGCGCTCCATTCCTTGGCCACGAGCGTGAGCACGTCGTACGTCGCGACCGGCTCCTCGCGCTGATTCGTCAGCACGGCATCCCACCGCACCTCTCCGTAGTCGTCCGTCTCGCGCGGCGTGATCTGCTTCGCCGTCAGGTCGACTCTGATGCTGTCGCCGGGAGACACGGGGGTGAGGAACCGCAGGTTCTCCAGTCCGTAGTTCGCGAGCACGGGCCCGGGATCCGGATCGACGAAAAGTCCGGCCGCGAACGACACGAGCAGATAGCCGTGCGCGACGCGTCCGGGGAAGAACGGGTTGGCGGACGCCGCCGCCTCGTCCATGTGCGCATAGAACGTGTCGCCCGTGAACTCGGCGAACCGCTCGATGTCATCGAGCGTCACCTCGCGGGGCTCCGACGACACGCGGTCGCCGATGCGCAGCTCGCGCAGCGGCTTGCGGAACGGATGCCGCCCGCCGGCATCCGACGTGGCGCCGGCATGCCACTCCCCCGTGATGGCGGTGAGCATGTCGGGCGAGCCCTGAATGGCCGTGCGCTGCATGTGGTGCAGCACGGCACGGATGCCTCCCAGTTCCTCGCCGCCGCCGGCTCGTCCCGGCCCTCCGTGCACGAGGTGCGGAACCGGCGAGCCGTGTCCCGTGGAGGTGCGCGCGTCGTCCCGGTCGAGAACGAGCACGCGTCCGTTGTACGCCGCGATCCCGGAGACGAGCTCGACCACCTCAGCCGGATCGTGCGACGCGATGCTCGTGACGAGCGAGCCGCGTCCTTCCGCGACCAGGTCGACCGCCTCTTGCGCCGAATCGTAGCCGAGCACGCTCGCGACCGAGCCGAACGCCTCGACCGTGTGCACGGCATCCGTCCACGGGTCGTCGAAGTCGAGCAGCACCGGCGACAGGAAGGCGCCCGTCGGATCGACGGACTCGGAGCCGTCGGCTCTGCGCACCACAGGTTCGTCCAGCGAACCGCACACCACGCGGCCGCCCGCCTCGATGAGCCTGTTCAGCTGCCGCAGCACCTCCTCGCGCTGACCGCGGGATGCCAGCGGCCCCATCGTGACGCCGTCAGCCCTGGGGTCGCCGAGCACGACCTTCGCGGCGAGTCGATCGCGGATGGCGGCCACCACGTCGTCGCGCACCGGGTTCGGCACGATGATGCGACGAATCGCCGTGCACTTCTGGCCGGCCTTGACCGTCAGCTCCGTCACCACGGAACGAACGAACGCGTCGAACTCGGGCGTGCCCGGCCCGGCGTGCCTGCCGAGCACTATCGCGTTGATCGAGTCCGTCTCGCTCGTGAAGCGCACGCCGCCGGTTCGCACGCTCTCGTGGGAGCGAAGGCGCTCGGCCGTCGACGCCGAGCCGGTGAACGACACGATGTCGCCGAGCCTCAGGTTCTCGAACAGCTCGGGCACGCCGCCGGACACCAGCTGCAGAGCGCCATCGGGCACGACCCCGGTATCGACGAGGATGCGCACCATCGCCTCGGTGAGATACGCCGTCGGCGTCGCGGGCTTGACGAGCGTGGGTACCCCGGCCAGGAACGCGGGCGCCAGCTTCTCCAGCGGACCCCACACCGGGAAGTTGAACGCATTGATCTGCACCGCGACACCGGGCAGACGGGTGTAGATGTGCCTGCCGAGGAAGGAGCCGTCCTTCGAGAGCCGTTCGGCGGGGCCGTCGACCACGACCTGCGCGTTGGGCAGCTCACGTCTGCCCTTCGAGGAGTAGGTGAAGAGGGCGCCGATGCCGCCCTCGATGTCGACCATGGCATCCGGCTTCGTGCTGCCGGCCGAGAGGGCCAAGCTATACAGCTCGTCCTTGCGCTCGGTGAGCGCCTGCGCGAACTGCTTGAGCAGCAGCGCCCGCTGATGGAACGTCAGCCGGCCGAGCGACGCCTGGCCGACCGTTCTCGCGTACTCAAGCGCTCCGGCAAGATCGATGCCCGTGGTGCTCACGCGCGTCACCGCGTCGCCCGTCGAGGCATCCAGCACCGTCGCGGCATCCGCATCGTCGCCGGGCTTCCACCACGAGCCCATCACATAGCTGGGAAGGATGTCGGTCATGTGCTCTCTCCTGGTCGGCGGCGAATGCTGGACTGATACCCTGCCGAACGTTCGGTCGGCACGAGGGAGACGGAGTCTGCGATGGCGGATGCTGAAACGCACGACATCGGGGCCGCATCGGGCGACCCCGCCGACGGCACCTGGCGCATCGTGCTCGGCGAACTCGACACGAAGATGGGCGTCGAGATCCTCGAGCAGTCCGCGCAGCGCGTCGTCGCCACGATGCCGGTCGAGGGCAACCGGCAGTCGTTCGGACTGCTGCACGGCGGCGCGTCGGTCGCGTTCGCCGAGGCGCTCGGCTCGTGGGCCGCGGTCATCCACGCCGGCCCAGGCAAGTCAGCCGTCGGGCTCGACATCAACGCCACGCACCACCGCTCGGCCCGCTCGGGCGTCGTGACCGGCGTGGCGGAGGCCATCAGCCTCGGCCGCCGCGTCACGTCGCATGCCGTGACCGTGACCGACGAGGAGGGCCGCCTGCTGTGCACGGCCCGCATCACCAACCTCATCGTCGACGCGTGACCGCGCCTGCGCCCGCCCGGGTCTCCCGCCGCGACCGCTGACTGCGCCGGCCTCGCGGCGAGGGCGGGAACCGGTCGTCTTTCCACGCCTACGCGCTCCATTCGAAGAATCCCCGGCCCGTCTTGCGTCCCAGCTCGCCGACGGCGACCTTGTCGCGCAACAGCTTCGGCGGCGCGAACCTGTCGCCCAGCCGCTCGGTCAGGTATTCGGCGATGCCCAGTCGCACGTCGAGGCCGACCATGTCGGTGAGCCGCAGCGGCCCGACCGGATGCCGGTAGCCGAGCACCATCGCCGTGTCGATGGCGTCGGCGTCGGCCACGCCCTCCTCGAGCATCCGGATGGCCTCCAGCCCGAGCGCCACGCCGAGCCGGCTCGACGCGAATCCGGGCGCATCCGCCACGGTCACGGCCGTCTTGCCGATCGCCGCCACCCAGTCCTGTGCCGCGCCGAGCGTCTCCTCTGAGGTGGCTGCGCCTCTGACCACCTCGACGAGCGCGGACGCGGGCACCGGGTTGAAGAAGTGCAGCCCGAGAAACCGCTCGGGCGAACGCAGCGTTGAGCCGAGGTCATCGATCGAGAACGACGACGTGTTGCTGGCGATCACGGCGGAGGGCGTGGCCGCCTCCAGACGCCCGAGCGACTCCACCTTGAGCTCGAACTGCTCGGGCACGGCCTCGATCAGCAGGCCGCATGCGCCGAAGACCTCGTCGTCGGTGCCGACGCTCAGGCGCGCAGCGAGGTCGCTCAGGCTCTGCGTCGTGGTGCCCCGCTTCACGCTGGCGGCCAGCGCTCGGCGCACGCGCGCGGATGCCGCATCGCATTGCTCGGCGTCGCGCTCGACCACGTGCACGCGGCATCCGGAGACCAGGAAGGCATGCGCGATCCCCGCGCCCATGGTGCCGCCGCCCAGAACGCCGACGACGGCAGGCAACGCCGTGGTCACGTGGTGCCCCCGGTCCCGGCCTGCTGCGAGCGAGTCCTGCGTTCGAGGAACTCCGTCATGCGCCTGTGCTTCTCCGGCGACTCGAAGAGCGCTGCCTGATGCCGCAGATCGATGTCGGGATGCTCGTCGCGCGCGGCGGCCAGCACGGCCTTCGTGGCGATCGTGGCCGCGGCATCCATCGAGGCGATCCTGTGCGCCAGCCGTCGGGCCGCCGCCATCAGCTCGGAGGGGTCGACGACCTCGCCGAGGAGTCCGAGCGCGAGCGACTCCTGCGCATCCAGTCGCCGGCCGGCGAGCAGCATCTGCTTCGCGACGGACTCGCCCACGAGCTCGCGAAGCCGCCACGATGCGCCCGCTGCTGCGATGATGCCCAGGCTCGTCTCCGGGTTGCCGAAGACGGTGCGCGGGGTGCCGATGCGCAGGTCTGCGGCGTAGGCCAGCTCGGCTCCTCCGCCCAGAGCCCACCCGTCGACCGCGGCGATCACGGGCATCGGCAGCGCCGCTATGCGCATGAAGAGGCGGGTGTTGATGCCGGCGAGGGCGTCGGAAGCCGTGCGGTCGCGCAGCTCGCGGATATCCGCGCCCGACGCGAACACCCCGTCGCTTCCTGCGATGACGAGCACGCGCGGACCGCGCTCGAGCTCGCCGCATACGTCGTGCAGCTCGTCGACCATCCGCTGATCGATCGCGTTGCGCGCCCCCGGCCGGTCGAGGGTGACCACGACACACTGCTCCGCGCGCTCCACGCGGAGGGTCTGCGCGTGCGTCATCCCTCTCCTCCGCCTTCCATGCCGCCTGCGGCATGTACCCGTTCGACGATCAGCGACGTGCCCTGGCCGACCCCCACGCACATGGTCGCGAGCCCGTACCGCACCTGCTCGCGCGCCATGCGGCCGAGCAGGGTGACCACGAGACGCGAGCCGCTGGATCCCAGGGGATGCCCGAGCGCGATGGCCCCGCCGTCCGCGTTCACGCGAGCGTCGTCCAGCCCGAGCTCGCGCATCACCGCCAGGGACTGCGTGGCGAACGCCTCGTTCAGCTCGATCGCACCGAGGTCGTCGACGCTCAGCCCGGTGCGCTCGAGCACCTTCCGGGTGGCGGGCAGGGGACCCATGCCCATGATCTCGGGCGGAACCCCGACGCTCGCACCGGCGACGACGCGCGCCGCGGGCCGCAGTCCGTACCTCTCGACCGCCTCGCCGCTGGCCACGACGAGGGCGGATGCGCCGTCATTGAGCGAGCTCGCGTTGCCCGCCGTCACGACGGAACCGCCCGCCACGACCGGGCGCAGTCTCGCGAGGGCCTCAAGCGTGGTGTCCCGACGCGGTCCCTCGTCGACGGTGACGTCTCCCGCGTTCGTGGGAACGGCGACGATCTCGTCGTCGAACCGCCCCGCGTCGATGGCGTCGACCGCACGACGGTGGCTGCGCAGGGCGAACTCGTCGGCATCCTGCCTGCTCACGCCGTACACGCGCGCGACCTCTTCCGCGGTCTCGGGCATCGAGAACGTGGCCTTCTCGCGGGCGGCGATCGCCGGGTTCACGAAGCGCCACCCGATCGACGTGTCGAACTGCGCACCGGGCTTCGCGAACGCCTTCTCGGGCTTGGCCTGAACCCACGGCGCGCGGCTCATGGATTCGACGCCGCCCGCGACGACGATGTCGGCATCGCCTGCGCGGATGGCCTGGGCCGCCATGGTCACGGCCGTCAGGCCGGATGCGCAGAGCCGGTTCACCGTGACGCCAGGAACGTGGTCGGGCAGTCCGGCCAGCAGCACGCTCATGCGCGCGACGTTGCGGTTGTCCTCGCCCGCCTGGTTCGCCGCGCCGAGGATCACCTCGTCGATGGCGTCGTCGGGAGCCCCCGAGCGTCGCACCGCCTCCCGTACGACGAGCGCCGCGAGGTCGTCGGGCCGCACTCCGGAGAGCACGCCGCCGTACCTGCCGACGGGCGTGCGCACCGCAGAGACGAGATACGCGTCGGACATCGTCTCCCGCCCTTCATCGCGCCTGACGACCGGTCGAGGATGCCGCATTAGTTACCGACCGTTCGGACAGTAATTCTGACAGAGCAGTACCGCTCGGTCAAACGACGACACCGCCGCCCGCCGCCGGTTGAGCACGCTCACCCCTCACCGCCGGTTGAGCCTGTCGAAACCGCCCAGCGGTCGTCCGGGTTTCGACAGGCTCAACCCGCGGTGCGCGAGGGTTTCGTCAGGCTCAACCCGCGATGCACCACCCACCGCCGGAGCTCGGGTTTCGACAGGCTCAACCCGCGATGGACAGGCAACCCGCGGTGCGACCCGCTCAGCGGGTGTAGTTCGGCGCCTCGACGACCATCTGGATGTCGTGCGGGTGCGACTCCTTGAGGCCGGCAGGCGTGATGCGCACGAACTTGCCGCGCTCCTTGAGCTCGGCGATCGTGCGAGCGCCAACGTAGAACATCGACTGCCGAAGGCCGCCCGTGAGCTGGTACGCCACGGCGGACAGCGGTCCGCGGTAGGGCACCCGACCCTCGATGCCTTCGGGGATCAGCTGGTCGTCGCTGGGCACATCCGCCTGGAAGTACCTGTCGCGCGAGTACGACGTCTTCTTGCCGCGGGTCTGCAGTGCGCCGAGCGACCCCATGCCCCGGTAGTTCTTGAACTGCTTGCCGTTGACGAAGATGAGGTCGCCAGGGCTCTCGTCGCATCCGGCCAGAAGCGAGCCGAGCATGACCGTGTCGGCGCCTGCGACGAGCGCCTTCGCGATGTCGCCCGAGTACTGCAGGCCACCGTCCGCGATGACCGGAACGCCGGCAGGACGCGCGGCGAGCGACGCCTCGTACACGGCCGTGATCTGGGGAACCCCGACCCCGGCCACGACGCGCGTCGTGCAGATCGACCCGGGGCCGACGCCCACCTTGATGGCGTCAGCACCGGCATCCACGAGCGCCTGTGCTCCCGACCGGGTGGCCACGTTGCCGCCGATCACCTCGACATGAGCCGCCCGAGGCTCGTGCTTGAGCCGATGGATGATCTCCAGCACGCCCTTGCTGTCTCCGTTGGCGGTGTCGACGACGATGACGTCGACACCGGCATCGACAAGAGCCATCGCGCGGTCCCAGGCGTCGCCGAAGAACCCGATCGCGGCACCGACGCGCAGCCGGCCGGACGCGTCCTTGGTCGCATCCGGGTACTTCTCGCTCTTGTCGAAGTCCTTCACCGTGATGAGCCCGCGCAGCTTGCCCTCCGCGTCTACCAGGGGCAGCTTCTCGATCTTGTGCTGGGCGAAGATCGCGATCGCCGAGTCCGGGTCCACGCCGACCGGGGCCGTGATCAGGGGCGCCTTCGTCATCACGTCGCGAACCAGGGTCGAGGACTTCTCGAACGGCGAGACGAAGCGCATGTCGCGATTGGTGATGATGCCGACGAGCGTGCCGTCCTCCTCCACGACGGGCAGGCCTGAGACGCGGAACTGACCGCACAGGGCATCCACCTCGGCGACCGTCGCATCGGGCGTCGTCGTCACGGGATTGGTGACCATGCCCGACTCGCTGCGCTTCACCTTGTCGACGTACGTCGCCTGATCCTCGATGGAGAGGTTGCGGTGCAGCACGCCGAGGCCGCCCTGCCTGGCCATGGCGATGGCCATGCGGGACTCGGTCACGGTGTCCATCGCGCTGGAGAGCAGCGGCGTCGCCACCGTGATGCGCTTGGTCAGGCGTGAGGACGTATCGGCCTCACTCGGAATCACGTCGGTATGCCCCGGCAGGAGCATCACGTCGTCGTACGTCAGTCCCATGAAGCCGAACGGGTCCGCCTGGTCCATCTCTCCCCTGTCTTGGCTCTGAGCCTCGCCGTGAATCGCGGTTTCGGCTTTCGTTCTTCTGTCGCCGTCATCAGAAGCGTGGGAGGCGGATCGCGGTGCAATCCACCTGCACCAGCGCGTTCGGATGTTCCATGTTAGGTCGTCTTGCCGAACGGGCGCTCGACACGATGTCGCCGCCGGGCCACGACCTCGCCGGTGTCAGACCCGGGCGAGAGGATGCCCGCCCCGCCCTCGTCTTGACACACCACAACGCACGAGGCATTCCTCGCATTCCACGGCATGCACCTGGGATCGGGTGCGCGCCGGCGCCGCAGCCCTAGGCGGGAACCGGAGCGGCCGTCCCGGGCCTCGGCGTGAGAGCGGCGGCGAGCCGGCGCAGGCCGGAGCGGATGCGTCGTCCCGTGCGCTTGAACCAGTCGTCGTCGTCCTTGTCACGGTTGAGGATCAGCACCACGACACGCATCGCCGCGATCGCGAGCCAGAGCGCGGCGAAGAACGTGTCGCCGTCGAGCACGTCGATCACCGCGACCACCGTCGACAGCACCGCGACGAGGCAGGCCAGCAGGATGTAGCGCGTGCGCCAGACATAGCGCTCGTGCGACCCGCGCACGGCACGCCGGTACAGCGTCAGCGCGTAGGACTCGGCGAAGCTCGCCCCCAGTGCCGCGCTGACGAGCAGCAGCACGCCGATCGCCATGAGTCCACTATGCGCCCACCACCCGACGATCGACCGGACGGGGTGGTTGCGACCGCGGGTGGGTTCCGACCGGAGGCGCGTTCCGCGCAGGGTGGGTTCGGCGCGAGGGGTAGGGTCCGGCCGGGGATGGGTTCCGACCGGGAGCGGACCCGGCCGCCGGTCGGCCGGGCGACCTACTCAGGAAGGGGATCGGACGGCACCGCGTCCGTGGCATCCGCCCGCACCGCTCCGGCACGGCGTTCGCGTCGCACCGCCAGCACCATGTCGACGGTGAGCACCACGAGGGCCACCCAGACGAGCCCGAAGCCGATCCATCGTTCGAGCGGCATGGCCTCGTGCAGCAGGCCGACACCGACGACGAGCTGCAGGATCGGCGTGAAGTACTGGATGAACCCCATCACGATGAGCGGCAGCCGCCTCGATGCCGCGGCGAAGAACAACAGCGGCACAGCGGTGATCACGCCGGCGCCCACGAGCCCGATGGTGTGCAGAACGCTGCCGTGCCCGATCGTGAGCGCCGTGGTCGCCCCGACCACGATGAGCTGCACGATGGCGACCGGTGCGAGCCAGGCGGTCTCGAGGGTGAGGCCGCTCAGGGCGTCCACATCGCGTCCGACCTGTTTCTTCACCAGGCCGTACAGCCCGAACGAGAAGGCGAGGGCGAGCGCGATCCACGGCAAGGTGCCGTAGCCGACGGTGAGCACGACCACGGCGACTACGGAGATGCCGATGGCGATCCACTGCGTGAGCCGGAGCCGTTCGCGCAGCACGACCACACCGAGAAGCACCGTGACGATCGGATTGATGAAGTAGCCGAGGGATGCCTCGACCACCTCGCCCGACGTCGTCGCGTACACGTACGTCTGCCAGTTCACGTAGATGAGCACCCCCGCCGCAGCCATGATGAGCACGATGCGGGGCCGCTTCAGGATGACCGCGAACGGCCGCCACGCGCGCGTCACGACGATCGCCACCGCGCAGAACACCAGCGAGAAGAGGACCCGCCATGCGACGATCTCGAACGGCCCCGTCGGTGCGAGCGCGATGAAGTAGATGGGCAGGAAGCCCCAGATCAGATAGGCCGCGAGGGCGTAGACGATGCCGCGACCGGTACGAGCAGAGGCGACGGGCGCGGACGAAGGGGGCTGCACGGGATCTGCCCCGGCGGAATCGGACACCCATCCATCGTAGGTGCGGCCTCCGACGCGCTCTGCGCGCGGTGCTTCCCGGTGCCCCTCGGCGACTCTTCGCCGTCCTCGCCGTCTCGGCGCCCCTCCGCCCATCGCCCCGTCGCCCCTCCCCCCCTCCCCCCGTCGCCCCTCCCCCCGCCTCCCCCCCGCCCCTCCGCCCCTTCGCCCCCCCCCGCCTCC
>Ga0164242_10003731_pt1 | contig 17269 bp, 16 predicted proteins | sample OricomgcompostMG_FD_108783 | JGI IMG/M metagenome (GOLD analysis project Ga0164242, IMG submission 108783) | Miracle-Growth compost microbial communities from Emeryville, California, USA - Original compost - Miracle growth compost (MG) ...
AACAACAACAAATTCCTGAAGATGTTCACGCAATCAACATAATAAACAAAATCAAATCAGAACAAATAACAGAAATCAACAATAAATTCATAGACATGATAAGAACAAAGAAATTTTATATATTAAATAACAAATTACAAACAAGCTTACTAATATTTGATCCAGTTATAATATCACAAACAATGATCAACAACCTCAAAAACATCTGGTTGAATGCTGGATGGGAAGTTCATCTTGATGAAAACAGACTTTACTTGAAATCTATTCAAATTGTTAAAGAATAATTAAATTATTAACATTTCTATTGATCAATGGAAATGTTAATAATCATTTAATCAATATCAACAATAAACTTTTACAATTCAATTACAATTATTAATCTTTTCATTAATCAATGAAAAGATTAATTATATTTTTCAATAAGATTTTTAAGTAAATCAATATTAATTCCTGACATTTGTTCCATAACTAATATTTCTAAAGCACAATAACTATTATCCAACCATTTCAGAAAATCATTCACAATAAATTTATGAATGAAAACTTCTATTGCGTTGTTAGAAGTAATATTAACATCTGTAATTAATTTTCTAAGTAAATCTATTGAAATATCATTTGTATTTTCAATTATAATATTATTACTAAATTTCTTGAGATTCGAATTACATAAATTTATTGTTCCTTTGTTTAAGATTTTTTTATAATTTTCCAAAAGTTTTGTATATTCATTTGACATAAGCCATTGATCAATAGTTTTGTTATGTTTCTTTAAGATATCAGAAATGTAAATATAACCATCTGATTTTCTCATTAATAAATCAACTGTGAAAAATTTCCAAGGAATTAACTCAGTTTGATTATTGTTATTATTATTCATTCTGAATTCAAAAAAGTGAAAAATATTATTCTGATTAGTTTAATATTGTCAATTTTTTATTTTCTTTCAGTTGTTTATATTATTTACTAATTCAAAATGTATTAATGTGGAGTGTTTCATATAAGATTTGATCATGTATTAATTAATCTTTCCATTAATCAATGAAAAGATTAAGATTTATTTACTGAAGAATTTTCTAATTGTTTTAGATTTATTATTTTTGAACATATAGCTGTTATTTGAAGACCATATCTAATATCCAACCAATACATAAAATCAGACACTAAAAATTCATGAATGAATACATGGTTATCTTCTTCAATGTCAATCATTAAATCTCTAAGTAAATCAATTGTGATGTTATTTATGTTCTCAACAACAATATTATTTCTGAATTTATTGAGTTGTAAATGACAAAACTTCGTTATTCCACTATCAAGAATTTTTTTGTAATCATTCAAAAAATCTGTATATCTATATGATTCCAACCATTGATCAATAGTTTTGTTATATTTCTTTAAGATATCAGAAATGTAAATGTATCCATCTGATCTTCTAATCATTAAATTATATCCGTGAAATGTCCATGGTGATAATTCTTCTTGATCATAATTATTATTCATTTTCGAATTCAAAAAAGTGAAAAATATTATTCTAATTAGTTTAATATTGTCAATTTTTTATTTTCTCTGAATTGTTTATATTATTCAATTCAAAATGTGTGCTGTATTTCAATGTGAAGTGTTTCGTAAAAGGATTGAACATTTACAAAAAGAACAACAAAAATCACAAGAAGAACAAACTGAAGATTATGGATATTTTACCAATAATGATTACGGAAATTCTCAAAATATGTTTAAAAAACCAATTAATCAAACATTTTCTAATAATCAATACATTAATCAACAAAATATTAATAATTATCAAGTTCCAATAAATAATAATTATCAATATATTAATCAAAATCAATATGTTCAACCAAATAATAATCAACAAAATAATTATCAATATGTTCAACCAAATAATAATCAACAAAATAATTATCAATTAATTGATTATGGAGAAAATTCAATGGAAGAACTTTACAAAAATAAACGAAATTCCAAAATTTCTTTAAGAACATTGATTGGAAATATTAGAAGTAATTTTAGAATAGATAATTATTATGGTGAAAGTATTGCTGTTATGATCAAAACTGGTTATATGGGTATAACTCCATTTTTAAAAGCACATGGATTTATCTTTGAAGATTGGGAACGAACACAAGAATTTGAAAATGCATGTGAAGAAACTTACAGAGATCTTGGAATCCCTAGAAATACAATATTGATTCATAAATATGATTGTAAACACAAATTTATTAATAATGGCAATAATTCAACATTACGTGAAACAGATTTTGATGGTCATTATATTCATCCATCTCTTATTCATGATTTCTTCATGTGGTGTTCTCCACAATACAAATTAGCAAGTAAATTTTCTATGTTGACATGTAATCTTTTACAACAACAAATAATAGAAGTTGCTGTTAATAATCCATCTATTTTTGGAATAGGTTCGAATACAGTGAGACAAATCGATGATAATATATTCAATAAAAGACTTTTCAATAATGATCATATTCTTTTTGAAGGATTTACTAAAGCTATGCATAGGAATAGAGTAAATATTAATCCAAACAGCGGAATTATTCAAAATATTTACAATCAAACAATCATTAATAATATTCAAACAAACAATAATTATAATTCTCATTTACAATACAATCAATATTATCCTGATAATCAAAATTCTACAATTAGGCAAATTGAACAATTAGTAACTAAACAACAGAAACAAACAGGAAATAATATTCCTCCACTTACAATTAAACCAGAACCTAAACCAAAACGAGTATCCGCATTAACAGGTTCTGTTATCATCTACAAAAATCCTAAACCAAAAAAGAAATTAAATAATAATCAACAAGAAACTAATGAGCAACAAACAAATGAAATTATTAATCAAACTATTAATAATCAACAACTTCAAACTGAACAAATAAATATTCAAAAGAAAACAGAATATGCAGTATTTACATCAAATGATGCTAATTATTTATCCAGAGCAAGAAAGATTGGTAATCTTGAAGAAAATACTATTCTGAAAATCTTTTGTGATAATAAATCTGCTAAACTTGAAAATATGAAATGTGCAATCAAAAGTTTTATTAAAACTTATATCAATGGATATCCAAATCAATTCACATTAAAGAATAATATTTCTGAAAATGAATTTATTAACAAAGTTAGTGAACATGCAAAACAAAATGGTGGAATTATAGAAATAATGGTAACAGCAATACTTTCACAATCAAATATTAATAATGAACAAATTAATCAACAATCAATGTTCTATCAACCAATACAATTTCAACAATCATTTACAAACAATAATCAAATGCAATTCAGTTAATAATTCTTTCAATATGTTCCATTATATCAAAGTCAATCTTGTTAAGAAAATATCTATTAATCAATGGATATTTTCAATAATTTCATTATTAATTATTACGTAATTTTTGATAATATTATCCTGATTTTGTATTAAATGTTTGGAAATGAGTAACGTTTAATACAAACTTAGTAACGTTTAATACAAACTTAGTAACGTTTAATACAAACTTAGTAACGTTTAATACAAACTTAGTAATGAAGATAAATGCAGAATAGTGCAGAATCTCATATTTTTGAAAATATAGGGGTTTCCTTACAGCACTTAAAACCATATTAACGTATCCCTACTCAAGAAAAATATTTAATGTTTTTAATAAGAAATTAATATTTTCATTAATCAATGAAAATATTAATAATGATAAGAAACAAATCTAAAAAATGAAAAATATTTTCTAATTTCTTTCTATTCATTAGAACAATCAAACTCAACACAAATGAATCAAAATAACAATTCATCATTAGAAATAATTCAAAAAGTATTGATTCTTTACAAACGTAAATCTGATACTTCTGATGAAATCATTTATTCAATATGTTTTATTTATCAAGAAGAACTTGAAGATACAAAAAGATTCATTAGAATTTCTAGTGGAATTATTGTTATAATGGAATATATTAACGATCAATTAGAAAAACAATTGATTGATTTCATTAAATCTTTTATTAATGGAAATCCACATATATTTCTCTTGAAAGGAAACATAACTGAAGAAATTTTCATAAATAATATTACAAATTTTATTAATTCAAATAATAATCATCAATGTCAAACCCAATCGAATATTGAAACAAATCAACAATACATTCCACAACAAAATTATCAACAACAAATAATGTATTATTCAAATCAATATTGTCAACAATAATTTCTTACTTTAATTAATCTTTCCATTAATCAATAGAAATATTAATAATCTCTCCAACAAACATGACAATCGATCTCCATTCTTAATCTTTGCAATGATAATGATATTGTTAGTGCTGGAAAAATGGTATTAAAAGATCAAAAATACAAAAGAAAACATTGTTTTCTTAATTTGTATTCGATTAATATAAATATGATTCAGAAAGAAATATATTTTTGTGATTTCAACTTTATTAATGTTAATATACCTTTACTTTCTTTTGGTAAACATTCAGATATTGAATTGTAAATTTCTACAGCTTTATCAAGTATTTTTTGATGTGGTAATATTTTATTCTTAATTACTTCTTTATACCAATCTCTGAAATTGTATACATTAAGGCAATAATTATAGATGAAACATTTTGTAAGAACAATTTCTTTATAAAATTCAAATAATATATTTGGATCTATTGCTGATAAAAATTTTTTGTAAATATCAAAAATGGAATTATCTAAATATGTCATTTGAAATGTTACGCTATCATGGAAAGTAATGAATATATACCAAATCAGATTTTCATCAAAATGTTTAATTCCATAACAAAGAATTTTGTCCACTATTATTGGAATTAAAAAAAGTTTGGGATATTCATTGAAATCAAGTAAATGAATACAATCAAGAAATTTAAGATCAAAGTTTTTCGTATTATATTTAATCATATATTCAAATTTCTTTAAATGAAATTTTCTTTTAATAAATTCCTGTAAATATTTTCCATAAAAGGGAAATCTACTATAATCAACAAATATGAATTTTCCTTTGTAACATGAAATAGATTCTTTGTTTTTTGCAATATAAACTTTGTATCCATTATTGACTAACTCTTTGTAAATTCCAAACGTTATCTTTTCAATATCTATTTGATTATTATAATTTCTTTTTTGACGTGTCAAATATGAATACCATTCATGACAAACAAGAAATAGATTATTAATATCTTTATCAAATAAATAATCTTGAATTATTTCTGTTAATTCAAATGGCAAATGTGTTAACATGATTATTATATTATTTCTTTTGATTAACACAATATGAGAATACAAAAACAATTTTCTTATTTTACTTTCGATTAGTTTAATATTGTCAATTTTTTATTTTCTTACAGCACTTAAAATCATATTAATGTCCCTACTCAAGAAAAATATTTAATGTTTTTTAATAAGAAATTAATCTTTTCATTGATTAATGTCAAAAAAAATGATTATTGAATTACCAATAACAAAACCAATAAGATAGAATAAGTAATTTAACATATCAATGTCTATTGAACTTAAAGAAGCAATTAAAAATTTTCAAGAATCCATTAATGGATACAAAAAATTTTATGAAAATGTTCCTATAAACGAAATTGAAACCAAAATGAATTTAGTGAGAAATCAATTCTATCAATCCATTCCTTATGAAAGTCAAGAAATGAAACACCCTGAAATTATTAAAATTATTGATAAACCTTTATCAAAAGAATCAAAAACAAATTCAAATAATAATATTTTTGATATTAATGATTGTCTTAATGAATTAATTGAATTTGAACCATACACTGGAACATCTTTTTTACTTCAAATTATCAATAATGCTGAAAACAAAATGCATAAAATTCTTGCTTAATAAATAGTCAATATTTCTATTAACATTTCTATTAATCAATAGAAATGTTAATTATTTTCATCATTATTACAACTATTAATATCATTATTACAACTATTAATATCATTACTTCTTTAATAAGAATCATTATTGGTATTCATTGTTTGTTTTTTAGTATTATTAGTGACAATTCGATTATTATTAGTAACATTTTGGTTAGTGCAAATTGTTTCTGTGAATGTTTGTTGATGTTCTTGATTACATAGTTGATTGTTAAGATTAATAATTCTAGTATGATTTTCTGACCATTTTTGAAATGCTTCATCATCAATATTATCTGGATTATACATTAAATTCTGATCAAAAGTATTATTCATTTGATAATTATCAACGGAATTTTGATATTCAAGTATATCATTAATGTTGTTCGGATCGAAATTATGTTCTGTTTCAATTTCATTCTCGTGAGAATTCTTACTCTCGGACATGTAAATATTCATTAATTCTGAATTGAATTCATCACGTTGTTCTTTCTTGATTCTATTAATAGTTGATTTTGATGTTCCTCTGTTTACTTGGTTCTAAAAATTTATTAATAATAGCAACACGTGTATTTGGTCCAATGTCATTGCGTTTGTAATAATCAATAAGTATTTTGGTTTTCTCTGATTCAATATCACCACAAATTTCATTCGAAAGATTTCCAATATTCTGTTGAGCTTTAATAATATTTTGATGTATTTGATCTAGTTCAATATTATTTAGATTATTAATAACATTTTCGTTATTTTGGTTTTGTGATTGTTCATTAACAAAATTATTGATTAATACTATTTGATCATCAACAAAACTTGGAACTGTTTTGTAATTGTATTCACGTTTAATTTCATTAAAAATTTCTAATAGTTTAGGATATTTATTAATTGCTTCACCAATAACGAAATCAAAATCATAAGAAATCCAAGAAAAGAATGGTTGCAATAATATTGGATGGATATACAATCCATTGTATATTTCAAGTTCTTTACTTTGTTCATTAACACGTATTATAGGATTCTTATCTATTTTGTATTTTAAAATATCTAAATAATGATTGAACTTTTGAATTGAAATCCATAACATTATATTCTTTCCATAAGCTTTTGAAATAATAGAAACATTGATGTAATCGTTAGATTTCATTACAAATGTATTAACATCATAAACTTTTCTAATCAAATAATTATTATTAATCAACATTATTCTTTCAAATAATCAATTGTTATATCTAATAAATGATTAGTAAATATTAAACAAATTACCAAAATATTTCATTATTAATTTTCTATTGATCAATAGAAAATTAATTATTTCTGTTATCTTTTAGATTTTTAGAAATATCATTACCATTTTTAAGAATATATTCACAAAAATCAAATAAATCTTTATTTGTTTCATTCTCATTTGATTTATGAATAATAGTTGATATCATTATCTGTGAAATATTTAATTGGTATTCCGCAATATCTCTTTCATAATCATTCGAAAGCCATTCAAGAAATGGTATTAGAAATCCTGGATTAATATAATAACCATTATTCTTTTCATCTGAATATTTCACCTCTTCAATATTCTTTTTCTCTTGATTAACAAAACTATTTCTATAAACATCAGAATCAATCCATTGATTTATTGTTTTATTATATTTTCTCAAATACGGTGAAACATTTAAATAACCATTTGATTTAATACTTACAAATTCCCAAACATGAATCCTCTTGACAATGAATTCTTTATTTTCAGGCATATTTTTATTAAACAATTGAAATACGAAATTATATATTATCTATGGTTTTTAATAATTAAATATTTATCAATTTCTTTTATTGTTTAACTAATAATTTACTTCAATTTGATTACTAGAAAATAATACATTATTAATGAATAATTTAATAAATTAATTACTGATTAATTTTTAACATTTCCATTAATCAATAGAAATGTTAATTATTTCTATTTTCACTATTAATATTATTAATCTTTTTAATAATAGAAAATCTAATTGTGATAATTATTCTGATTTTACTGAATAACTAAAATGAATAATCAATAATTATTAACTTTTAATTATATAATTAATAATTATAATTCTCTAAAATGTTTAATTATCAACAATTCCCAAATAATCAACTTCAATCTTCGAATAATTTATCTATTAATAATAATTCAAATTCAACAGATTTCATTAAACTTCAAAAAGATCAAATAATTAAAACAAACATTATTCTTTATAGATATAACAATATTCCCGCATATTCAATTATTGTATCTCATGAATATTCAGATAATGTTGTTTCAATAATTATTTCAGAAATCCGAGCAACTATTATTTTCAAAATTCTTTGTCATGAAAGTAAAGGGAAAATTGGGATTATTTATGAAATTAATGAATATATTAAAAATTTTATTATTGGAGAGCCTTATTTATTTGTATTGAAATCAAATATTGATGAACAAGAATTTATTAATAATATTAATGATTTTATTAAATATAATCAATCGAATCATCCAATCCAACAACAATCAACAATAGTTATGAATCATCATGGTTTTCCTATTGATACAAGAAATCTAAATAATCAAAACATTCCAATCAATGGATATATTATAATAACAAAGAATCAATTAAATGATTGGAAAGTATCAATATCAGCAACATACAAACAATTTACTAAGAAACTAAATGAGCTTGATTATAGAATTAATCCAATATTATTAACACCACAACTAAGACAACTCCCACCAACAATGAATATATTTGAATCATTTGATTCAACAATCAAACTTATTATTGGTTTTAATAATACAAGTAAAACACATAAAACTTTCTGGGATAAGATTAGATATTCTTCAATAACATTTTCCAATCTTACATCTAATAAAATTATTCCACGTGATGATATCGATGACAATGATTTATTACTTGAAATTATTGAATTATCTCTTCAACAAAATGGTTTTGTTCTTTGGCCTAGATTATTACATTAAATAGATTAATATTCCCCATAAAATGGTAGAAATTATTGGATTCTACAATTCAAGTATCAAGAATGAATCAAACCAATTAGATATTAAATAATAAATTAATAATTTATCAAATTTACCATTAATTAAATCATGATCATGATTTAATTAATGCTTATTCTATCTTTGATTATTTTCATTGATTAAATAGAAATATTAAAATTTGATTTTAATATAAATAATTACTAATTAGACCAATAATTATCAAATTGATTATTTTTGGTCAAAAATGAATTACATACATCAAAAGTATTTTTCAGGTTTTACTAAAACAAATGAACTTGGTGAAAGATCAAATCAATATATTCCAAAATCTAATCCCTTTCAACAAAACGAAGATAGACAACACTATTCAGTTGGAACATTATTTAAACATATTAATAGAAAATATAAAATCGAAAATTATTGTGGCGAAAATGTCGTTATAATGATTAGTAATGGTTATGTAGGAATTACACCATTTCTTAGGAATTCTGATTTATCAATTGAAGATTGGAAACAAACAACTGATTTCATTGAATTATCAGAAGATATTCGAACATTCTACAAACTTTCGAAGAATGCAAATTTAATAATTCAAATAAATGATTCACAACCCGGTTTTGGTAATAATAACATTACAATTAATAATGATACAAACATTGATGAAACGTTATGTACAAATATACATAACTTTAATGGTTATTATGTTCATCCAATATTATTCCCATGTTTTCTTTTGTGGAGATATAGACATTTCAGATTCATTAATTCAGCAATATTAATGTCAGCAATCAAAATAAAACAACAAGTAATTAATACAATAGTTACTGATCCTTCATTAATAGGCTTGATGGATAATAATAATATAGTTTATGACAATGAAATTCATAATAAGAGATTATTCAAAGAAGATCATATTCCATTTGGTAATTATTTTGCTTCGATGTTTGAAAATACACCATTAGCAAATATTAACAATGAAATTGTCAAAAATATTTATAATATTTATTCTAATAATACTAAACTTAATAAAGTTTGTGATAAGAATAATTCTTTAAACAATGGATTATCAACAATGGATGCTGTAACCAATTCCATATCAATTAAGAAAAATCCTAATAAAGAATTTCCATTTGAACTTAATAGAAATCCCAATGCTCCGAAACCAAAAAAGAAATCATCAATGAAAGGTTCTATTATAATTTATAGAAAACAACAAAATATATCCGAAACTTCTATTATCAATAATGACAATTCAAATATTAATTATAATTATGAAAATAATCAAACAAATAATAATACAACATTAATTCCATTAAACCAAAATAATGCAGAAATTATATACACAATATTTTGTTCTAATGAAACTAATACAACATGGAGATGTAACAAACTTTCACTTTCAAAAGAAAATACTTTGTTGAAAATATTTTGTGATGGTCAAAATTCCAATCATAAAGAATTAACTGGAATAATCAAAAGAACTATTGAAAATATTATCACAACTAAAAATGGTGGAAATTCATTTGTATTAAAACCACATATTAATGAATATGATTTTGTTAGGACTGTAAGTATTTGTGTTAATCAAAATGGTGGTAGAATAGTTGAAACAATATTATCCGAATTTGAAAATAATAGTTTAATGCAACAATTTTCACAAAAAAGTATGTTTCAACAACCAATATTACATTATCCTATGCAATATATACAACCACAATTAGTTCCAATTCAATTCCAATCACAACAACAAACTTCTCAACAACAAAATCCACAATTGAACAGTAATAATATTCAACAAAATCAATTAAATATTTTATGAATTTTTTCTAATCTATATAGTGAATAAATATTAATTAATATTTATTCACTTAGAATTAATTTTGGAATGTTCCGATGTAAATGAATTATTAATTAATCAAAAATTAAAAAATTTTGATTTTTTATTTCATTGTTTAATCACAATTATCTTTTCATAGTATATTCCTTAGTAGAATATTATTCAATAACATTAAATGCCTGAACAAACACAATTTTCAATCAAAACAATTCGTGAATTGAAATTTATTTGCAATAATTCTAATGGTTATTTAAACATTTTCCCATATTTAAAGAAACATAATAAAACAATAGATCAATGGGTCAAATCTGATAATTATACTAAACTTTTATTATATAACAAAAACAATGAATATGATATTCAAGAAATTAAAGATTCAAACGGATTTAATGGATATTATATTAATCCAGATTTGTTATATTCTTTTCTTTCATGGATTTCTAATGATTATTCGGAAATGTTATCATATATTAGAATTGAACAATCAATAATATTTTGGAAGAAAATGAATGACATTGATTAATTTGTTTATTGATCAATAAACAAATTAATAATTAACTATCATATACACAATACAAAAAGTGACAATAAAATATTTTTTGATTATTTTCGAAATAATGTTTATAATTCTTTAAAAATGTTGTTCAAAACAAAAAATATTTTGAAAATTGATACTCCTACAATAGTTGAAAATGATTATATTAATGCATCTATTGTTTTCAAAGCTTATGGTGCTAATATTAATTTGTGGAGAATATCACAAAACTATAATAGTGATGTTGAAATAGTTAGAAATCTTTTGAAATTGAAAAATTACAGTTCATTAACAATTGATATTAATAATAAATCTAAAGATACCGAAATGTATAATGGTTTATATGTTCATCCACTTCTATTATTTTCATTCTTAGATTGGTTATATCCTTATATTAGTGTTTTTAATAGTAGATATGCTTTATTAAATCCTGATTATTTAAACGCCATTAACATGATAAGTTCTGAATTTGGTGATCCAATATTACCAAATATTTTTTCTGATATTAATAATTCAATTGATGTTTTTAACAGTTCAAGCGAAATTACGACAAATAATATTAATAATTGGACAAAGATGGATACAGAAAATGTTTGTGGTTCTAAATATGGCACTAATTGTAAACTTTCAAATGAAGAAATAGAAATCATTAAAAATCAAAAGGAACAAGACTATAAAATTTCGCTTCATAATATCTATATTAATAAGAATAATCAAAAAGAAAATCCAAATGAACATAGAAAATTATATGAATGTAACAAAGATATAATCGAACAACATAATGAAACATTAAGTAATTCCATTTTTGATTTACCATCTGTTAAAGTACGTGCAATTTCAGAATCAGAATTAATACAAAAAGTAAATTTAGAACCAGAATCAGATCTCGAAAACCAATATGTTCAACAAACAGTTAGAACATGTAACATTGATTATTCAAATTACAATACAGAACAATGGAAATTAGATAATGCTATTAATTCTTATACTAGTGTAAATCCTTCTATACTTTCCAATTCAAGGAACAATAATACTGCAATCATTGTTAATTCAAATAATAGCATTACAAATCCAAATATTAATAATTCAAAGAAAAATTCGTATCAGAATGGAAAAACTCATATTATTATTTCAAAATCTTCTGATAGCAATAAGTATTTTATTTCTAAAGGATGCGATAAATATCATTTAAAAATAATAAAAGAACTCAATAAAAATAACAATGAATTACTCATTCATGTTTCATATAATAAATCTGATTCTTGTAATTTATGGAATAATTACAAACAATTAATGAATGGTTTTGTGATAGAAAAAAGATCTGATATTACATTTGTCAACATTGATGAAAGAGAATTCATCAACTCCATTAAACAATATTTCGAATCAAATAATGGTAATATTGAATACATTTCACAATTTTATAAATATAATTGACAAAATTAATTCATTTCATAATTAATATTTCTATTGATTAATAGAAATATTATCTGATTTTTCCTTTTAATAAGTAAATTTTACTGATTAATCAATATCCACCAATTCATCTCCAGTTTATTCCATTTTCAGACCACAAATAATCATATAACATCATAAAGCTCCAAACCCCCGTAAACCCATAAAATCAATAATTTTTAAACATGTGAAAACCCCCTGGAATATTCCAGACTAAATGGACCAAAAGATCCCAAACTTGGAATATTCCAAATCTTATAACTACCAAAAGACTCCAAACTTGGAATATTCCACCATAAATAATTTACATGCAATAACAATTATTTACTAAAAGAAATAATCATTTAAATAAATCAGTATAATGATTGCTCTCTCGAACAATAATATTAAACACTAATCAATGAAAAGATTAATTATAAAATTGAATATTTTCTTCATAATTAACAATTCAACCATTTTTCTCTTAATTCTTTAATAGAAATGTTTCAAACTAATTATCAATCCAATTATCAAGAATTTGAAACAAGATTCATTTATGGTATTGAAACATCAGTAAACAAATCTAATAATTACATTAATGCATCAAGAATACTTAATTATTTCAATGAAAATGAGAATAATTTCATTACATCTGAATTATTCAAACAAGCACAAGTTCAATTAAAACTTAGTCCATTTTTCAATCAATTCTATAATACAAATAACATTGAATTAACCAATTTGATTATAATTAATGATGATAGACAATACATGAAACAATTTAGTGGTTTGTATATCCATTCATTATTACTTCAAACTCTTTTCAGATATATTTCTCTTGAATTTGAATTCTGTATTAGTGGTTGTTTAGATCAAAATATTCAGTTTTTGAATTATTTGAAATATCTTAGTGACAGCAGAAAGAATCTATCTATATCTCAAAATATTCAACAAAATATTACTAATAACCAACAATCTTTGAATCAAACGAATCAACAATCAATTCCTCAAACGAATCAAACGAATCAACAATCAATTCCATTTGAAATGCAATCAGAGAAATACAAACAACATTATAGTGGTTATTTAATTATTTCATTTCAAAATAATCAATGGAAAACAACAACAAGCAATTTCAAACATCTGAATGAAAGAATTAAATTAATAGATGCACGATTCAATAGTAATAAATTACAAGAACAATTTCCATTACAATCATTAAATCGAATCTCAATTAATGATTTCAAACAACATAATTCTCCTATTAAACTTCTAGTTAGAATTCCTATTAATGATCAACAAAATCATAAATCTTTATGGAATAATATTAAAAAAATATCAACTACATTCACTTCTGATACAACAAAAAGAATTATAATAAATCAAGGAATAAATGACAATGATTTTCTTAATGAAATAATTAGAATGTCACATCAATCTAATGGAACAATTCTTTGGCCATTGTATATTAATGCACGACAACAAATCAATGAAAATCAAATAATAATTCAACCTACATTCCGTATGGAAAATCAATCAAACAAACAACCAATGATTGTTATTAATAATATATTTAAGAATTGATTAATTAATCCATAATCATAGATTAATTAATTCATATTCAATCAATACAACCATATTATTCATATTTAACTAATTATTAAGGTTAATAATTCTTTTCAAAATGTTAATAATTTATTAAGATTTGATCCTCTCGAAATTGAAAATAATGGCAATGATTTTCCTTATAATTACAGTAATAATTGCAGTAATAATTACGGTAATAGAGTGCCAATTGACGGCAATTTGAACCATACCCCAGGGGGGTTTTCAGTGCCAGGCAATGGCAATCGGCAATTGGCAATGACTGCCCGTAAGGATAGAAATTCTAATTGTGATAATTATTCTACTTCTCAAGATTCAATAGAAAATAGAAATTCTACTTCTCAAGATTCAATAGAAAATAGAAATTCTACTTCTCAAGATTCAATAGAAAATAATGAAACAAATGAAACAAATGAATCTAATGAACTTAATAATTATAATAAAACAAATTCGATTGGAAATATAGTTAAACAAATAGTACGCAAAAATATTGAAGAAAATCAAACAAAAACTTTAATAACAAGATCATCTCCACCTGCAATCAAAATAGATGAAAATGGTAATCAATATGATGATTCAAAATACAAATGGGCGACTATTCCTATTGAAAGACAAACAGAGAAATACAAACAAAAAACAAGTGGATATTTGATTGTTTCTATTCAAAATAATGAATGGAAAATAACAACAAGTAATTATGAACATTTTAGAAAAAGATTAAAGAAATTGAATAATAACATTGATATTAATGATTTAACTCCACAACTTTCACCAATTCCTCAATCTATTGAAGGATTTCAAAGTCTCGATGTATCTCATATTAAAATTATTGTAAGAATTCCAATATCTGAACAAATGGACCACAAATCCCTTTGGAAAAATATTAATGATAGATCAGTAACTTTCATGAGCAATCCTAAAAAAGGAATCATGCTTAGAACAGGAGTTTCTGTTAATGAATTTCTTATGGAAATAATAAGAATATCCTATCAATTAGGTGGAATTATTCTTTGGCCTAGATACATTAATCATATTGTTCAACAACCACAAATATCAAATAATCAATACAATTCATCAATTGATGAACAAAAATATTGGGAGAATTATGATTATGATAATTTTTAATCAATGCCTTTTGTTTAATTAATTCCTATATTAGTTCAAATTCAATTTCCTATTCATCAATAAGAAATTGAAATTATTAAAATAATTATTCTTTGGCCTTTATATGCTAGCATTCATGTTAATCGTTTTCAAACATCATTAAATAATCAAAATGAACAACCAAAAACTTGTGATTTCGATAATTATGATCCTAGTAATTATTAACATTTCCATTAATCAATAGAAATGTTAATCAATAATAATTTCATTCAATAATCATCATAACAACTTTATACTTTTCTATAATTTTATTAATAATTTACGTAATAATGCTGTAATTCTTATGCAATGTCAAATATCGGGGACAGCAGTTTTCCAGCTGGCGCATGTGGCGCATGGCTGCGGCAGCTTTTTTATGGACAGCAGCAGTTTTTTATGAACAAATAATAAAATATTTTAAATATCTCTTAAATGATTCCAATAAACAATTAACAGCATGGCAATACAATTGTATTTTCAATATTGTCATTATTACTTATTATCATTTTCACGAATTTCATTGATATTATTTTGTAAATTATTCAAAATTTTCATTTGTTCTTTAGATTCTAAAAAATGTTTAATGTTTTTTAAATAAGAAATAGAGTCATACCAATGATTAATATTTCCATTAATTAATAGAAATGTTAAACAAAAATAATTATAAAATTGAATAATTTCTTAATAATTAATAATTACATCTAATTATTAAATCAGAAAAATGTTAAATAATCAACAAAATATCTTCGAACAATACCAAGATTATGAAACAAAGTTCATTTATGGAATTGAAACATCAATCAAAAAGTCTAATAATTATATTAATACATTTCTTTTTCAATAAAATATTCATAATTTAACCATTAAGTTTAATGTTAATTGGCGCGCAATACAAAAATTAATACATTTCATTAAAACTAAATAATTCAAACAAACAAAATCAAATAATTCATTCAAACACAAACAATTACACTTAATATATTCCTTGATTAAGGAATATATTAACTAAATTTATGAATTATTATTACTATATTTCCCATTAATAATAATATTTACATTTGTTTCATTATCAAAATGATAATTATTTAACAATTGTTCATTATTTTTACTATAATTATCACAACAATTATTAATAATTATTTCAACATTTGATCCTTTATTAAAATTATAAGTATTAATAATTCTAAATTTAGAGTTATTTTAATGATCCATTAAGTAATAAAATGCAAAAGAAATAATTAATATTTCGAATAATTAACATTAATCATTCCAATTTTCTTGTTTGTTTCATTATTTAATTTATGAAATTATTAATCAATAATTCCATAAACTTTAATTATTATTCTTATTTATTGAGTATGATCTTCTTTAATTTTACTATAATTGACATTAATTCTTTAATTGTTTAACAATTCATATTCAATTGATCTTTATTTTTCCATTGAATGTTAATTCATATGAAATTATTTTCATTGAAAATTTATTAAAAACTTAATAGAAATAATTCATATTTAAACATCTTTACATAACATTGTTTCTTTTTACTAGAAATGTTTTAGAAAATCATTAAATAATTCATATTGAATATCTTTGTTTTCTATTGAAGAAATTCATAGAAATCTTAATAGAAATAATTAAAGAAATTCATAGAAAATTATAGAAAACTTAATAGAAATAATTATAGAAAATTATAGAAAACTTAATAGAAATAATTAAAGAAATTCATAGAAAATTATAGAAAACTTAATAGAAATAATTATAGAAAATTATAGAAAACTTAATAGAAATAATTATAGA
>Ga0164242_10003732_pt1 | contig 17268 bp, 19 predicted proteins | sample OricomgcompostMG_FD_108783 | JGI IMG/M metagenome (GOLD analysis project Ga0164242, IMG submission 108783) | Miracle-Growth compost microbial communities from Emeryville, California, USA - Original compost - Miracle growth compost (MG) ...
GTCGGAGACCACCTTGCGCAGCAGGGTGTCGTCGTTGAGGATCGCGTCCAGCTCCTCGATGGTCCGCTCCAGCTCGGACTGCTCCTTCTCCAGCTCGATCTTGGAGAACTTGGTCAGTCGCCGCAGCGCCATGTCGAGGATGTAGTCGGCCTGGAGCTCGGAGAGGTCGAAGATGGTGATCAGGCGCTCCTTCGCGGCGGCGGCGTTGTCGCTGGAGCGGATGATCTGGATGACCTCGTCGATGTCGAGGATCGCCAGCAGCAGGCCCTCGACGAGATGGAGCCTCGCCGCTGCCCTGTCTCTGCGGAACTGCGAGCGCCGTCGGACCACGTCGTAGCGGTGGCCGAGGAAGACCTCGAGCAGCGCCTTCAGGCCGAGCGTGCGCGGCTGGCCGTCGACCAGGCAGACGTTGTTGATGCCGAAGGAGTCCTCGAGCGGGGTCTGCTTGTAGAGCTGCTCGAGCAGTGCCTCGGGGATGAAGCCGTTCTTGACCTCGATGACCAGGCGGGTGCCGTGGGACTTGTCGGTGAGGTCGGTGAGATCGCTGATGCCCTGCAGCTTCTTGGCCTGGACGAGCTGCTTGATCCGCTCCATCACCTTCTCGGTGCCGACGCCATACGGCAGTTCGGTGACCACGATGCCCTTGCGGCGGCCGATCGTCTCCACCCGTGCGGTGGCGCGGATCTTGAAGGTGCCGCGGCCGGTCTCGTAAGCGTCGCGGATGCCGTCGAGGCCGACGATGGTGCCGCCGGTCGGCAGGTCGGGGCCCGGGACGAACCGCATCAGCTCGTCGAGGTCGGCCTGCGGCCGGGTGATCAGGTGCCGACAGGCCGCGACCACCTCGATCAGGTTGTGCGGCGCCATGTTGGTCGCCATGCCGACGGCGATGCCGGCGGCGCCGTTGACCAGGAGGTTGGGGAGCGCGGCGGGCAGGACGGTCGGCTCCAGCTCGCGGCCGTCGTAGTTGCTGCGGAAGTCGACGGTGTTCTCGTCGATGCTGGCGGTCATCGCCACCGCCGGCGGTGCCATCCGACACTCGGTGTAGCGCATCGCCGCGGCGCCCGAGACGCCATCGGGCGAGCCGAAGTTCCCGTGCCCGTCGACCATCGGCAGCCGCATCATCCAGGGCTGGGTCAACCGCACCAGCGCGTCGTAGATGGCGCTGTCGCCGTGCGGGTGGAGACGACCCATCACCTCGCCGACGACGCGGGCGCTCTTCACGTGGCCGCGGTCGGGCAGCAGCCGCATGTCGTTCATCGTGTAGAGGATGCGGCGCTGGACCGGCTTGAGCCCGTCGCGCGCATCGGGCAGCGCCCGGGAGTAGATGACCGAGTAGGCGTACTCCAAGAAGGACGACTGCATCTCGTCCTTGATGTCGGTGTCGAGGATGTGCTCCTCGAAGTCGTCGCCGGGGAGCTCCTGCTGGGTCTTGCCGCGTGCCATGCGTGCATTCTCCCGTAGATTGGCGCTGTGACCCCGCAGGACTCTCCGACCCACCCGGCGCACTGGACCGCCGACGTTCTGTTGCGCGACGGCCGCACCGCCCATATCCGGCCGGTCACCCCCGATGACAAGGAGCTCCTCGTCGAGTTCTATGCGCGGGTCTCGGACGAGTCGAAGTACTACCGGTTCTTCTCCCCGATGCCGGTGCTCTCGGAGAAGGACGTCAGCCGCTTCACCGAGGTCGACTACGTCAACCGGGTCGCGTTCGTGCTCACCCTGCGCGGTCGGATGATCGCCATCGGCCGGTACGACGTGGTCAGGGCGGGCGAGGCCGAGGTCGCCTTCCTGGTGGAGGACGCCTACCAGGGGCGTGGCATCGGTCAGCTCCTGCTCGAGCACCTGGCCCAGGCGGCCCGCGAGCGCGGCATCGCCAAGTTCGTGGCCGAGGTGCTGCCGGACAACAGCCGGATGATCCAGACCTTCCGCGAGGCCGGCTACAAGGTGGCCAGCGGCTACGAGGACGGGGTGATCAACCTCGAGTTCCCGATCGAGGTCACCGACACCGCCATCGGCGTACTCGCGGCGCGCGAGCACGAGGCCGAGGCCGCCTCCATCCACCGGTTCTTCAACCCCCGCTCGGTCGCGCTGATCGGCGCCTCGCGTCGCCAGGAGACGGTCGGCCAGGTGCTGGTCCGCAACCTGGTCAACGGCGACTTCACCGGGAGGATGTACGTCGTCAACCCGAACAGCTCGGCGGTCAGCGGCATGCCGGCGTACAAGTCGGTCGGCGACATCCCCGACGACGTGGACGTCGCCATCGTCGCGGTGCCCGCCGACGCGGTGCAGGAGGTGGTCCTGGACTGCGCCGCCAAGGGCGTGCACGGCCTGGTGGTCATCTCCAGCGGCTTCGCCGAGACCGGTGAGGAGGGCCGTCGGCTGCAGCGCCGCCTGGTCGGGCTGAGCCGCTCCTACGGCCTGCGCCTGATCGGCCCCAACGCCCTCGGCATCATCAACACCGACCCGCAGGTCTCGATCAACGCCTCGCTGGCGCCGACGATGCCGCCACGGGGTCGCACCGGCTTCTTCTCCCAGTCCGGGGCGCTCGGCTCGGCGATCCTGGAGAAGGTCAACAACCGCGGCCTGGGCCTGACCACCTTCGTCTCGGCCGGCAACCGCGCCGACGTCTCCGGCAACGACCTGCTCCAGTACTGGGAGGAGGACGAGTCGACCGAGGTGGTGATGATGTACCTCGAGTCGATCGGCAACCCGCGCAAGTTCTCCCGCATCGCTCGCCGGGTCTCGCTGCGCAAGCCCATCGTCGCGGTCCGCTCCGGCCGCACCACCCAGGGGGTGCCGATGGGTCAGATGGTGCGCCGGATCGCGGCGCCGCCGCAGGCCGTGGACGCGATGTTCAAGCAGGCCGGGATCATCCAGGTCGACACGCTCGAGGACATGTTCGACGTCGCCCAGCTGCTGGCCCACCAGCCGTTGCCGCGCGGCCGCCGGGTCGCCATCGTGGGCAACTCCGACGCGCTGGGCCTGTTGGCCGCCGACGCCGCCGCCGGCGTCGGCTTGGCGGTCAACAAGCAGGTCGCGCTGCCGACGGTGCCCTCGGCCGAGGAGTTCGAGGACGCTCTCGACTCGGCCATCGACGACCCCGACGTGGACGCGGTGGTCGCCGTCTACATCCCGCCGCTCAACGTCTCCGGCGAAGAGATCGCCAACGTGCTCGCCGCGGTCGGGGAGCAGTCCGACAAGCCGTTGGTCTCCTCCTTCCTCGGTGCCGAGGGCGTGCCGGAGCTGCTCCGGGTCCCCGACGTCGCCGGCTCCGCCGCGGGCCGCGGATCGGTGCCCTCCTACTCCTCGGTGGAGTCGGCGGTGCGCGCGCTGGCCAAGGTCGTCGAGTACGCCGTCTGGCAGCGCACACCCGACTCGGCGACCGAGCCCGGCCCCGACGACGACATCGACGTGGCCAGGGCCCGCCGGCTGGTGCAGGAGACCCTCGCCCAGCGCCCGGCCGGTGGCGATCTCGACCGCGACCAGGTGACCCAGCTGCTGGGCGCCTACGGCATCGAGCTGTGGCCGGTCCGGCCGGTGGCGACCCCCGAGGAGGCGATCGCGGCCGGCGAGGAGCTCGGCTGGGACGTGGTGCTCAAGGCGACCGCGGAGCACCTGCGCGACCGCTCCGACCAGGCTCACGTCGTCCCGCACATCGACGACGCCGCCGAGATGACCGATGCCTGGGCGTCGCTGGTCGAGGCCGTCGGCCCTCCCGACGCCGCGCGCGGCACCGGCTTCGTGGTGCAGCCGAACGCACGCCCCGGCGTACCGGTGGCGATCCGGACCAGCGAGGACTCGCTCTTCGGCCCGGTCGTCTCCTTCGGCATGGCCGGTCCGCTCTCCGAGCTGGTCGGGGACCGGTCCTACCGGATCCCGCCGCTGACCAAGCGCGATGCCGCGGCGATGGTGCGCGAGGTCAAGGCGGCGCCGCTGCTGTTCGGCTATCGCGGCGCCGACGTGGTCGACGTCGAGGAGGTCGAGCGACTGGTCCGCCGGGTCGCCCAGCTGCAGAACGACCTGCCGCAGATCAGCGCCCTCGAGCTGGGCCTGGTGCTGGTCGGCCTGGAGGGCGCGGCGGTGCTCACCGCCTCGGCGCGGATCGATCCGGTGGACGATCCGCGGTCGGACTGGTTCGTGCGGCGCCTCACCGCCCCGGCCGCTGACACGCTGCCGTCCTGACCGGCGTCGCCGCCGGGTGAGAGACTGGGCAGCATGAGTGTCACTGAGGTCGACCAGAGCCGCGCGCTGCGGGCCGAGATCGAGCGGACCGGCTACTACCCCGACGTGGTCTTCGACGGCGTCAGCACCGCGGTGGCGGGGGAGCGCATCGTCGCGTTCTTCGTCCACCACGAGCCGACCTTCGAGCACGACGAGGTCCGTCGCCACCTCAGTGTCCTGGCGCTCACCCCCAGCCGGCTGATCCTCGCCCACACCGACGAGCACGCCGGCGACGACCTGCTGCCCGAGCCGTACACCTCGACCTCGACCGAGGCGGTCGCACTCAGCGCGGTGAAGTCGGTGGTGGTCACCCGGATGGTGACCAACCCTGCGAAGGGCGTCGGCCGGCCGGCCGAGGCGGTGCTCACCATCGGTTGGGGCGCTGTCGGTCGCCTCGACCTCGAGCCGGCCGGCTGCGCCGACCCCAACTGCGAGGCCGACCACGGCTACACCGGGTCGCTCTCCTCCGACGACTTCTCGCTTCGGGTCTCGGCAGCGGCCGACGGCGGTGACGCCGTCGCCCAGCTGCTCGGCTTCGCCGAGGCGCTGTCGGGCCGGACCGGCCGGTCATGAGCGTGCGCGGGTGAGGGCGGGGCCCGATCCGTCGTTCGTCGCCCCGGCGTACGCCGCCCGCTCGCTGGGCGATGTGGTGCCGGCGATCGCTGCCGCTCTGGGGTGTGACGGCCAGCCGGCCGCCCTCGGCCTGCCGAGCGCGCCGGCCTACGTCGTGATGCTCATCGACGGGCTGGGTGCTCGGCTGCTGGAGCGCTACGCCCACGCGGCGCCGTTCCTCTCCTCGCTGCTCGCCCACTCCGAGCCCGGCACCGCCGGCGTGCCCTCGACCACCGTCACCAGCCTGACGTCGTTCGGGACCGGGCTGCCGCCGGGCGCCCACGGCCTGGTCGGCTATACCTCGCGCATCCCCGGCACCGATCATCTGCTCAACGCGCTGCAGTGGCGCAAGGACGTCGACCCGCTGGAGTGGCAGCCCAACAAGACCGCCTTCCAGCGGCTCACCGAGGCCGGAGCCGGCGTGACGGTGGTCAACAAGCGCGAGTTCCAGGGCACCGGGCTGACCGTCGCCGCCCACCGCGGGGCCGAGTTCGTCGGCGCGGACAAGGTCGGGGAGCGGATCGCGGCGGTGGTCGAGGCGTCCCGCCAGCAACGATCGCTGACCTACCTCTACGACGGGGACCTCGACTGGACCGGCCACCGGTACGGCGTCGCCTCCGCACCGTGGCTGCAGCAGCTCTCCATGATCGACGCCGAGGCCGAGCAGCTGCGCGACGCGCTGCCGCACGCCACCCGGCTGATGGTGGTGGCCGACCACGGCATGATCGACTCGGCACCGGAGCGGCGCATCGACGTCGACGACCGGCTCGAGCTGCGTGACGGCGTCGCCCTGCTGGGCGGCGAGGCCCGCTTCCGGCACCTCTACTGCGCCCGCGGAGCGGTCGGCGACGTGGTCGCCACCTGGCGGGAGGTGCTGGGCGAGCGGGCCCAGGTCCTCACCCGCGAGGACGCCATCGCCGAGGGCTGGTTCGGTGCGGTGGTGCCCGGCGTACTGCCGCGGCTGGGGGACGTGCTCGTGGCCTCCCGGGGCGACCACGCGGTGGTCTCCAGCGTCGACTTCCCCTACGAGACCACCCTCGTCGGGTTGCACGGCTCGCTGACCGCCGACGAGATGCTGATCCCCATCCTGGTCAGCTGAGCCGTCGTGGGAGGATCCTCCCTCGTGGCTTCGCTGACCTTCTTCACCGGCCCGATGGACTCGGGCAAGAGCACGCTGGCCCTGCAGACCAACCACAACCGGGCCGCCCGTGGCTTGGCGGGCCTGATCTTCACCGCCCACGACCGGGCCGGCCAGGCGCTGGTCTCCTCCCGGCTCGGGCTCACCCACACGGCGGTGGAGGTGGGCCCGGAGTTCGACTTCTGGCGGTTCACCGTCGACGCGTTGACCCACGGTGGGCGGATCGACTACTTCATCTGCGACGAGGCGCAGTTCTACAGCCCCGAGCAGATCGACGCGCTCGCCAAGATCGTCGACGAGCTGCAGATCGACGTCTTCTGCTTCGGCATCCTCACCGACTTCCGCACCCGGCTCTTCCCGGGCTCCGCGCGGCTGGTCGAGCTGGCCGACTCCACGCAGGTGCTCCAGGTGGAGGCGCTGTGCTGGTGCGGCAAGCGGGCCACCCACAACGCCCGCGTCGAGGACGGCATCATGGTCACCGAGGGCGAGGTCATCGTGGTCGGCGACACCGACGAGATCCCGCCCGCCGACGCGCCGGGCGTGGTCTCCTACGAGGTGCTGTGCCGCCAGCACCACCGCCGCCGGATGACCGCCGGCCGGGCCCGAGCGGTCTCGCTCGGCGCCGAGACGCTGCCGTTCGACTGAGGTTCTCCACAGGCTGCGGACGGCGGGTTTGCCGGCCCTCCAGCAGCGGTAGGACACGGGGACCTCTCGGAAAGGACCCAGATGACCCTCCAGGCAGCGCCGGCGGCGCTCGATCGCGCCAGCGCGCGGGTCGGCGCCGTGCGCGACGACATCATCGACGGGCACGCCGTGCTGACCAGGCAGGTCGATGCCCTGCTCGACGCCGGCTGGACGGGACGGGCCGCCGAGCAGTTCCGTGGCGCCTGGGCGCAATGGTGCGAGGGCATGTCCGACGTACTGGCCGGCCTCGGGGTGGAGAGCGCGGCGATCGCCTCGACCCGCGCCGGGCTGACCGGCACCGACGACGAGCGGGCCGCGGCCGTGAGGCTGCTGCAGGCACGGTTGGGGGAGCGGTGAGGAGGTTCGCCGTCGACCTGACGGAGCTCGACGCGGTGGTGAGCGCCCTCGACGCCTTCGGCGAGCGGTTCGCGGCTCGGCTAGCAGACCTGCAACAGACCGTCGACGAGCTGCAGCAGGACTGGCTCGGTGAGGCCGCCGATGCTCAGGCCGTCGCGCATCGGCGGATCGCCGCCGGCTCCCTGGAGCTGCAGGCGGCACTGTCGGGGCTGCACCGCGCCGCTCACCACGCACACGCCTCCTACACCGCCGCTGTCACGGCCAACGTCGCGACCTGGAGACAGGTGGAGCCGCGTTGACGGCGGACTCGTGACGGCGTCCTACTTGGACGGGCCACCGAACATGATCTCGTCCCAGCTCGGGACCGAGGCCCGTCCCTTGCGCTTGGCACGACGCACCGGCGGCTCGGCCGCAGGCTCCTGCTCGGCCCGAGTCGGCTCCTCGGCAGCCTCGGGCGCCGGATCCTGGACCGGAGCCTTCGGCGGCTTCGTCGCCGGGGTGTCGAAGAGATAGGCCTCGACCGGCATGTCCGCCAGCGGTGTCTCCACTGTCGGCTCGGTCGCGCTCGCCGGCGGAGCCTCCTCGACCGGCTCGGCCACCGAGGGCCGCTCCGGCTCGACCGGCTGGAGCCGCCGCAGCCGCGCCGCCTCCAGATCGTTCGGTACGGCGGGGGCCGGCGGCTGGGCGAGCTGATCGCCGATCAACCAGCGGGCGTCGTCGTTGTCGACCGAGACGTAGTTGCCCGGGATGTCGAAGGTCAGCTCGGCGATGCCGGAGCGGGCGGGAAGGTCGTAGGAGCCGAGCAGCTTCCAACGGCCGTCGTGGCGACGGTAGGAGTCCCAGGTGACGGTGTCGGGCTCCCGCTCGAAGCCGCGCAGATGTGCGGCGACGGCCTCACCGAGGGTGCGCACGGCGGAGGCCTCACCCGGCCGGCGGCGTACCGACGCCTTCTGCGCGCGCTCGGCGGTGTGCTCGCGCTCGGCGAGCACGGGGGCGGCGAAGGCCATGATCTTCTCGATCGAGCTCCCGGCCGCCTCGGCGACCTCCTCGGGACTCTCGCCCGCCCGGATCCGGGCCTGGATGTCGCGGGGGCGCAGGGCGCTTTCCATCGGGACCTCCGTTCGGCGGCGCGGTTGTTCGTGGGGTGCGGATGACGCGGGTGCGGCGGAGTGCAGGCGCGGGTCGAGCTCGAGAGTGAACTCGCGACCCTGCTCGTCGACGAGGATCGCACGTCGTCCGTCACGGCTGACCGACGCGAGCGTGACAGCTACCGGACGCGTATCCGCATCCTGTTCCGACGAGCCCGTCGGGGGCGTCAGGGGCATCTCTTCGGCCGACATGATGCTGGTCAGCCTACGGCACGGCGCAGGACGATCGAGTACGGCGCCCCGGCGTGCCTCCGGCTTTCTGCGGCACCCGGGCTGGGACCATGTCGCGGTGGCCATCGAGCACTCCACCACCCTTGTCGTCCTGGATCTGGCCGGCATCTTCGTGTTCGCGATCTCGGGTGCGCTGGCGGCGGTCCGCAAGGAGCTCGACGTCTTCGGCGTGGTGGTGCTGGCCGCCTGCACCGGCCTCGGCGGCGGCTTCCTCCGCGACGTGCTGATCGGCTCCGCGCCACCGACGTCCCTGACCGACTGGCGCTACCTGCTCGACCCGGTCGTGGCGGGTCTGCTGACCTTCTGGTTCCACCCGACGCTCGGCCGGATGGAGCGCTCGCTGCTCGTCGCGGACGCGCTCGGACTGGCGCTCTTCGCCCCGGCCGGGGCGCTCAAGGCGGTCGAGCTGGGCCTCGGCTTCCTGCCGGCCACCGTGATGGGCATGGTCACCGGCATCGGCGGCGGGATCATCCGCGACGTGCTCGCCGGCCGCGTCCCCCTGGTGTTCAAGCCGGGCGTCCTCTACGCCATCCCGGCGACCGCCGGTGCCGCGGTCGCCGTGCTCGGGCTCAAGCTGGGCCTGGACCATCTGCCGGTCTCGATCGCCGGGGCCACCGTGATCGCGGTCTGGCGGCTGCTGGCGATCTGGCGCAAGTGGCAGGCGCCGATGCCGCAGGGACCGGCCTCGGTCTGAGGCCGGTCAGCTGCCGAGCACGCGCCGGAGGTAGTCGTTGGCGAAGACCCGGTCCGGGTCGAGCCGGTCGCGCAGCGCGACGAAGTCCCCGAAGCGCCGGTAGGAAGCAGCCAGCGCGGCGGCGTCCTGGGTGTGCACCTTGCCCCAGTGCGGCCGCCCGCCGGCCGCGCGCAGGATCGGCTCGACCAGGGCGAAGTAGGCCCGGTGCTCGGCCGCGCGATGGGTGTGGAAGGCGAGATAGAAGGAGTCGCGCTCGAACGCCGTCGACAGCGGTACGTCGTCGGCGGGCGCGACCCGGATCTCGACCGGGAACGAGATCCGCAGGTCCGAGGCGTCGAGGGCGCGCCGGCACTCCCGCAGCACCGCCAGCCCGTCGGCGCGCGGGACGGCGTACTCCATCTCGCGGAAGACGACGCGGCGCTGCGTGGTGAAGACCCGGTGGGCGACGTCGGAGTAGGTGCGGGCCGAGAGCAGGAAGGCGTTCATCCGGTTCATCCGCGGGATGACGCCGGGCGCGAGGTTGGCGGCCGCAGTGAGCGCGCCGAAGGCGGTGTTCTGCAGGAAGTCGTCGTCGAACCAGGCCTTCGCGCGCGAGAGCGGTGAGGTGGACTCGAGGGAGGCGAGCCGGGTGTTGCGCTTGGCCAGCAGCCGGTCGGTGTGCGGGAACCAGTAGGCGTCGACGTGATCGGCGCCCGCCACCATCGAGTCGAAGGAGCCGTGGAACTCGGCCCACGACATCGGCTGCTCGACCGCCTCGAGCGCGAACAGCGGCTCGACCCGGAACGTCACGCTCACCAGTACGCCGAGCGCACCCAGACCCACGCGGCCGAGGTCGAAGACGTCGGCGTTCTCGCTGTCGCTGCACGCCAGGACCTCGCCGGTCCCGGTGACCAGGGTGAAGCCGGCCAGCTGCGCGGCCAGGCCGGCCGGACGGTGTCCGATCCCTTGGCCACCGGTGCCGTGGGTGCCGGTGGAGACGGCGCCGGCCAGGGTCTGCTCGGCGATGTCGCCCATGTTGTGCAGCGAGAGCCCGAGACGCTCGAGATCGGCGTTGAGCGCCTTGAGCCGGGTGCCGGCGTAGGCGGTGACGGTCAGCGCGTCGCGGTCGACGGAGACGATGCCGGTCATCCCGGCCGGAAGCATCTGGACGCCATGGCCGGGGGAGGCGATCGCGGTGAAGCTGTGGCCGGTGCCCGTCGGCTTGAGCGTCGTACCGGCGGTGCGGGCGGCCTCGACCGCTGCCAGGACCTCCTCGGCGCTGCCCGGCGTGACCGCGCGGGAGGGGGAGGCGTGCTCGAGCCCCGACCAGTTCGACCAACCCATGCTGCGCAGGCTAGCGGTGCGCCAAATACGATGGTCGCCATGGACGTCTCGCCGTGCGACCCCAGCCCGTATGACGCGTTGCTCTTCCTCTCCTTCGGGGGCCCCGAGAAGCCCGAGGACGTGGTGCCGTTCCTCGAGAACGTCACCCGCGGCCGCGGCATCTCGCGCGAGCGCCTCGAGGAGGTGGGCAAGCACTACTTCCTCTTCGGCGGACGCTCGCCGATCAACGACCAGAACCGCAGCTTCCTCCAGGCTCTGCGTGCCGATCTCGCTGCGCACGGCGTCGACCTGCCGGTCTACTGGGGCAACCGCAACTGGGACCCCTTCCTGGCCGACACGATGGCGCAGATGAAGGCCGACGGGATCGCGCGAGCGGCGGTGTTCACCACGAGTGCGTACGCGTCGTACTCCTCCTGCCGGCAGTACCGGGAGAACCTCTTCGAGGCCCGTGATCAGATCGGCGGCGGGATCGAGCTGGACAAGCTGCGGCACTACTTCAACCATCCCGGCTTCACCGAGCCGGTCGCCGACGGCGTCCTCAGTGCCCTGCAACAGCTGCCGCCGGAGGTGCGCGACGAGGCCCGGATCGTCTTCGTCACCCACTCCATCCCTACCCCGATGAACGACGCGTCCGGCCCGGTCGAGCAGGGCGGGGGCGCGTACGTCGCCCAGCACCTCGACGTCGCCAAGGTCGTCGCGGACCGGGTCGCTGCCGAGACCGGCACGACGCACGAGCACGAGCTGGTCTTCTGCTCGCGCTCCGGCGCCCCGCACATCCCGTGGCTCGAACCGGACGTCAACGACCGACTCGAGGAGCTGGCGGCTGCCGGCGCGAAGGCGGTGGTGCTGTGCCCGGTCGGCTTCGTCTCCGACCACATGGAGGTCGTCTACGACCTCGACACCGAGGCGATGGCCACGTGTGAGCGGCTCGGACTGCCGGCGGTGCGCAGCGCGACGGCCGGTGACGACCCGCGCTTCGTCGCCGCGGTCCGCGACCTGGTGCTGGAGCGTGCCGCCGTCGAGCGCGGTGAGGCGGTCGCCCGGACCGCGGTCGGCGACCTCGGCGCGCTGTGGGACCGCTGCCCGGTCGGCTGCTGCGCGAGCCCGCGTGACCCCAAGCCCACCCTGACCGGAGCAGGAGACCCGGCATGAGCTCGACCGGCAGGCCGAGCCCCACCGAGCTGCTGGCACTGGCCCAGGAGGCCGCCCGGGCGGCGGCCGACCTCGTCCGCGAGCGCGCCTCACGCGCGGTCGCGGTCGCCGCGACCAAGTCGACCGACACCGATGTCGTCACCGAGGCGGACCGCGCCAGCGAAGAGCTGATCCGCCGGATCGTCGCCGCCCGCCGACCCGACGACGCCTTCCTGGGGGAGGAGGGCGGCCAGTCCGATGGCGGGGCCGGGGGCGCCACCGGCGTGCGCTGGATCGTGGACCCGATCGACGGCACGGTGAACTTCCTCTACGGCATCCCGCGCTACGCCATCTCGATCGCGGCCGAGGTCGAGGCCCCCGACGGTGGGCGCGACATCGCGGCCGGCGTGGTCATCGACGTACCGAACCGGATCGAGTTCACCGGCCACCGCGACGCGAGCGGCGCCATCGTGGCGCGCCGCGAGGGGAAGCAGATCGGTGTCGCCGCCGAAGCGCCGCTGGCCAAGCGGCTGATCGCCACCGGATTCGGCTACGACGCCGGCCTGCGTCGGCTGCAGGCGCAGTGCCTGGTGCGGCTGCTGCCGCGGGTGCGTGACATCCGCCGGGCGGGCTCCTGTGCGCTCGACCTCTGCGACGTCGCCCAGGGCACCTTCGACGGCTACCTCGAGGAGGGCGTGCACCTCTGGGACCACGCGGCCGCGGGCCTCATCGCACAGGGTGCTGGCGCCCGGGTAGAGGTCGCCACCGGACTCGGCGGCGGTCGGCTGCTGCTGGCGGCGCCGAAGCATGGATTCGACGAGCTGCGTGTGGCGGCCGCCGAGGCTGGTTACTTCGCCCGGGAATGAGTGTGGACGGCGGGGAATAGCGGCGCGTCACCAGATGTTCACGCGGCGAACCCGGCACCGGCGTGCACGGATCGGCGTCGATGGTGCACAATCACGGCCCGACCGGTGCTGTGGGGCAGCCGGCCGGCAGACGAGCTGGGTAGGACCAAGAGGGGAAGTGACGCATGGCGACGGACTACGACGCACCGCGCAAGAACGAGGAAGAGCAGTCCGAAGAGAGCATCGAAGAGCTCAAGGCACGCCGTCACGACAAGAACTCCGGCAAGGTCGACGAGGACGAGGCGGAGGCCGCTGAGTCCTTCGAGCTCCCCGGCGCGGATCTCTCGCACGAAGAGCTTGCCGTCGAGGTCAAGCCGAAGCAGGAGGACGAGTTCACCTGCATGAGCTGCTTCCTGGTGCACCACCGCAGCCAGTTGGCTGACGCGAAGCGGATGATCTGCAAGGACTGCGCCTGAGCGCAGACAGACGAAAGGCCCCACCGCGTGAAGCCGCCCGGTGGGGCCGTTCTGCATCTGCCGGGGAGCCCGGTCGGGGGCTACCTGCCGTCCTTCGACAGCTGGGGCGGCAGCTGACCGGTCGACTTGACGTAGTAGCGGGCCGCCCGACGCTGCGCGAACATCCGGGCCAATGCGACCGTCGCGCCGGTGAGCGCGGACCAGGCGACGGCCTCCCACAGCTCGACGTCCGGGTCGGCCGGGTTGGCCGGGGGATTGCGCTTGGTGCTGGACTTCCAGAACTTGTTGAGCACCAGGTTGGTGCCCTTCGCCGCTCCGATGCCGGAGGCGAGCGCCATCACGGACCAGACCTTGGAGGACTTGGGCGCCGCCGACTTCTTCTTCCCCATGGATCCACCCTAGCCGTACCGGCGAGGGTCGGCATGCGGGATCGGTGGCACCCGCTGGCCGGGACTGCTCGCACGCATGATCGACTAGCCACCCGACGTGCCTGAAGGAGAGTCTTCGATGAGTCACCCCGTCCTCGAGCTGCACGAGGTCACCTTCCGCCGCCAGGGCATCGAGATCCTGCACGGCATCGACCTGACGGTGCGGGCGGGGGAGCACTGGGCCCTGCTCGGCCCCAACGGGGCCGGCAAGAGCACGATCCTCGGCTTCTGCGGTGCGCTGGCCCATCCCACCTCGGGCACCGTCGACGTACTCGGGCGTCGGCTGGGCCGGGTCGAGCTGCAGGAGCTGCGGCGGGCGATCGGTCACGTCAACCCGCGGCATGCGCTGCAGTCACCGCTCACTGCCGTCGAGGTGGTGCTGACCGGTCTGACCGGCACCGTCGAGCTGACCGTGCGCTGGTCGCCGACGGCGGAGCAGGTCGACCTGGCCCGCGCTCTGCTCGCCGACGTCGGGCTCGGTGCCCGTGCTGAGGCGCGGTGGACCACGATGTCGCAGGGTGAGCGAGGCCGGGCGCTGATCGCGCGTGCCCTGATCTCGCGTCCGCGTCTGCTGCTCCTGGACGAGCCGACCACCGGGCTCGACGTCGCCGCCCGGGAGCAGCTCCTGGAGACGATCGGTGGCCTTGCCCGCACCGAGCCCGACCTCGCCTCGGTCCTGGTCACCCACCACCTCGAGGAGCTCCCGGTGACGACCAGCCATGCCCTGGTGGTCGCGCACGGTCGGGTCGTCGCCAGCGGCGCGGCGGAGGAGACGGTGAGCACCGCGACCATCAGCCGGGCGTTCGAGCACCCGATCCGGGTCGAGCGGGAGCGCGGACGCTGGAGCGCCCGCTCGGAGTACGGCTCGGAGTGCGGAGCGGCCTGAGCGGCTCAGCGGGAGCCGGCAGCGAGCGCCGTGATCGCAGCCGCGAGCCGGTCCGGGTGGCGGGTGCTGACCAGCCAGTACGGCGCCGGGTCGGCCGGGTCGGTGATCTCCACCTTGACCGCCCGCGCGAGGTAGGGCCGCAGCACCAGGTAGGCGCGGGCGTCGGCCTCCATGCCGGCGACCCGGCGGGCGGCCTCGGCGTCGAGCGACTCCGCCGTGCCGAGATAGCCGGCCTCGATGCGGGCACGCCCCACGCGGAGCGCGCCGTCGGCGACCACGATCCGGGTCGAGCCGTAGGCGTTGAAGGCCAGGGCCAGCAGCACCACGATCGCAGCGGTCAGGCCCCATGCCAGGGCGGCAGGCATCGAGACGATCATGGCCAGCCAGAGGGTGGCCTCGAACATGATGCCCTGCACCCACCAGCGCAGCGGCACATTCAGGCGCTCGTCGTACGCAGCGGTGCTCACGAAGGGAGAGTTTTTCATCCCGCTGCCCGCGACCCGCGATAGGGTCCGCCCCGTGCCTGAATCGACCCTCGACCCGAGCACCGGCCCGTCCGTTGACATCGCCATCCTCCGCCTTGATCCGGCTGTACCGGCGCCAGCCTATGCGCACCCCGGTGACGCGGGTGCGGACCTGGTCACCACTGCCGACGTGACGCTGGCTCCGGGCGAGCGGGCGCTGGTCCCCACCGGGGTGGCGATCGCGCTGCCGCACGGCTATGTCGCGCTGGTGCACCCGCGCTCCGGCCTCGCCGCCCGGCACGGCCTCTCGATCGTGAACACGCCGGGCACCGTGGACGCGGGCTACCGTGGCGAGATCAAGGTGTTGCTGATCAACCTCGACCCGCACGAGCCGATCGTGCTGCGGCGCGGTGACCGGGTCGCTCAGCTGGTCATCCAGCGGGTCGAGACGGCCCGCTTCGTGGAGGTGGAAGTGCTGCCTGACTCCGTGCGGGGTGCGGGAGGCTACGGTTCTACCGGAGGGTTCTCGCAGGGCTGAGCCTGTGGGACAGACGTCAGAGAGAGCAGTGCGTTGAAGTTTCGTCGCAAGTCCAAGGCCGAGGACCAGGTCGAGCCTGCTGAGGTCGCTCCCGATGCCGCCCAGGCGAGCCCCGCAGACGGCAGCACCGACGTCGCGAAGGACGCCGGCGTCGAGTCGCCCGCGGCCGCCGGCCCGCGAGGTCCGTTCGACGCCGACGAGATGCCGGCCGACGCGCCCGAGGTCGCGCGCATCGACCTCGGCTCGCTGCAGATCCCCGCAGTCGACGGGCTCGAGCTGCGCCTCCAGATCGACGAGAACAGTGGGGCGATCGCCGCCGTACTGCTGACCGGTGAGGAGGGCGCGATCGAGCTGCGTGCCTTCGCCGCACCGCGCCACGGCGACCTGTGGGCCGAGGTGCTGCCGCAGCTGGCCGCCGACGTCCAGCAGCGCGGCGGCCAGGTGGGCCAGCGCGACGGCAACTTCGGTCCCGAGCTCGTCTGCCAGCTCGGCGTCACCCTGCCCGACGGCGAGGAGGGCGTGCAGCCCTCGCGCATCCTCGGCATCAACGGCCCGCGCTGGCTGCTGCGGGTCACGTTCCTCGGCCGGCCCGCCGTGGAGCAGGAGGTCGGCGAGGCCTGGGAGCAGGTGCTCCACCACATCGTGGTCAACCGCGGCCGCACCGCCATGCCCAAGGGCGAGGCGCTGCCCATCGTGCTGCCCCCTGACGCGCAGCAGGTCGTCGAGGCGTGATCGCATGAGCGAGCGTAGCGAGCGAGTCATCCAACGCAGCGCCGTATGTGCCTCACGCGCGCACGCAGGCCGGCGTCCCTGGGCGCGGGGAGTACGGGCATGAGCAAGGGCCGCCTGCGCCAGACGCTGAGCAACTGGGCCAACAACGAGGACCAGCACGCCCGCGACCTCAAGGAGGAGTACGCCGCGGCCAGCGTCACGCCGATCGTCGACGCCCCGGACCGTGAGGTGGTCCGCCTGCGCGGCACGCTGCGCACGGTCACGCTGCGCCCACGGGGTGGCGTACCCGCGCTCGAGGCGGAGCTCTTCGACGGCTCCGACGTGATCACCGTCGTCTGGCTGGGCCGTCGCCGCATCGCCGGCATCACGCCCGGGCGGTCGCTCCAGGTGCAGGGCCGGATCGGACGCCACGACGGCATCCGGACCATGTACAACCCGCGCTACGAGCTCATGCCGTGACGAACGAGGACTCGACGACTCCCGCCGGCTCGACCGACGCCCAGCCCGCCGCTCAGCACGAGCACGTCGGCGTCGAGACCGTCGAGGCGGTCGTACGGCGGCAGATGGCTGCCTCCCTCGGCGGCCGTCGCGGCATGCTCGAGGCCGGCCTGCCCGGGCTGGCCTTCACCGCGGCCTGGCTGATCGTCAAGGACATCCGGGTAGCGCTGATCGCCGGCGCCGCCATCGCCGCCGTCGCCCTGGTGCTCCGGCTGGTGCAGCGCTCCACGATCCAGTACGTCGCGAACGCCGTCGTCGGCATCGCGATCGGCTGGCTCGTGGTCCACATCGCCCGGGGGATGGGCGGCAGCCAGGAGGACCAGGCGCTCGCCTTCTTCGTCCCGGGCGTCGTCATCACCGGCGTCTACACCGTGGCGCTCGTGTTCAGCTGCCTCGTCCGCTGGCCGGCGATCGGCTTCATGGTCGGCAGCGTGGCCGGTGACCCGCTCGAGTGGCACCAGGACCGCCAGGTCGTCTCGCTGTGCACCCGGCTGACGTGGCTGTTCCTGGCTCCGGGCGCGATCCTCGCGCTGGTCGAGGGGATCGTGATCCTCCTCGGGTACGGCGGGGCGATGCACAAGGATGCGGCGGTGCTGGTGCTCGGCATCATCCGGCTCGGGGTCGGCTGGCCGCTGCGGCTGGTGGCGTGGGGTGGGATGGTGTGGATGCTGGCGCGCAACGCCACGCCGCTCGAGGGGTCGGCGCCGCCGCTGCGCGACTGAGTGGCGGTGTCGTCCGAGGGCGCGTACCGGAGGGCGCCTGCCGGAGGACGCGCCGACGAAGTCGCCGCGCGGCCGTAGGCGCAAAGCCCGAAGTACGCGCCCTCGGACGACACCGCCGTGCGGTGGACGCGTCGGGGCGA
>Ga0164242_10003733_pt1 | contig 17267 bp, 14 predicted proteins | sample OricomgcompostMG_FD_108783 | JGI IMG/M metagenome (GOLD analysis project Ga0164242, IMG submission 108783) | Miracle-Growth compost microbial communities from Emeryville, California, USA - Original compost - Miracle growth compost (MG) ...
GGAGGTGGTAGATCATGCGTGAAGTGCTGGACGATCTGATGAGCCGGTGGAATGCCGGCGAGGACGTCGGAATGGGCACAGTCGTCGCCACCTGGCGTTCGGCACCCCGGCAGCCCGGTGCGTCGATGCTGGTGGACACGGAGGGAGCCGCAGTCGGCTCGGTCTCCGGAGGGTGTGTCGAGGGTGCGGTCTACGAGCTCGCGGAGGCTGTCATCGAGACGGGCACACCTGTCCTGCAACGGTATGGGATCAGCGACGAGGACGCCTTCGCCGTCGGTCTGACCTGCGGTGGCATCCTCGACGTCTACGTCGAGCGCGTCTCCCGGACGTCCTACCCGGAGCTCGGCGACGTGGCGGCTGACATCGAGGCCGGGCGACCTGTGGCCGTCGCCACCGTTGTGGATCATCCGGACCCGTCGCATGTCGGACGCCGGATGATCGTGCGACCGGACGAGCGGACCGGCACGATCGGCAGCGCCCGTGCGGACGATGCCATCACCGACGACGTGCGTGGCCTGCTCGCCATCGGTCAGAGCGACACCCTCACCTACGGTCCCGACGGTGAGCGTCGTGGTGAGGGGATGCGCGTGTTCGCAGCGACATTCGCCCCAGCCCCACGCATGCTGGTCTTCGGCGCGATCGACTTCGCCGCGGCCTGCGCACGGGTCGGCAAGTTCCTCGGCTACACCGTGACCGTCTGCGACGCCCGACCGGTGTTCGCCACGGCCACTCGCTTTCCCGAGGCGGACGAGGTCATCGTGAAGTGGCCGCACCGGTATCTCGCCGAGCAGGCGGAAGCCGGCCTGATCGACGAGCGCACGGTCATCTGTGTGCTCACGCACGACCCGAAGTTCGACGTGCCGCTGCTCAAGGTCGCGCTGCGCCTTCCCGCCGTCGCGTACATCGGCGCCATGGGCGCGCGGCGCACCCATGACGACCGCCTCGCGCGCCTGCGCGAGGAGGGCATGACAGAGGAGGAGCTGGGCCGGCTCTGCAGCCCCATCGGTCTGGACCTCGGCGCGCGCACCCCACAGGAGACGGCGATCAGCATCGCCGCGGAGATCGTCGCACTGAAGTGGGGTGGCGGCGGCAAACGACTGAGCGACACGGAAGGGCCCATGCACCACCACGATCGGCCCGAATCAGAACCAGATCCGGGCGATCGCTTGCCTTCGGACCCGGAACGCAGCACGATCAAGTAACTCGACCCGACAGAGGAGTCAATGATGACCCGAATCAGTGTCCAGGTTGACGGCGTCCAGTACACCGACGAGGTGGAGCCGCGAACCCTGCTCGTGCACTACTTGCGCGAGCGGCTCGGCAAGACCGGCACCATGGTCGGGTGTGACACCAGCAACTGCGGTGCATGCACCGTCCATCTCGACGGCAAGAGCGTGAAGTCGTGCAACGTGCTGGCCGTTCAGGCCGATGGCCACGAGGTGACCACGGTCGAGGGTCTCGCGCAGGACGGCGAGCTGCACCCGATGCAGCAGGCCTTCCACGACAACCACTCGCTCCAGTGCGGCTACTGCACGCCCGGGATGATCATGGCGTCGATCGATCTGCTGAACGACAACCCGCACCCGTCGGAGGACGAGATCCGAACCGGTCTCGAGGGAAACCTGTGTCGTTGCACCGGGTATCAGAACATCGTCAAGGCCGTCCAGCAGGCGGCGGGAAGTGGGCAGTCATGACGACCATCGACGATCGGCCGGCAGAGGGCACGCACGAGATCGGTGCGTCTCGCACCCGCAAGGAGGACCGGCACCTGATCACCGGGCACGGCACCTTCGTGGACAACATGGTCCTGCCCGGCATGGTGCACCTCGCGATCCTGCGCAGCCCGATGGCCCATGCCAAGATCACGTCCATCGACGTCGACGAGGCCAAGACGTATCCCGGCGTGGTCGGGGTGTTCACCGGCGCGGACTTCGCAGACACCCAAGGCGATCTGCCGTGTGCCTGGCCCGTCACGCCGGACATGGTCAACCCTGGTGCGCCGAGCCTCGCGGTCGAACAGGTCAACTTCGCCGGCGACGCCGTGGCCGTCGTCGCCGCGCGGAGCGCGGCTGAGGCGGCCGATGCCCTCGAAGCCATCGAGGTCGAATACGACCAGCTTCCACCGGTGCTCGACCTCGAGGCGGCCCTGGCGGATGGCGCGCCACTGGTGCACCCGAACACCACGTCCAACAAGTGCTACACCTGGGTATTCGACTCTGCAGAAGCAGGCAGCGGTGGGTCGATGGACGAGGCGCGACGCGACGCAGAGGTCACCGTCACGCGCCGGTTCCTCCAGCAACGGCTCAGCCCCTCCTTCATGGAGCCACGCTCGACCCTGGTGCAGCCGGTCGGTGAAGCGGTGACGATCTGGTCGGCCACCCAGATCCCGCACATCCTGCGCACCATGCTCGCACTCACCCTCGGCATTCCCGAGCACAAGGTGCGCGCAGTCGCACCCGATGTCGGCGGTGGGTTCGGCGGCAAGATCACGATCACACCTGAGGAGGTCATCACCACTCTGGTCGCGCGCCGGCTCGGCAAGCCTGCGAAGTACACGGAGACCCGCTCGGAGACGATGGAGGCCGCGCACCACGGGCGCGGGCAGATCCAGGACATCACCATCACGGCGAAGCGTGACGGGACGATCACCGGACTGGACGTGCACCTCACCGCGGACCTGGGTGCCTACCTGCGGCTGATCACTCCGGGCATTCCGCTGCTGGGCGCATTCATGTATCCGGGCATCTACAAGTTCCCCGCCTACCACATGTCGTGTGACGGCGTCTTCACCACCAAGGTGCCGACGGACGCCTATCGCGGCGCCGGGCGCCCGGAGGCGACCTTCGCCGTCGAACGCATCATGGACGAGCTCGCAGCCGAGCTCGACATGGATCCGCTCGAGTTGCGGCGCAAGAACTGGATCGGCCACGAGGAGTTCCCGTTCACCACGGTCGCCGGGCTGACCTACGACACCGGCAACTACGAGGCCGCGACCGACAAGGCGGTCGAGCTCGTCGGATGGGACGAGCTGCGACAGGAGCAGGCCAGACGTCGCGAGTCCAAGGACCCGGTGCAGCTCGGCCTCGGTGTCTCGACGTTCACCGAGATGTGCGGCATCGCTCCGTCGCGAGTGCTCGGGTCGCTGAGCTTCGGCTCGGGCGGCTGGGAGAACGCCTCTGTCCGTATGCTGCCCACCGGCAAGGTGGAGGTCGTCACCGGCATCAGCCCACACGGTCAGGGTCACGAGACCGGCTTCAGCCAGATCGTGGCGGACCGGCTCGGCATACCCTTCGACGACATCGAGATCATCCACGGCGACACGCAGGTCTCTCCCAAGGGCCTGGACACCTACGGGTCGAGATCCCTGTCGGTCGGCGGCATCGCGGTCGTCAAGGCCGTGGACAAGGTGATCGCGAAGGCACGTCGGGTGGCCGCTCATCTGCTCGAGGCCAACGAGGACGACCTCGAGTTCGAAGGCGGTTCGTTCTCCGTCAAGGGCGCACCCGGCTCGTCGGTGTCCATGCCCGAGATCGCGTTCGCGGTCTTCGTGGCGCACAACCTGCCGGACGGCATGGAGCCCAGCCTCGACTCGGAGGCCGCCTACGACCCGGTCAACTTCTCGTTCCCGCATGGCACGCACCTGTGCGCTGTCGAGGTCGACACCGAGACCGGGCAGGTCAAGCTGGTCAAGTACGGCTGTGTGGACGATGTCGGCACTCCCATCAACCCGATGCTGATCGACGGTCAGGTGCATGGCGGACTCGCCCAGGGCATCGCACAGGCTCTGTTCGAAGAGGTGGTCTACGACGACGCCGGCAACCTGGTCACGGGCTCCTTCGTCGACTACACCCTGCCGACCGCGGCGGACCTGCCATCGTTCCTGACCGATCGGACGGTGACTCCGTCCACCGACAACCCGTTGGGCGTCAAGGGAGTCGGGGAGGCGGGCACCATCGCCTCGACGCCGGCCATCGTCAACGCGGTGGTCGACGCGCTGCGTCCCTTCGGTGTGCAGGACATCGCGATGCCGTGCACCCCGGAGCGGGTGTGGCGAGCGATTCAGAGCTCCGGTGAGAACACCCAGGGTGCGGCCGACGAGTCGACACAGGCGCACTTCGACACCACGGAAGGAGACGCGTGATGATTCCGTCCCAGTTCGACTATGCGGCACCCGAGTCCGTCGAGGAGGCCCTTGCGGCACTCGCCGAGGCGGGTGACGACGCAAAGGTGCTTGCGGGTGGGCAGAGTCTGCTGCCCGTGCTGAGGATGCGACTCAACGCACCCGAGAAGCTCATCGATCTCGGCCGGATCCCGGCCCTGCGCGAGATCGGCGAGGACGGTGACCACATCGTGATCGGCGCCATGGCCACCCATGACGACGTCCTGCGCAACGAGCTCGTGAAGGAGCACGCACTGCTGCTGCACAAGACGCTCATCGAGGTCGCCGACCCACAGATCAGGCACCGCGGCACCGTGGGTGGTGCGCTGGTGCACGCCGACCCTGCCGGTGATGTCGGCACGGCGGCGCTGGCGCTCGACGCAGAGCTCGTCATCGCGGGGGCCGGCGGGTCGACGCGCACCGTGTCCGCGAAGGATTTCTTCGTCGACCTCTTCGAGACCGTCGTCCAGGACGGTGAGCTCCTGACCCAGATCCGAGTGCCCAAGCACACGGGGTGGGGCGCGCACTACGAGAAGTTCGTGCGGGTTGCGCACCAGTGGGCGATCGTCGCGGTCGGCGCGACCGTGCGGGTGGACGGCGGCAGCATCGCCGAGGCACGGGTCGCCCTCACCAACATGGGCAGCACGCCCGTGCGGGCCGAGGCGGTCGAGCAGGCGCTGGTCGGCAAGCCGGCCACTGCCGACGCGGTGCGGGAGGCCGCTGCGCGAGCTGCGGAGGGCACCACCCCGCCCTCCGATCTGAACGGTGACGCGGCATACCGGAAGCATCTGGCCGGGGTCCTCACCCGGCGCGCCGTGCTCGCGGCTGCGGGGGAGTGAGATCGTGCAGCTGACTCACCAGTTCACGGTTCCCGCGTCGGTCGACGTCACCTGGGACACCTTCATGGACCTGCAGGGCGTGGCCGAGTGCTTCCCGGGCGCGACGGTCACCAGCGTCGACGGCGACTCGTTCGAAGGAACGGTCAAGGTCAAGCTCGGTCCGATCGCCCTGGTCTACAAGGGCAGCGGCACGTTCGTCGAGCGCGATGACACCGCTCATCGTGCCGCCATCGAGGCCAAGGGCAAGGACAAGCGCGGCAACGGGACGGCCGGGGCCACCGCGACGATCGAGCTGTCGTCGGAGGGCGACCACACCGCTGTGCAGGTGGTGACCGACCTGAAGGTGACCGGCAAGCCCGCGCAGTTCGGCCGAGGTGTCATGCAGGACGTCTCGGACAAGCTGCTCGGTCAGTTCGTCTCGTGCCTCGAGCAACGGCTCGCAGGTGGAAGTCCCTCCGAGGAGTCCGGGACGCCAGCGCCCGCGGCGCAGGTCACCGCGGCACCCGCGACCTCGACCGACGAACCGTCGACAACCGGGCCGCCTCCACCTCCGCGGCCGAGCAGCACGACGCCGGCGAGCTCCGGCTCCGATGCGCTCGACCTCGGCAGCGCCGTGCTGCCGACGCTGGCCAAGAGCTATGCGCCGTATGCCGTGGCCGGCCTCATCGGCATCGTGCTCGGCATACTGCTGGGCCGGCGTCGCGGGGGCTGATCAGCTCGCCGACACCGGGATCGCCGACATCGCCGTCCACTGCTTCCAGCTCAGCGCCCAGTCGTAGAGCTCGGTGCGGCTGTCGGACAGCTTCGTGCGCGTGCCGGTGACCTCGACCGGGTCGCCATAGATCGCCGTCTTGAAGTAGGCCTTGGCGTCCGCGGTCGACAGGTTGATGCAGCCGTGCGAGACGTTGGCCTTGCCCTGCCACTGCACGGTCTCGGGGTTGGCGTGGATGAACTCGCCGTTGTTGTTGATGCGGACCGCCCAGTGCTCCATGAGCTTGTAGTGGAACAGCTCGGACTTCATCACGATGTTCTTGTACTTCTCGGTGACGATGCTGATGCCCGAGCGGGTGTTGCGATTGAGCTGGCTGTCCAGACCGTAGGACGCCGGATACTTCGCGACCTTCTTGCCGTCGCGATAGATGACGATGTGGTGTGTCCTGGCGTCGGCCTTCACGATCTGGGACCGTCCGATGTTGAAGTGCCAGTCGAAGTTCTGGACGCCGGTCACGCCGCCTCCCCAGTCGAGGTCGGCGAGGGGGAGCGTCACGTGGACCTGCGTGTGCGCCGGCCAGTACTTCTTGGTCCGGAAGTGAACCGTGGAGTTGGGAGCGTTGTCCGGCAGCCAGGCCCAGCTGCCCTGCGCAGCCTTCCACGGACCGTTCGAACCGTCCGGACGGATCATGACCTTCAGATGCTTTTGAACATCCGCCTTGTTGACGACCTTCGCGCCGAACTTGACGACGATCGGCGCCGCGACGCCGACGGTCCAGTCCGAGCCGATGTTCGCGGTCGCACGCACGGTGGCGGTTGCCGGTGTGGACTGCGTCGTGCCGGTCGCGCTCGGGCCGGTGGCCGCCCGAGCGGTCCACGACCACGTGGTGTCGGGTGGCATCAGCCCCGTTGACGTCCAGGACGTCTTGTCGGCGGACAGCGTCCCCGGAACGGTCTTGCCGTCGCCGTCCACCACGCTCATCTTCGTGAGCGCCCCGGATCCCACGGTGAGGGTGAGCGGCTGCCCGAAGGGGACCTTGCCGTCCGTGGTGTCGGCCGCCTGCACCACGGGGGGCTTGGGCGTCGTCGTGCTCGGTGTGGGCGAGGCGGATCGGCTGTGCTCGGCCATGGGCGCGGTGCCGGATGCACGATCCTGGCTCGTCGAGCAGCCGGTGACCAGGCACAGCGCGACCGCCGTGGACGCGGCCACACCCCACCAACGTCTGCTGCGAGCAGTCGACAATGCCTCGCCCTTTCCCGAGCTTTGTGGCGGTCCTCCGAGACCCCCGACCAGATGCTGCGGCAACCGACTGCCGCGAACTCACACCATGGCCGCTCCAACATGGTATGTGCCGAACATCACGGAAGCGCACCGCGGGGCCCTGACACGCCGACCCCGTCCTGCTCAACTCGCTCGGTGCGGGCCGGGGGAGTGAACGCCACCACCGGCGGCTCGATCGGCAGCCCGCTCGTATGCCGCGGCGTTGCGCCAGAGGATGTCGGTCCAGTCGAAGGGCGGCACCACCCGGCGATTGTGCTCCACGATCTTCCGCAGCTGCTCTGGTGCCCTGCACAGGTGAGCGATCTGCTCCGCCATCTCGCCGTCCGTGGTCGTCAGCACGCCGTCCAGGCCGTCGGTGATGAAGTCTCCGACACCGGTGCCGTGCTTCGCGACGACCGCGAGCCCTGCGGTGCGCGCCTCGAGGGGTGCGATGCCGAAGGACTCGAGATTGGCCGGAGCGACATAGATGTCGGCGGATCGATAGATCTGCTTGATCTGCGGGTGGCCCAGCTCGCCCGTCAGACGAACCCACGCGCTCATACCCCAGTGGTCGATGCCGCGCTGGATCTCCTCGCGCAAGGGGCCGTCGCCGATGATGTCGGCCCGGATGGCAGTGTCCCGAGGCACCATCGCGCGGGTCTCGTGCAGCATGCGCAGGAGCGCCTGGGGCCGTTTGCGCCGGGCGAGCCGCATGACGCTGACGAGCTTCACGTGATCGTGCTCCTGCACGGGACCGGTCGGTGCCCACTCGTGCGTGTCGACGGCGTTGGGCAGGACGAGGACCTCGTCGCCGTTGCCGAGGGCCCGCCGCACCGGCTCCGCGGCGGCCTCGCTCACCGCCGCGAACTGGATCGGCAGGCGGCTCCAGCTTCCGCCGCGGAAGACTGTGCGAAAGATCGGCCAGGCACTGTCCCACATCGAGTGGATCGTGATGACCGTGGGAACGCCCGCACGGGCGGCGGCGCGCGACATGAGGAACGACTGCGGCGAGATCGCCGAGATGTGCGCGTGCACGACGTCGACACCCTCCAGCATGCCGCTCTCGATCGCCCGCCCCCGCACGACTCGGACGCCGTCGATCACCTCGTCGGGGTCGCGACCCGCGGTGCGGGTCAGGACTGTGACGTCCAGGCCGGTCATTGCCTGCCGGGTCGCCAGATCGTGCACCAGGATCTCGACTCCACCCACCGTCGGCAGGTAGGTGTCGGTCACGTGCAGGATCTTCATCGCGTCCAACCGTGCCACATGCCGCAGCGACCGCGTGACGACGCGGCCGCTGCGGTCACAAGTCGTGGCGTCAGCGCAGGTGGTGCACCTCCTGCAGCCCATAGACGGGTGTGGGGATGCCCTCGAACCGTGCCTTGAGCTGAAGGGCGAGATAGAGCGAGTAGTGCCGGGACTGATGCAGATTGCCACCGTGGAACCACAGAGCCTCGACCTGGGTCGGCTTCCACATGTTGCGCTGCTCGCCCTCCCAGGGCCCCGGGTCCTTGGTGGTGTCGGAGCCCAGGCCCCAGACCTTGCCGACCCTGTCCGCGGTCTCCTGGTCGATCAGGTCGGCCACCCAGCCATTCATCGAGCCGTATCCGGTTGCATAGACCACGAGATCGGCCTCGAGCTCGGTCCCGTCGTCGAGCACGACCGTATGCGGGGTGAGATGGTCGACCTGCCCGTGCTCCAGCCGGATCTTGCCGTCGGCGACGAGGTCGGCGGCGCCGACATCGATGTAGTAGCCGGATCCTCGGCGCAGGTACTTCATGAACAGGCCGGAGCCGTCGTCGCCCCAGTCGTGCCAGAAGCCGGCCTGCTCGAGCCGCTCGTAGAAGTCCTTGTCCCGCTCGGCCATCTGCTGGTAGAGCGGGATCTGGAACTCGTGCATGATCCGGTAGGGGAGCGAGGCGAAGATCATGTCGGCCTTGTCGGTCGTCACACCGGACTCGACTGCACGCTCCGAGTAGAGATCACCCAGACCGATGTCCATCAGGGATGCCGACTTGACGATGTGCGTGGACGAGCGCTGCACCATCGTCACGTCGGCGCCGTTCTCCCACAACGCGCCACAGATGTCGTGCGCCGAGTTGTTGGAGCCGATGACGACGACCTTCTTGCCCGCATACGCCTCTGGTCCGGGGTGCTGCGACGAGTGCTGCTGCTCGCCCTCGAAGACGTCCATCCCCGGGAAGGCGGGCAGGTTGGGTTTGCCCGACATGCCGGTCGCGAAGACCAGCTGCTTCGGATGCAGCACCACCTCCTCGCCGTCGCGGTCCACGTGCACGGTCCACGTCTTGGTCTGCTCGTCGAACGCCGCCGACGTCACCGTGGACCGCGACCAGTACGGCACCTCCATGACTCGCGTATACATCTCGAGCCAGTCGGCGATCTTGTCCTTGGGAGCGAAGACCGGCCAGTTCTTCGGAAACGGCAGGTAGGGCAGATGGTCGTACCACACCGGATCGTGCAGGCACAGCGACTTGTACCGGCCGCGCCACTGATCGCCCGGACGGTCGTGTCGGTCCAGGACCACCGCCGGCACGCGCAGCTGACGCAGCCGTGCCCCGAGCGCGATACCGCCCTGGCCGCCTCCGATCACCACGACATACGGCTGGCGGCTGGTGCCCAGCTCACGGTCCTCCTGCTCCCGCTCCTCCTTCCAGGACAGTCGTCCGGGACGCAACGTGTGGCTGACGCCCTGTGGTCGATCAGCACCCTGGGGCTCCTCGAACCCCTTGAGCTCACGCAGGCTGGTCAACAGCGTCCAGGCGCCCTCGTCCTTCAGTCGAAGATGTCCCTTGGCCCGGCCCGTCGCGGTCTCGAAGGCGATCCAGGCCTCGACGACCCCGTCGGCGGCCGTGGCCGGCTCGGTCGTCCGGAAGCCGTGCGGATCCGCCTGGTCGAGGCAGTGCTGCAACAGATCAGCAACACCCGCACGCCCCTCGACGGTCTTGATGTTCCAGGTGAAGGCGACCAGGTCACGCCAGAAGCAGTCGTTGGCGAACATGCCCGCGGCACGCTCCACGTCGCGAGCCACGAGAGCCGCCTCGAAGTCCTGAAGCCACGCGTCGACTCGCTCGTCCGGCGTGCTGGTGGCGCTCTGGGCACCGATGGTCTGGGTCATGTGCTCGCTCCTCACCTGGTGTGTGACTCACAGCACACCGCGTGAGTACGCTGAATGGAAGAGTTGCACGACGTTGCACGGAGTGGGTCGAGTGGGTGACTACAGCGCCATCGCGCCAGGCACCGACCTGCCGTCGTATGCACGAGAGCTGGTGCAGATCCACGACGCCGTGATCAGTGGCAGCCGTTCATCCCTCCGTCCGCGCGCCGTCGTCTCGCGCTCATGGTCACGGGTGCTGCAACTGGGACTGGACGCCGACGGCCAGAACCCCCGACAGATGCTCTCGGTCGACGAGGTGGAAGACCTGCGGCGCGCGTCCCCGCTGAGTCGGGTCATCGACGGCCTGCAGCGGGTCGTCACCTCCGTCGCAGATGCCTCACACTTCCTCATGGTGGTGACCGACGCCGACGGCGTCATCCTCTGGCGCAAGGGCGCATCGGCCGTATGCCGCAGGGCCGACTCGCTGGGATTCGCGCACGGGGCGAGGTGGACCGAGGCCGCGGTCGGCACGAATGCGATCGGCACCGCGCTCACGGAGGCGGCTCCAGTACAGCTCTTCTCCGGCGAGCACTTCGAGCAGGCCCAGCACCCGTGGTACTGCACGGCATACCCGATCCACGATCCGAGAACTGGAGATCTGCTGGGCATCGTCGATGTCAGTGGTCCGGCGCTCACGCTGCATCCCGCCATCGGTGCCCTGGTCGAGACGGCGGTGCTGCTGGCCGAGTCGCAGCTGTGGCAGCACCACGAGCGCAGTCTCGAACAGCTCCGCGCGTCCACTGCCGCGGTCCTCGCCGGTCTGAATGGACCGATGCTCGTGGTCGATCGCGACGGCTGGGTCGCGCACAGTGTGGGAGTCGCGGCACGCGATCGTGTCGCGGTCCCTCGAGCGGACAAGCCCCTCGCGGTGCCGGGCCTCGGAGTGTGTCTGCCGGAGCCGGTCGGCCAGGGCTGGCTGGTGCGACCCGTCACGGCGGGTCGCACCATCACGGTGCGGCTGCAGCCGGGATCGGAACCGACGCTCGAGGTCGACTCGGAGGCAGGAGTCTGGCGCAGTGCATTGTCTCGGCGGCACGCCGAGATCCTCCAGATCCTGCACGGGGCCGGCCCGGCCGGGCAGACCGCGCGTCAACTGAGCGCAGCTCTCTTCGGCGATGTGGAGCACGTGGTGTCGGTGCGCGCCGAGATCTCGCGGCTGCGCCGAACCTGCGGCGCGATCGTGACGGGTAGTCCCTACCGGATCTCGGAGGGCGTCACCCTTGTGCTGGCCGGGCCCGAGGCATAGCCGGCGAGAGTCTTCCCAGCCGCATATTTACAACATACATTGGAAATATGCGAGGTACAGGGATCGATGTTCTGATGACCGCGGCACGGCCGCGTCCGTCCCCCCGCGCCGATGCAGCGGCACCGGCCGACTGGCGAGAACAAGCGGCATGCCGGCACGAGAATCCCGAGCTGTTCTTCCCCATCGGCACCTCGGGTCCGGCGCTGGACCAGATCGACGAGGCGAAGGCCGTCTGCGCGAGGTGTCCGGTGCGGGAGATCTGCCTGCAGGTGGCGCTCGACCACGGTGAGGACGAGGGGATCTGGGGTGGCACCACACCGCAGGAGCGCCGCGAGCTGATCCGGCGGCGACGGCGCGGAGTGCAGACCGTTCCACGCCGCCGCGCCACCGGCTCATAGCCCGCCCGACCGGGCAAGGGAGGGTGGGCCCGGCCGGACGGGGGGCAATGAGGTCATGTCTCGCCGCCACGCCATGAGCCTGCACTCAGCCTAATGTGGAACCCCGTGGTCGGCACCAAGGACAGGTGAGATCGACCAGTTCTTCCAAATGGGCGCCTCGGACTGCAACAACACTGTCAGGCAACGAAGTTGAGTCCTTTGACGGGGACGTTCACGACCCGCGTCCTCGGGGAGGGCAGAGAGCTGATCACCCCAGTTCGAGTGCATCCCGTGAACCCCTCCGCCCTCTGACACGCCGCCGCGCATACTTGAGACACGACGAAAGGAAGCACATGCCTACACCCACGCCCGACGACAAGTTCTCCTTCGGCCTCTGGACCGTCGGGTGGACCGCCCGCGACCAGTTCGGGCTGGCCACCCGACCCGCGCTCGATCCCCTCGAGTCCGTGCGCCGCCTCAAGGAGCTCGGCGCCTGGGGGTTCACGTTCCACGACAACGACGTCATCCCCTTCGGCGCGTCCGCCACGGAGCGAGACAAGATCCTCGGCAACCTGAAGGATGTCGTCGACGAGACCGGCATGGTCGTCGAGATGGTCACGACCGACACCTTCAGCCACCCGGTCTTCAAGGACGGCGCGTTCACGTCGAACGACCGCGGGGTGCGCCGGTTCGGGCTGCGCAAGGTGCTCGAGAACGTCGACCTGGCGGGTGAGCTGGGGGCGCGAACCTTCGTCATGTGGGGCGGCCGTGAGGGGAGCGAGTACGACTCGTCCAAGGACCTGCACGCCGCGCTCGACCGCTACGCGGAAGGCATCGACACGGTCGCGGCCCACATCAAGTCGCGCGGCTACGACCTTCGCATCGCGTTGGAGCCCAAGCCGAACGAGCCTCGCGGCAACATCTTCCTGCCCAGCATCGGCCATGCGATCGCGTTCATCGGGCGCCTCGAGCACGGCGACATCGTCGGTGTGAACCCGGAGACCGGGCACGAGCAGATGGCCACCCTCAACTACACCCATGGGCTGGCCGAGGCGATCTGGTGCGACAAGCTCTTCCACATCGATCTCAACGGCCAGCACGGCCCGATGTATGACCAGGACCTGGTCTTCGGCCACGGCGACCTGATCAGTGCGTTCTTCACCGTCGACCTGCTCGAGAACGGCTTCCCCGGCAAGCCAGGGGCGTATGACGGGGCTCGCCACTTCGACTACAAGCCGTCGCGCACGGAGCACGCGCAGGGCCAGTGGGACTCTGCGGCGGCAAACATGGAGATGTACCTGATGCTGAAGGAGCGGGCCACCGCATTCCGCGCCGATCCGGCTGTGCAGGACGCCATGGACGCAGCAGGTGTGACAGGCCTCAGCGAACCGACCCTGGCCGCAGGGGAGTCCATCGAGGATCTCCTGGCGGATCGCACGGCATACGAGGACTTCGACCCGGATGCGGCGGGGGAGCGCAACTACGGCTTCGTCCAGCTGCACCAGCTCGCCATGCGGCACCTGATGGGCTTCGCCGCGAGCTGAGGGGCGGCGAGGACAGCCGTGTTGGCGCTCGGCACTCGGACGCCGTAGATTAGTTAGTGGATGTGAACTAACTGTTGTCGAGTCGTCTGACGAGGGAAGTCCGAGTGCCGAGCAAGAATGCCGCGGCCGAGCGCGCCGCACTACGACGAGAGCGAGCGGCCCGGGACACCGCCAGCCCGCACTACAAGTGGATCGTGCTGTCCAACACGACCTTGGGTGTGCTGATGGCGACGATCAACTCGTCGATCCTCCTCATCGCACTGCCGGACATCTTCCGGGGGATCGACATCAACCCGCTGACTCCCGGCAACACCAGCCTGCTGCTGTGGCTAATCATGGGCTACCTCGTGGTGACCGCCGTCCTGGTGGTGGGCCTGGGACGCCTGGGGGACATGTTCGGGCGAGTGCGCACCTACAACCTCGGGTTCGCGATCTTCACGCTCTTCTCGATCCTGCTCGCGGTCACCTGGATGCACGGCACCGCGGGCGGTCTGTGGCTGGTCGCCATGCGCATCTTCCAGGGCGTGGGCGGGGCGCTGCTGATGGCCAACTCGAGCGCCATCATCACCGACGCGTTCCCCTCCCATCAGCGCGGCCTCGGCCTGGGACTGAACATGGTGGCCGGTATCGCCGGCTCGTTCATCGGTCTGGTCGTGGGCGGGCTGCTGGCTCCGATCGAGTGGCACCTGGTCTTCTTCGTGTCCGTGCCCTTCGGTCTGTTCGGCACGATCTGGGCGTACTACAAGCTGCACGACACCGGGGTGCGTCGACATGCGCGGATGGACTGGTGGGGCAACCTGACGTTCGCCGTCGGCCTGATCGCCGTCCTGGTCGGAATCACCTACGGCATCCAGCCCTACAACGGCCACACGATGGGCTGGACCAACCCCTGGGTGCTCCTGGCCCTGATCGGCGGCTGTGTGGTGCTGGCGATCTTCTGCGTCATCGAGACCAAGGTCCCCGAACCCATGTTCCGGCTCGATCTGTTCAAGATCCGGGCCTTTACCTTCGGCAACTTCGCGGGTCTGCTCAGCGCCCTCGGCCGCGGCGGGCTGATGTTCATCCTCATCATCTGGTTGCAGGGCATCTGGCTGCCCCGGCACGGCTTCAGCTTCGCCTCGACGCCGTTGTGGGCCGGCATCTACATGCTGCCGATGACCGTCGGCTTCCTGGTGGCGGGACCCACCTCCGGGTGGATGTCGGACCGATTCGGCGCCCGGGCCTTCGCCACCGGCGGAATGCTGATCGCCGCAGCGAGCTTTGTGTGGCTCTACCTGCTGCCGGTCAACTTCACCTACTGGCAGTTCGCGATCGCCCTGCTGGTCAACGGTCTCGGCATGGGCCTGTTCGCCGCGCCGAACCGCACCGGCATCATGAACAGCCTCCCGGCCCACCAGCGCGGGGTCGGCTCGGGCATGAGCTACACGTTCCAGAACTCTGCGATGGTGCTGTCCATCGGCATCTTCTTCTCCCTGATGATCACCGGCCTGGCCAGCTCGCTGCCGCACACGCTCTACTCCGGACTGACGGCACAGGGCGTCCCCGCGGCGGACGCCCATCGAATCGCCGGACTCCCGCCGGTCAGCGTGCTGTTCGCATCCCTGCTCGGCTACAACCCCGTGCAGACGCTGCTCGGCCCACACGTCCTGGCGCAGCTGCCGGCCGCGCACGCGCACTACCTGACCGGCCGTTCGTTCTTCCCGTCGCTGATCTCCGGCCCGTTCGCCGACGGCCTCGGGGTCGCCTTCGCGTTCGCCATCGCCGCCTGCGTCATCGCCGCACTCGCCTCGGCGCTGCGCGGTGGCAAGTACGTGCACACCGACCCGGCGGCAGCAGGGGCGAGCGAGACCGACGGCGACGTCGACGACGGCGGCCGGGAGGTCATCGACGGAGTCCTGCCCGGTGAGATGACCGGCGACCCGGCACTCTCACCCGTCACCCAGCACGCGGAGGATCGAGATGACCAGGACGCCATCGATCACCGGCACCGATGAGCTGGCGGGCGAGCTGCGCACGGCGATCAACCGGCTCGCCTACCATCTGCGCACGCCGGCGGCACAGCACGGCCTGACGCCGAGCCGGCTCACCATCCTCGTCGCCCTCAAGACCCAGGGACCGCAGCGTCCCGGCGAGCTGGCCTCGGTGATCGGCATCAGCGCGGCCAGCATGTCGCGACTCACCGAGGCGCTCGTCGACGGCGACTGGGCCGAGCGCACGCCGGATCCCGACGACCGGCGCGCCTGTCGCCTGACCCTGACCGACCACGGCCGCGCCGCACTCGAGGAGCTGCGCACCGAGGGGACGTCGCGCCTCTCCGCGGACCTCGCGACGCTCAGTGACGCAGACCGCACGGCGCTACGACGTGCGCTGCCGGTGCTCGCGACGCTCGCCGACCTGCGGCTCGAGGCGGGCCACGACTCGCGCGATCGCTAGGCTGGCAGACCCTCACCGACGTCCGCACGACGCGCGATGGTGGCGGCAGCCCGATGGACGGCGCCCTGGGGCACCGTCGGGACGATGTCCTCCAGGAAGCGATAGCGCCGCCGCACGGCCAGGTCGTATGACGTGCTGCCCGACCCGTCTCGCACGGCGTGCCACCACTTGGCGATGTCACCCCATCCCGGAGCGGCCAGCGACCCACCGAACTGCTGCACCGCCAGGGACGAGCACAGGGTCGCGAACGCGATGCGATCCGGCAGCGGCCACTCGGCGAGTGTGCCCATGACGAGGGCCGCTCCGAAGACGTCCCCGCTGCCCGTGGCGTCCAGGGCGGGCACGCGCAGCGCGGGCACGTTGACCTCCTCGCCGGTGGCGCTGTCGATCGCCAGGGCGCCCTCCGCACCGTTCGTCACGACTGCGAGCGGCACCCGATCTGCCACGGCATACAACGCGTCCTGCGCAGTGTCGGTGCGCGTGTAGGACATCGCCTCCACGGCGTTCGGCATGAAGGCATAGCACCGCTCCAGGACCTCCAAGACCTCCGCGGACCAGGCACCGGAGGAGTCCCATCCGAGATCGGCGAAGATCAGTGACCCGGCCGAGGCGGCCTCCTGCAGCCAACGCCGACCTTCCGGTCGACGGATCTCGTCGCTGCCGAGGTCGGCGATGACGGCACGGGCCGGTGGCGGGGCGACCACGGGTTGCTCGGCGTAGCTCGCGGGCAGGTGTGCATGCGTGATCATCGACCGGTCCCCGTCGACGGCGTAGGAGACCGTGACCGGCGAGTGCCATCCGCAGTAGCGGCGAGCACTGCGCAGGTCCACCTGCTCCTGCTCGGCCAGGGTCTCCCAGCAGAAGTCGCCGTAGCTGTCCTCGGCGAACGCCGCTGCCAGCGACGTGCGCAGTCCCAGCCGACTGGTGGCCACGGCAAGGTTGGCGATGCCACCCGGACACGACCCCATTCCGCTCGCCCTGACCTCGGTGCCGCCGTGCGGCGGCTGGTCGAGCCCGGTGAAGATGATGTCGAGAAAGACCGTGCCCCACAGTGCGACGTCGAACGATGGCCCGTCGGCGTCCCGGCCGTCGGCCAACGGGTCGTACGCTCCGTGTGCCACTGCTCCATCCCTCCTCGTGCGCGCCGCTCTGTCGCGCCCTCGTCCCCGTGCGGTGCCGCCTGACACACTGGCGAAGCAGTCCGCGGATGAATGACCTCCTCATCATGACAGCGAAGGGCGGCTCGTGACGTGCAGCTGACGATTCTCGGCGGTGGCGGGTTCCGCACCCCGTTGGTCTACCAGGCGATTCAGCGCGCGCCCGATCTGGGGATCGACGACGTCGTGCTCCAGGACGTCGACGACGACCGGCTGCGGGCGATCGAACGAGTGCTGCAGCAGATGCGCACGGGCGACCACAGGCCGTACGTTCGCACCACATCGAGGCTGGACGAGGCCCTCGACGGCGCGGACTTCGTGTTCTCGGCGATCCGGGTGGGTGGCCTGGCCGGCCGCACCGCCGA
>Ga0164242_10003734_pt1 | contig 17261 bp, 17 predicted proteins | sample OricomgcompostMG_FD_108783 | JGI IMG/M metagenome (GOLD analysis project Ga0164242, IMG submission 108783) | Miracle-Growth compost microbial communities from Emeryville, California, USA - Original compost - Miracle growth compost (MG) ...
GCGCGACGCCCGCCAACGAATACCTCGTCGTCAACCCGGACGGCTCGCCCGCCGGGATCCTCGCGGTCGCCGACCTCGTCGCGCGATTAGGTTCATGAGCGACGCTTGCGGAGCGAACCGGGGGCATGGCGTCTCTGCATGCCCGAACGGAGTGAGGGCATGAGCGACACGGCACCCGGCGGGGGTCCGTTCCGGGAGGGCGAGCGCGTCCAGCTCACCGACCCCAAGGGACGTCATCACACGGTCACGCTCGAGGCGGGCAAGCAGTTCCACACCCACCGCGGCGCGATCGAGCACGACGCGCTGATCGGAGCTCCCGAGGGAAGCGTCGTGCCGTCGACCGCGGGCACGCTCTACCTCGCGCTGCGGCCGCTGCTCGTCGACTTCGTGCTGTCAATGCCGCGCGGTGCCGCGGTGATCTATCCGAAGGACGCCGCACAGATCATCACGATGGGCGACATCCATCCCGGCGCGACGGTCGTCGAGGCCGGCGCGGGCTCCGGCTCCCTCACGTGCGCGCTGCTGCGTGCGGTGGGGCCGAGTGGACGGGTGGTGTCCTACGAGGTGCGCGACGACCACGCCGAGGTCGCGGTGCGCAACGTCGAGACGTTCTTCGGCGAGCGCCCGGCGAACTGGGAGCTGCGGCTCGGCGACATCGCCGACCATCCGGCGGACGAGCACATGGACCGCGTCGTGCTCGACATGCTCAGCCCGTGGGAGGTGCTGCCGGCGGTCACCGCTGCGCTGAACCCCGGTGGCGTGCTCGTCGGCTACGTGGCGACCACGACGCAGCTGTCACGGCTGGTCGAGGCGGTGCGCGAGATCGGCGGCTGGACCGAGCCGGCGGCGTGGGAGACGTTCATGCGCGGCTGGCACGTGGTCGGGCTGGCCGTGCGTCCCGAGCACCGGATGATCGGGCACACCGCGTTCCTGATGAGCGCGCGCCGGCTCGCACCCGGCGTCACGGCACCGCCGCGCCAGCGCCGTCCGGCGAAGTCGTCCGACGACGCCGCCAAGGGGGACGACAAGCCCGAACGCGACCCGGACGTCCCGTTCCGCCCCAACCTGCCGTAGCGCCCACCGCCCGCCTTGCCCCGGGTGTTGTTGCGTTTCGCGCGCGAGAGCAACAACTGGCGGGGCAAAGCGCAGCAATTGGCGGGGCAAAGGGCAAGCAGCTGGCGGGCGAAGCGCCCGGGTGGCGTACGTCAGGCGTCGGGGCCGGCGACCTCGACGTCGTCGGCGGTGCGCACGACGTGGATGCAGTCGCCCGGGCACTCCTTCGCCGAGCTGATCACGTCCAAACGCAGGTTGTCCGGGACGTCCGCACGCTGGCCGGGAGCGGCGAGCAGGTCGCCCGCGTCGTTCTTGACGTAGGCCAGACCGTCGACGTCGAACTCGAACACCTCCGGCGCGTACTGGACGCACAGACCGTCACCGGTGCAGAGGTCCTGATCGATCCAGACGCTGAGCTCAGCCACGCGCAAGCCTTCCTCAAGTTCGTGAGTTGCCACTACCGACGCCTTATAACCACCCGGCGTTAGTCGATGACGTTCCCAAGGGTAGTTCCCTGCCGAGTTCGGCCCTGCTGTGTAGGGTGAGTTTTCGCGAACACTCCACACCAACTGGAGGTGGCCGCATGGCTCTCGAGCCGCGCGAACCGCAGCCCGGACGTTCGTTGTCGGGCGCTGACGATCCCGACCTGCGCCGCCGTACGGCGTTCCTCGAGCAGGAGGTCGAACTCCTGCGCAGCAAGGTCGCGGAGTCGCCCCGGCACATGCGCCTGCTCGAGGACCGGCTCGCCGAGGCGCAGGCCCGCGTCGCCGCGCTCAACGACCGCAACGAGCGGCTCGCGCAGACCCTGCGCGAGGCCCGTGAGCAGATGATCAGCCTCAAGGAGGAGATCGACCGCCTCGCCCAGCCGCCGTCCGGTTACGGCGTGTTCCTCGAGTTGTTCGAGGACGGCACGGTCGACATCTTCACCTCCGGGCGCAAGCTGCGCGTCGCCGTCTCACCCGAGGTCGACACCGCGCTGTTGCAGCACGGCCAGGAGGTCATGCTCAACGAGGCGATGAACGTCGTCGCGGCCCGCGGCTTCGAACGCGCCGGGGACGTCGTGATGCTCAAGGAGATCCTCGACGGCGGCGACCGCGCGCTCGTGATCGGCCACACCGACGAGGAGCGCGTCGTCCACCTCGCGGACGCGCTGCGCGACCACCCGCTGCGCGCGGGGGAGTCGCTGCTGGTCGACACGCGCTCGAACTACGCCTACGAGCGCGTGCCGAAGAGCGAGGTCGAGGAGCTCATCCTCGAAGAGGTCCCCGACATCGACTACACCGACATCGGTGGTCTCGGCTCGCAGATCGAGCAGATCCGCGACGCGGTCGAGCTGCCGTTCCTGCACGCGGACCTGTTCCGCGAGCACCAGCTCCGTCCGCCGAAGGGCATCCTGCTCTACGGCCCGCCCGGCTGCGGCAAGACGCTGATCGCGAAGGCGGTCGCGAACTCGCTGGCCAAGCAGGTGCAGAAAGTGCACGGCGGCGACGAGAAGGCCACCGCGTTCTTCCTGAACATCAAGGGCCCGGAGCTGCTGAACAAGTACGTCGGCGAGACCGAGCGGCACATCCGGCTGGTGTTCCAGCGGGCCCGCGAGAAGGCGTCCGAGGGCACGCCGGTGATCGTCTTCTTCGACGAGATGGACTCGATCTTCCGCACCCGCGGTTCGGGCGTCTCGTCCGACGTCGAGAACACGATCGTCCCGCAGCTGCTGTCCGAGATCGACGGCGTCGAGGGCCTGCAGAACGTCATCGTGATCGGCGCGTCCAACCGCGAGGACATGATCGACCCCGCGATCCTGCGTCCCGGCCGGCTCGACGTGAAGATCAAGATCGAGCGTCCGGACGCCGAGGCCGCGCGCGACATCTTCAGCAAGTACATCCTCACCGGGCTGCCGATCCACGCCGACGACCTGGCCGAGCACGATGGCAACGCCGAGGCGACGGTCAACGCGATGATCCAGCACACCGTCGAGCGGATGTACGCCGAGTCCGACGAGAACCGCTTCCTCGAGGTCACCTACGCCAACGGTGACAAGGAGACGCTGTACTTCAAGGACTTCAACTCCGGCGCGATGATCCAGAACATCGTCGACCGCGGCAAGAAGATGGCGATCAAGGACTTCCTGACGACCGGCCAGCGCGGGCTGCGCATGCAGCACCTGCTCGCCGCGTGCGTCGACGAGTTCCGCGAGAACGAGGACCTGCCGAACACGACCAACCCCGACGACTGGGCGCGGATCTCCGGAAAGAAGGGCGAGCGGATCGTCTACATCCGCACGTTGGTGTCCGGCGGCAAGTCCGCCGACGCCGGCCGCTCGATCGACACCGTCGGCAACACCGGCCAGTACCTGTAGCTCGTCCGGATCGGGACGGGGTCGCGTTCGTGCGTCCCCGTCCCGATCACGTTTGTGTTCGCGATGACCGGTTCGGCGGCCCGCAAGCGGGCACGCCGAACACAAACGTGATCCAGAGCGGGTGGGGACGGGCCAGCGGCAGCCGGGCGCAGCACGACTGGGACGATCGGTCCGTGACGGCGGCATGAACCTCTGGCAGGGACTGCTCGTCTTCGTCGCCGGGCTGTTCGCGGGCACGATCAACACCGTCGTCGGCTCGGGGACGCTCGTGACGTTCCCCGTGCTGCTCGGCGTCGGGCTCTCGCCGGTCACCGCGAACGTCTCGAACACCGTCGGGCTGTTCCCGGGCTCGTTCGTCGGCGCGTACGGCTACCGCCGCGAGCTGGAGGGCCAGCGCAGCCGCGCGCTCACGCTGGGCGTCGCCTCGGCGCTCGGCGCGGTCGCCGGCGCGATCCTGCTGCTGACGCTGCCGGCCGGTGCGTTCAAGGACATCGTCCCGGTGCTGATCGTCCTCGCGCTGCTGCTCGTCGTCTTCGGCAAGAGGCTTACAGCCTGGCTGGCCAGTCGCGGTCACACGGCGTCGGACGGCGTGCGCTGGCCGTTGTGGCTGCTCGTGTTCGGCACCGGCGTGTACGGCGGCTACTTCGGTGCCGCGCAGGGCGTGCTGCTGATGGGCTTCCTCGGCATCTTCCTGGCCGAGTCGATCCAGCGGCAGAACGGCCTGAAGAACGTGCTGGCGGGCCTGGTGAACCTCGTCGCCGCGATCGTGTTCGTCTGCACGGCCCACGTCGACTGGGCGGCCGCCGGACTCATCGCCGTCGGGTCGATCGCCGGCGGCGTGCTCGGCGCCAAGATCGGCCGCAAGCTGTCACCGACCGTATTGCGCGGTCTGATCGTCGTGGTCGGCGTGGCCGCCATCGTCAAGCTGATCGTCGACCCGTAGGACGTCCGCCCAGCGCCCCGAGCACCTCCGTCCGGCGGGAGCCGTAACCTGGCGTCATGACCGTGCAGCGGGTGATGGGGACCGAGGTCGAGTACGGCGTGAGCCTGCCCGGCCAGCCGTCGGCCAACGCGATGCTGCTCTCGGCGCAGGTCGTGAATGCGTACGCGAGCGGCCTGCCCGCCGGCCGGGCCCGCCGAGCGAGCTGGGACTTCGAGGAGGAGTCGCCGTTGCGCGACGCGCGCGGCTTCGACCTCGGCGGCAGCGGCACGGTGGCCCAGGAGTTCATCGACGCCGAAGAGGACACCGGGATGGCCAACGTCATCCTGCCCAACGGCGCGCGGCTCTACGTCGACCACGCCCACCCCGAGTACTCCAGCCCCGAGGTCACCAACCCGCTCGACGCGGTGCGCTGGGACAAGGCCGGGGAGCTCGTGATGCTCGAGGCCGTCCGCCGCGTCGCGACGATGCCCGGCGTCAATGCGCCGATCAACCTGTACAAGAACAACACCGACAACAAGGGCGCGTCCTACGGCGCCCACGAGAACTACCTGTGCCGCCGCGAGACGCCGTTCGCCGCGCTCGTCCGCCACCTGGTCCCGTTCTTCGTCACCCGGCAGGTCGTGTGCGGTGCCGGACGGGTCGGCATCGGCCAGGACGGGCGCACCACGGGGTTCCAGATCAGCCAGCGCGCCGACTTCTTCGAGGTGGAAGTCGGTCTCGAGACGACGCTGAAGCGCCCGATCGTGAACACCCGCGACGAGCCGCACGCCGACGCCGACCGCTACCGCCGCCTGCACGTGATCATCGGCGACGCGAACATGGCCGAGATCTCCACCTACCTCAAGGTCGGCACGACCGCGCTCGTGCTCGCCATGATCGAGGACAACTTCCTGACCGACGAGCTGAGCATCGCCCAGCCGGTGCGCGAGCTGCACTCGGTCAGCCACGACCCGTCCCTCAAGCACGCTATCCAGCTCGCGGACGGGCGGACGATCACCGCGCTCGACCTGCAGGGCGAGTACCTCGACCGCGCCCGCAAGTACGTCGACGACCGGTTCGGCGAGGACGCCGACGAGCAGACCCGCGACGTGCTCGCCCGGTGGGAGTCGGTGCTGAGCCGGCTCGCCGACGACGCGATGCAGCTCGCGGGGGAGCTCGACTGGGTGGCCAAGCTCCGGCTGCTCAGCGGCTATCGCGACCGCGACGGCCTGGACTGGGACTCATCGCGTCTCCAGCTGGTCGACCTGCAGTACTCGGACGTCCGCCCCGAGAAGGGGCTCTACCACCGGCTCGTCCAGCGCGGCGCGATCACCCGGCTGCTCGACGACGACTCGGTGCGGTCCGCGGTCGACACCCCGCCCGAGGACACCCGCGCCTACTTCCGCGGTGAGTGCCTGCGCCGCTACGGCACGGCGGTGGCCGCGGCGTCCTGGGACTCGGTGATCTTCGACGTCGGCCGCGAGTCGCTGGTGCGGGTGCCGATGCTGGAGCCGCTGCGCGGGACGAAGGCGCACGTCAGCGACCTGCTCGACCGGTGCGCGACGGCCCAGGACCTCATCGAGGCGCTGGTCGGCCCGGCCGGGCGCTGAGCTACGACGCCGAGGCGGCCGCGTCGGGCTCTGCGTGCGGGGCGGCGTCGAACGCGTCGGCGGCCCTGCGCTCGCCGAGCAGCAGCCCGATCGTCAGCTCGAGCCGGTTCGCGACATCGGTCGCCGAGGCCCGCCGGGTCACCCAGGCCACCAGGTTCGACAGCCACACGTCGCTGATGACGCGGGCGATCGCCAACTGCTCCTCGGTCGGTTCGCCGTCGGGGTTCATCGCGCGGGCGAACATGACGTCCATCAACCGGCCGACCGTGTCGACCTCGGCCGCTGCGGACGCGTCCGCGAACATGAACGCGCGGGTCATCGCCTCGGTGAGCTGGGGGTCGCGCTGCAGCGCCTTGGTGATGCCGCCGAGCATCACCCGCAGCCGCTCGTAGGCGGTGTCGCCGCGGATGGCGGTGCGGTCCATGCGGTCCTGGTTGCGCTCCAGCTCGCGGGCGAGCGCGGACACCAGCAGATGGATCTTGGACGGGAAGTAGCGGTAGAGCGTGCCGAGGGCGACGTCGGCGCGCTCGGCGACCGCGCGCATCTGCACCGCCTCGTAGCCGCCCTTGGAGGCGAGGGCGAGGGTGGCGTCCAGGATGCGCTTGCGCCGGTCGCGCTGGGCGGACGATCCGGCGCTCGGCGCGCCCTCGGTCCCGGTGCCGGTGCGGGACGTGGCGCGCCCGCGGGTAGAGGTCATACCACCGAGGCTACCAGCCGCTGGATCGCGAACGTGTTCCAGTTCACGAGATTGCAGGGACGTGCAGCCCCGCAAACTTGACGGCGGCGACCCGCTTTGCCTCAATAGAACGCGTTCTACTTGGACGTCCCCGTGCCGAGGAGCCGCCGTGCCCATCGCGATGACCGACGACCAGCGCGCCGCGGCGGACGCGGTCCGCGGCTGGGCGGCCCGGTCCGCAACCGTCACGACGACGCGCGCGCAGGAGCAGGATCCCGCGGCCTGGCGGGGCCTCTGGCCGGATCTGGCCGGGCTCGGCGTGTTCGCGATGGCCCTGCCCGAGGACTCCGGCGGGCTGGGCGGCTCGGTCGCCGATCTCGGAGCCGTGCTCGAGCAGATCGCAGCCGCCATGGTGCCCGGGCCGGTGTTGACCACGGCGCTGGCCGGGCTACTCCTCGCCCGCCGCGGACCCGGCGTCGACGACCTCTCCGCCTCGATCGCCGACGGCAGCCGACCGGTCGGCTTCTGCGCATCCGGCGCGTTCACGGCCAGCGCCGACGGTGACGGTTGGTCGCTGCGGGGCAGCGCGCCGGCGGCGTCGGCGGGGGGCAGCGACCTGCTCGTCCGGGCCACCCTCGACGGCAGTGAGCGGTGGTTGATCGTCGGCACCGACCAGCCCGGCGCGAAGATCACCGACCGGGCGCCCGCCGACCTGTCGCGGCCGGTCGCCGAGGTGCTGCTGGACGGTGTGCACGTCCCCGCCGGGCGGGTGCTCGCCAACGTCACGACCGACGACGTGGACGACCTGCTGGGAACCCTGGCCGCGGCCGAGGCAGCGGGGATCGCGCACTGGTGCCTCACGACCGCCGTCGACTACGCGAAGGTGCGCGAACAGTTCGGCCGTCCGATCGGCGCGTTCCAGGCGATCAAGCACCTGTGCGCGTCCATGCTCTGCCAGAGCGAGGTGGCGGCCGCCCTCGCCTGGGACGCCGCGAACGCTGCCGACGACGACACCCAGCGGCCGATCGCAGCGGCCGCCGCCGGCGCGCTCGCGTTCGACGCCGCGGTCGAGGTGGCGAAGAACTGCATCCAGGTGCTCGGCGGCATCGGCTTCACCTGGGAGCACGACGCCCATCTGTACCTGCGCCGGGCGCTCGCGCTGCGGCAGCTGGTCGGCGGCTCGGGCCGGTGGAAGCGCCGCGTCACCGCGCTCAGCGTCGCCGGCACACGCCGTCGGGTGACCGTCGACCTCGGCGACCGCGAGGCCGACCGGGCGCGGGTCCGCGCGACCGCCGGCGCGATCCCGGCCCACGGCACGGACGAGCAGCGCGGCGCGCTGGTCGACGCCGGCTACCTCACCCCGCACTGGCCGGCGCCGTATGGGCTCGACGCGGACGCCGCCGAGCAGATCCTGATCGAGCAGGAACTCGCGGCAGCGGGTGTCACCAGGCCCGACCTGGTGATCGCCGGCTGGGCGATCCCGACGATCCTGCAGTACGGCACGCCGCGGCAGATCGAACGCTTCGTCGAACCGACCCAGCGCGGCGAGATCACCTGGTGCCAGCTGTTCAGCGAACCGGGCGCCGGCTCGGACCTCGCCTCGCTGCGCACGTCCGCCACCAAGGTCGACGGCGGCTGGACGCTCTCGGGTCAGAAGGTGTGGACGTCCCTGGCGCACAAGGCCGACTGGGCGATCTGCCAGGCCCGTACCGACCCGACGGGGCCGAAGCACAAGGGCATCAGCTACTTCCTCGTCGACATGAAGACAGCCGGGCTGGATATCCGCCCACTACGCGAGATCACCGGCGACGCGATGTTCAACGAGGTGTTCCTCGACGACGTGTTCGTGCCGGACGACCTGCTCGTCGGCGAGCTCAACGGCGGGTGGACGCTCGCCCGCGCGACGCTCGCGAACGAGCGGGTGGCGATGGGCAGTGGCTCGAGCATCGGCGAGGAGGTCGAGCGGCTGCTCGAGCGGGTGGTCGAGAGCGGTCGCGACAACGACGCGGTGCTCGCCGAGCGGCTGGGGACGCTCGTCGCCGACGGTCTCGCGGGTTCGCTGTTGGACCTGCGCACGGTGCTGCGCCGCATCGACGGCCTCGGCCCGGGTCCGGAGTCGAGCGTCCGCAAGCTCGTCGGCGTGCGGCACCGGCAGGACGTCGCCGATCTCGGCTACGAGCTGACCGGGTCGTCCGGGCTGGCCGACGGCGACGCGCTGCACGACCTGCTGCTCAGCCGCTGCCTGTCGATCGCCGGGGGCACGACACAGGTCCTGCTCTCGCTCGCAGCCGAGCGCATCCTCGGGTTGCCGCGCGGCTGAGCGTTCCGCCTTGCCGGGCCGGGACCGGCCCGCGATACTAGAACACGTTCTACCGACGTCGAGGGAGCGGCCGATGGACTTCACGCCGGACGAGACGCTGCGCGACGTCGCGGAACTCGCGGCGTCCGTGCTGCGCGCCGAGCCCGACCACAGCCGCACCACGACCGCGCTGGCGAGCCCGCTCGGCTACGACGAGACGGCGTGGAAGGCGATGGCCCAGGCCGGCCTGCTGTCGCTCGCGATCCCCACCGAGCACGGCGGGGACGGGCTCGGCGCGGTCGAGGTCGCCGCCGTCCTGACCGAGGTCGGGCGGCAGACCCTGCCGGTGCCGGCACTCGCCACGCTCGCCCTCGGCGTGCTGCCGGTCGCCGCGCTGGGCACGCCGACGCAGCAGTCCGTTCTGGCGGACGTCGCGCACGGCGCGGTGCTCACGGCTGCGCTGCGGCCGATGTCCGCGGTGCGTGCCGGCGACGACCTCGTGATCAGCGGGTCGGCATCCGGCGTGCCGTTCGCCGCCCAGGCAACGCGCATCCTCGTACCCACGGACCTCGGCATCGCGCTCGTCGCTCCGGACGCCGACGGTGTCACGCTCGCGCGCGGCACGACATCGACCGGAACGCCGGAGTACACCCTGAGCTGTACAGCGGTGCGGGTCGGCGGGGCGGACGTCCTGGCAGGCACCGCCGGCGATCTCGAGCGGTTCGCCGTCGCCGGCGCCGCGGCTCTCGCCGACGGGGTGGGCGCGGGCGCGCTGGCGCTCACGGCCGCACATCTGCGCGAGCGCCGGCAGTTCGGCAAGCCGCTGGCGACGTTCCAGGCGGTCGCCCAGCAGATCGCCGACGTCTACGTCACCACCCGGGCCGTCCACCTCGCGGCACTGAGTGCGAACTGGCGGCTGGCCACCGGGCGCGACGCCGACGACGACCTGGACATCGCCGCGTACTGGCTCGCCGCCGAGCTCGTCCCGGCGCTGCAGGCCTGCCACCACCTGCACGGCGGCCTCGGCGTCGACATCACCTATCCGCTGCACCGGTACTACGCCCAGGCGAAGGACCTCGCCCGGTTCGTCGGAGGCGCGAGCCTGCGGCTCGACCGGATCGGAGTGCGGTGTTCCTCGAACTGACCGATGACCAGCGGGCGCTGCAGGCCGAACTGCGCGAGTACTTCAGCAGCGTGGTGAGCCCCGACGAGGCGCGGACGATGCTCACCACCCGGCACGGCGACGTGTACCGCGCGGTCGTGCGGCGGATGGGCGACGACCGGCGCCTGGGCGTCGGCTGGCCGGTGGAGTTCGGCGGGCAGGGCTACGGCCAGGTCGAGCAGACGATCTTCGTCAACGAGGCGGCGCGGCGGGACGTCCCGCTGCCGTACGTGACGCTGCAGACCGTCGGGCCGACGCTGCAGCAGTACGGCACGCAGGAGCAGAAGGACTTCTTCCTGCCGCGCATCCTCGACGGCACGCTGCACTTCGCGATCGGTTACACCGAGCCCGAAGCAGGCACCGACCTCGCGAACCTGCGCACGACCGCCGTGCGCGACGGCGACCACTACGTCGTCAACGGGCAGAAGGTCTTCACGACCGGCGGTCACGACGCGGACTACATCTGGCTGGCGGTGCGTACCGACCCGGCCGCGACCAAGCCGCACCAGGGCATCTCGATCCTGATCGTCGACACGACCGATCCGGGCTTCTCGTGGACTCCCACGATCACCTGCGACGGGGCGCACCACGTGAACACGACGTACTACCAGGACGTCCGGGTGCCGGTGTCCATGCTCGTGGGGGAGGAGAACCAGGGCTGGCGGCTGATCACGACCCAGCTGAACCACGAACGGGTCATGCTCGGGCCGGCCGGGCGCATCGCCGGGCTGTACGAGCGCGTCCACAGCTGGGCTGTACGTCCCGGACCTGACGGCGCCGCTCCGATCGAGCACGCGGACGTCCGCCGCGCGCTCGCCGAGGTGCACGCGACCGCGCGCATCAACGAACTGCTGAACTGGCAGGTGGCGACGAGCGGCACCGACGTCGACGTCGCGGACGCGTCGGCGACGAAGGTGTTCTCGTCGGTGCGCGCGCAGCGGGTGTTCACCCTGCTCGAGGAGGTCGTCGGCGCCCACGGGGACACCGGCGACCCCGACACCGCCGAGCTGCTGCACTGGCTGGACGTCCAGGCCCGCCGGAGCCTGGTGCTGACGTTCGGCGGCGGCGTCAACGAGATCCAGCGCGAGCTGATCGCCACGTTCGGGCTGAACCTGCCGCGGGTGCCACGATGAGCGAGGCTTGCGGAGCGAATCGATCAAGCATGCGGAGCCCGTTGGCGGCCGGACCGAGCGAAGCGAGGGTAGGCCGATGAGCGATATTGCCGGGGCTGCTGAGCGGATCAAGCGGGCCGGCGGGTCGACGCCACGGGCCGGGCGCGACCCGGTCAACCAGGCGATGGTCAACAACTGGGTCGAGGCACTCGGCGACCGCAACCCGATCTACGTGTCCGACGAGGCCGCCCGCGCGGCGGGGCATCCGGGCGTCGTCGCGCCGCCGGCGATGATCCAGGTCTGGACGATGGCCGGCCTGCACGTCCCGCGCGCCGGCGACGACCCGCTCGGGCAGATGATGGAGCTGCTCGACGGCGCCGGCTTCACCTCGGTCGTCGCGACCAACTGCGAGCAGACCTACCACCGTTACCTGCAGCCCGGCGAACAGTTGCGCGTGGTGACCGTCCTCGACGACGTCGTCGGCCCGAAGCGCACCGCACTCGGCGAGGGCTGGTTCGTCACGACCCGCAACACCTGGTTCAGCGGGGACGACCCGGTCGCCGAGATGATGTTCCGCGTTCTCAAGTACCGGCCGCCGGAGCCCGCCCCGGACCGCTCGGACGTGCTGCGCCCGATCGTCAGCCATGACACCGCGTTCTTCTGGGAGGGGACGTCCACAGGCGAGCTGCGTATCCAGCACTGCCCGGACTGCGGCAACCTGCGCCACCCGCCCGGCCCGATGTGCCCGTCCTGCGGCGCGGACAAGCAGGACTGGGTCGTCGCCAGCGGCCGCGGAACCGTCTTCAGCTACGTGGTGCACCACCATCCCAAGGTGCCGGGCAAGACGCTGCCGTTCGTCGTCGCGCTCGTCGAACTCGAGGAAGGGGTGCGCATGCTGGGCGAGCTCGTCGACGCCGACCCCGCGACCGTCCACGTCGACATGCCCGTCACGCTCGCGCTCACGAAGATCGACGACGAGCTGACGCTGCCGTTCTGGAAGCCGGTGAGCGCATGACCACCGTCGGTACCGAGCTTCCCGAGCTGCGCATCGAGGCGACGCCGACGTTCGTCGTCAGCACCGCGATCGCGACCCGCGACTTCCAGGACGTCCACCACGACCGCGACAGCGCGATCAAGCGCGGCAGCAAGGACATCTTCGTCAACATCCTGACCGACACCGGGCTCGTGCAGCGGTTCGTCACCGACTGGGCCGGGCCGAACGCGCGCGTGCACGGCATCTCGATCCGGCTCGGCGTGCCCTGCTACGCCTACGACACGCTGGTGTTCACCGGCCGGGTCGCGGCGGTCGAGGGCGACGTCGTCAGCGTCGACGTCGTCGGGCGCGGACAGCTCGGCGACCACGTCGTCGGCACCGTGCGGATCTCGGGGGTCGACGCATGAACCGGCTGTCCGGGCGGGCGGCGATCGTCGGCATCGGCGCGACGGAGTTCTCGAAGGACTCCGGACGCTCCGAACTGCGCCTCGCCGCGGAGGCCGTGCGCTCGGCGATCGAGGACGCCGGGCTGCGTCCCGCCGACGTCGACGGGCTCGTCACCTTCACGCAGGACAACAACACCGAGGCGGCCGTCGCACGTGAAGTCGGCATCCCGTCCCTGTCGTTCTTCAGCCGCATCCACTACGGCGGCGGGGCGGCGTGCGCGACCGTCCAGCAGGCGGCGATGGCGGTCGCGACCGGCGTGGCCGACGTCGTGGTCTGCTACCGCGCGTTCAACGAGCGCTCCGGGCAGCGCTTCGGGCAGGTCATGACCGGGCTGGCAGGAGCGCCGACGTCGTCCGGCGTGGACGCGTCCTGGTCCTACCCGATGGGGCTGGGCACGCCGGCCGCGTGGGTGGCGATGGTCGCGCGCCGCTACATGCACGTGTACGGCGCGACGAGCGAGGACTTCGGCCGCGTCGCGGTCGCCGACCGGCGGCACGCGGCGACGAACCCGAACGCGTTCTTCTACGGCAAGCCGATCACGCTCGAGGAGCACCAGGCTTCGCGGTGGATCGCCGAGCCGCTGCACCTGCTCGACTGCTGCCAGGAGAGCGACGGCGGGGTGGCCGTGGTCGTCACCTCCGTCGAGCGGGCGCGCGACCTGCCCAACCCGCCGGCGATGATCCGCGCCGCGGCACAGGGCAGCGGCGCCGACCAGTTCGTCATGACGTCCTACTACCGCGACGGCATGACCGGACTGCCCGAGATGGGACTGGTCGGCGAGCAGCTGTGGCACCAGGCCGCGATCGCGCCCGAGGACGTCCAGGTGGCCGTGCTGTACGACCACTTCACCCCGTTCGTGCTGATGCAGCTGGAAGAACTCGGCTTCTGCCCGCGCGGCGAGGCCCGGCACTTCATCGCCGACGGCGCGCTCGAACTCGACGGCCGGCTGCCGGTCAACCCGAACGGTGGCCAGCTGGGCGAGGCCTACATCCACGGCATGAACGGCATCGCCGAGGCGGTGCGGCAGGTGCGCGGGTCGGCGGTCAACCAGATCGACAACGTCGAGCACGTCCTGGTCACGGCCGGCACGGGCGTCCCGACGTCCGGGCTCGTCCTCGGCGCCGCCTGAAGTCAGGCGCGGGCGTAGCGCTGCTCGGCGCGAGCGCGGGCCTTCGCCGCCTCGATCTCGCGGTTCTTCGGCGCGGCGGTGGTCACCAGGGCGTCCAGGAGGTGCTCGGTCGCGTGGGCGACCGCGGCAACGGCCTCGTCGAACGCAGCCCGGTTCGCGGCGGACGGCGCGGTGCTCCCGCTGACCTTGCGGACGTACTGCAGCGCGGCGGCGTGGACCTCGTCACGTGTCGCGGGCGGTTCGAAGTTGTGCAGGGTCCGGATGTTGCGGCACATGCCCCCAGCGTGCCACGGATGCACCGGGTCGGACCCGCCGATGAACCTGCTGGGAGTGACACGCCGACGCGCCGGGACGGTTTGACAGATCACCCGCGGTGCGACGACCGTCGAGGACGTACCGGACGAATCGACCATCTGGAGGATCCGGCATGACACTCTCGCTCACCGAGAACGCAGCAACCGAAATCCGCAACATCGTTGCCAACCCCGAGGTACCCGACAGCGCCGGCGTCCGCATCACGAGCGCGCCGACCGGGGGACTCACCCTGTCGCTGGCCGCGGAGCCGGTCGCGGGTGACACCGTCGTGGACGAGTCCGGGGCGCGCGTGTTCCTCGAACCGACCGCCGCGGACCTGCTGGCCACGATGACCCTCGACGCGAACGTCGATCCGCAGGGGCAGCTCCAGTTCGCTGTCGCCTGAGCCGCCGCGCGGCGTCGGGTGCGCTCCGCTGTGGCGCACCCGGCACCGCCCGGGCAGGATCGACGCGTGCCCGAGCGCGTCGCCGCGGATGTGTCCAGCCTGGCTGAGCGAATCCGCAGCCTGGGCGAGCGTGACACCCGGCGCGTGATCATCGGGATCGCCGGCCCGCCCGGAGCCGGCAAGACCACACTGGCGAAGGGGCTGGTCGAGCGGCTCGCCGGCAGACCCGACTGGCGCGACAGCGCGGCGGCGCACGTCCCGATGGACGGCTTCCACCTGGCCGACGCCGAACTCGACCGGCTCGGCCGGCGCGACCGCAAGGGCGCGCCGGACACCTTTGACGCCGCTGGCTACGCGGCGCTGCTCGGCCGGATAGCCGCGGGCGAGGACGTCCTCGCGCCCGGCTTCGAGCGCGATCTCGACCAGCCGATCGCGCAGAGCCTGCCGGTCACCGCCAACACCCGCTACGTGATCACCGAGGGCAACTACCTGCTGCTGGACGAGCCGGGGTGGCGGGCGGCGCGCGAGCTGTGCACCGAGATCTGGTATTGCGAGCTGGACGACGCCGTGCGCGTCGAGCGCCTGATCGCACGGCACGTCGAGTTCGGCAAGCCACCCGAGGTGGCACGCGAGTGGGTGCGGCGCAGCGACGAGGCCAACGCTCGCCTGGTCAGCGCTCGCCGCGACCTCGCCGACGTCATCGTGCTGATGCCCTGATCACGACGACAGCCCGGGCTAAGGGGCGACCAGACCACGCCCGGTGATCAGTGGCAGGTCGAGCGCGGTCAGCAGCCCCGCCGGCGCCGCCACCACCGCCTCGACCGCGTTGACCAGCCGCATCGCCGTGGCCTTCAGCCCGGCGGTGTTGTGGTCGCCGTCGGTGCCGAGCAGCTGCATGTCGACCGTGTACGTCGGCTCGCCGCTGACCAGCACGCGGTAGTTGCCCTGGCCGGTCGGCTGCGGCCAGTCCGGTCCGAGATCCGGACGCAGCCGCGTCACGTGCTCGAGCACGCACACCGGACGCCCGCCGCGCATGCCGAGCACCTCGAACCGCAGCGCAGCCTGGGTGCCAGCCTCGATCGTCCCGCTGGCGATCTCGAACGTCTCGGGCGCGGGCAGCCGCACGACGTTCTCGCGCACCTCGTCCAACTCCACGCCCAGACCCGCCGCGAGCTGCCGCACGACCGAGCCCCACGCGAACGTGAGGATGCCGGGGGACAGCAGCATCGGTGTCTCGGTCAGCGGCTTGCCGAAGCCCATCACGTCGAACAGCACGGTCGGGTTGTCGTAGGTCGAGTAGTCGAGCAGTTCGAAGCAGCGCACCTCGTCGATGCGTTCGGACACCGACGTGATCACCAGCGGCAGCCAGTCGTTCGCGAAGCCCGGGTCGACGCCGTTCACGAACAGCGACGCGCCGCCGTCGGCCGCGGACTTGCGGATCGGCTCCAGCAGCTCGGCAGGCACGGTGCCGTCCGGGTACTGCAGGAACACCGGGCTGCTCGACACGACGTTGATGCCCGCCTCGAGGAACCGGCGCAGGTCGGCGATCGCCTCGACGAGCCGGTTGTCGGCCATCGCGGTGTAGACGATGCAGTCCGGGTGCAACGCGATCAGCGCGTCCGCGTCGGTGGTCGCGGCGACCCCGAGATCGCGGCCGAGCCCGGCGAGGCGCCCGGCGTCCTGCCCGGCCTTGGCGGGGTCGGACACCCAGACGCCGACGAGTTCGAGCTCGGGACGGGCCGCGATGCCCGCGATCGAGTGCCGTCCGACGTTGCCCGTGCTCCACTGCACGACGCGCATCGCCATCGCACGCTCCTCCGGTTGCGGCCTACAGGTCGGGGATGGGCAGGGCGAGGTTCGGTGTCTGGATGCCGCCGTCGACGGTCAGCACCGCACCGGTGAGGTACGAGCCCGCCGGCGAGGCCAGGTAGAGGACGGCCGCCGCGATGTCGTCGACGTCGCCCACCCGCCGAAGCGGGGTCGCCTGCTCGATGGACGTGCGCATCTGGTCGTTGCTCATCACCAGGTCGAGCGCGGACGTCGCGATCGACCCGACCGCGATCGCGTTCATGCGCACCTTCGGGGAGAGGTCCTGCGCGGCGAGCTCGGTGTAGTGGATGAGCGCGGCCTTCGCGGTGCCGTACGCCAGGTACCCGCGCCCGGCCACGCGGCCGACGACGCTCGCGATGTTGACGATCGACCCGCCGCCGGTCTGCAGCATCACCGGCACGGCGGACGTCGCGAGCGCGTGCGCGGTCGAGACGTTGAAGTGGAACGCGCGCTCGAGGAAGCCGACGGACGTGTCGAGGTACGTGCGCGGCATCGTGCCGCCGACATTGTTGACGACGACGTCGATACGCCCGAACACCTCGGTGGCCGCCGTAGCGAGTCCGCGCACCTGCTCGATGTCGTCGAGGTCGGCGACGACCACGTGCGCCTTGCGTCCGACGGCCTCGACGCGCGCCGCCGTCTCGCGCAGTTGCTCCTCGGTGCGTGCGGAGATGACGACGTCGGCGCCGGCCTCGGCTAGCGCGACCGCGGATCCGGCCCCGATGCCTCGGCCGGCGCCGGTGACGATCGCGACCCGGCCGTCGAGCTTGAACCTGTCGAGGATGCTCATTTCACTCCCGCGGCAGCGCGGCCGGCGAACCGGCCGAAGAGGGTGGAGTCGCCCAGCGAGACACCGCTGCAGTAGCCCTGCGCGGCGACGCCGGACGTCGTGCGGCCGGCCGCGTACAGACCCGGGATGGGCGAGCCGTCCAGGTCGAGTACCTCGCCGTCGACGGTCGTGTGCAGCCCGC
>Ga0164242_10003735_pt1 | contig 17259 bp, 11 predicted proteins | sample OricomgcompostMG_FD_108783 | JGI IMG/M metagenome (GOLD analysis project Ga0164242, IMG submission 108783) | Miracle-Growth compost microbial communities from Emeryville, California, USA - Original compost - Miracle growth compost (MG) ...
CAACCCGCCCTGAACTTCGATGAAGCCCGGCAGCAGCCGCAATGGGTGGACCAAATGCCTACACGACCCGACTTTAAGCTTTCTGTCCCTGCCGATCACTTTAATCCCGGTACCGGCACGAGTGACAGTGCCGAGTCGGTGAAGTTCAAAGCAGCCCTTAAGGACGCATTCCGCCAGGTCTCGATCGACTATGCCCCGCCGGCGAGAAAGTCGCTGGCGCTGCCGCAGATACGCACGGGCGTGCTCGATCAAATACACCCCGATACGGCCGTTGTCCTACGCGTCGGGGCGGTGCTGCATATTCCCGCCCGGATTAAGGAGGCCCAGGCCACGGAGGACTTCGTCCCGGTCATGGCTTACCCGGAATTCGACATCCCCATGTATCTGCCGCTCAGCACGCCCGATTCCGAACTGTTTCTGCCCCACATCAACCTCATCCCGGAAAACAGCATCTCGCTGCTGGAAACCAACCAGAAATTCATCGAAGCCTATATGGCAGGGATCAATCATGAGATGTCCCGGGAGTTGCTCTGGCGCGAATACCCCACCGACCAACGGGGAAGCTATTTCAGACAATTCTGGGACGTCAGCAGTTTTTATCCGGGCAATCCTCCCCCCGAAGATATCCGGGAAAAACTCCGGGATATTCCCCCCCTGCATAAATGGTCCCTTTCTTCCGACCTGGGTGACCACAACCGACGCACCGGGGGGTCAGACAAAGCGCTGCTGGTGCTGGTGATCCGGGGAGAATTGCTCAAAAGATATCCCACGGCGGTCATCTATGCGCAGAAAGCACAATGGGATACCACCGACGGCGTCAATGATCCTTCCAAAGAAAGACAACTGGTTCCCCTGTCTGAAGCAGAGAGTGATGACCCGCCAGCTTCCAAGGTGAAAACACCGCTTTTCGAGGCGAAGGTCGACCCCGATATTTATTTCCTTGGATTCGATCTGACTGCCCCCGAGGTAAAGGGCGGGACAGCGGGCACCGACGATCCGGGATGGTTTTTCGTCATCAAAGAAAGACCCGGAGAGCCACGGTTCGGCCTTGATGAGCCTGAGGACAATACGGTGCCCCGGCTGATCAACTGGAACAACCTGTGCTGGCTGCATATCGCCACTGCGGCAGGCAGCTGCATTGCCTTGGATCAGACCTTATCCTTCACGCCTTACAACGCAGGGGTAGATCAGGAAAACAAGCCTAATCCATCGGACAGTCAGGCGAAGTGGAGTCCGGATACTGACGCCGCACAACTGGCCTACATTTTATATCAGGTACCGGTCATGGTAGCCGTGCATGGTTCCCGCATGCTACCCTGACCCCTAAAATCACACCAGCGATGAGCGATTTTGATACCCTCCAGCAGGAGATCCTCCAAGCCAGGACACAAGCGGCCAAGTCCCGTCAGCACTACCTGTCTGTGCAGGAAAAACTGCGCAAGAACCAGGCTGCCCAGGAAGCCTTGCAACGCGTCTTCAACCCTAATGATCGGCAACAGGTCCGTAAAAAAAATGAGCTGGCAGCTGAACAGGGCGAGCTGGAAGGGGCGCTCACACAGGGATACCTCCAAAAAAAGAAGGACACCGCCACGATCAGCGACAAATTGGGCCAGTTTTCGCAATTGAATGATCCTGAAAAACTTATTGAGAATCTTGTAGATAGCTATCCCATTCTTTTATTTCCCTTGAGGTTGGAGACCCGCTTCAAAAAGGTGACCCGCGGTCCGCGGCAAACCGATGAGCTATGGGTGCGGATCTATCCGGATGATTGCCAGGTGGAGACCTTCAGCGAGGTGATTTCCGATGCAGAATTGACCCACATCCAGGCCTTCTGGGTGGCGTGGTGGAAGGCCGGAGGTTGGGAAGACCAGCAGAGAGCCGCATGGCGGTCCCTGGTGCAGGCCGTCGGCACGGGTCGGGCCTCCTGGCTTTTGTCGCAATATGTCCCGCTGGATAAAGATTCTCATCCTCCCAAGGCGGACGCTCATGACCTGCTTTTGGTTTTTGCCCAAGACGCTACGTTAAATGCCTCGGAAGAACAGGCGGCCAAAGCCTATTGGAGCGCCTATTGGCTGGCGGGCGACGACCCGCAAAAAAGAAAGCAGGCTTACCAGGCACTCGAGGCGGCGGCAGGATCAGAGAAGGCAGACTACATTTCCAGCAAGGTAGTGCCCCAAAATCTGGGCGACCCGGTACCGGACGGAATGACGCGGGAAGCCGTGAATGTGCATACCATTACGATCCAATTTCCCGCCGCCCCCCCGACGGCCGCCGCGAGCTGGAATCAGGCTCCGGCCGCCAGAAGCCTTCCCGAGCGGTTTTTAATTCTGGGATATCAGGCAGGACAACAAGTGCTGCGTTATACCACGGCGCAGGTCCCCGATGAACTGCAGGTGGGCCCGGATCCTTCTCTGCCCGAAGCAGAGCAAATGAAGGCTGAAGGCGACCGTCTGGTATTAAATGAGCAACTGAAGTGGCTGAGTGATTTTTCCGAAGCGGTGGATAAAGGCATGGGAGCGAGGATTCCATTGACCGAGCAGCAGGCAGCAACCGGCTTTGATCAATTGATTGTGATCGGCATCCGCTGCTCCACCGATGCACAAAACAGTGCCGAGTTGGTCGAAAAGTTGTTTACCAACCACTATCACAGCACCAAGGGATTCGGTTTATTGCCGCAGGGAACTCCGACCAACAATACATCCGGCCAAAATGCCGGGTATTTCAGCGCAGAAGATGCCGAGGTGTCCTATAACCTGCTGTTTAAAGACCTGCAAGCCTATGTACCCACCGAAGACGACCTAAAAAAAACCGATGGCCAGTGGCTGGGTGACACCCTGGGCATTTCTCATGAATTTTTAAGCCGCGTGCCCCATGCGGCAGGGCATGATCAAATGGAGGCCCGGGCCATCAATATGGCCCTCTGGCCGGCTACCTGGGGATATTTCCTGGATGAAATGATGGCCCCGGCTATAGAAAAAAGCCAGATCGGCACCACCCGGGAGTTCTTCAATCGCTACGTACTGGCCCGCGGTACCCTGCCTGCATTACGGATAGGCAAGCAGCCTTACGGCATATTGCCCGCTACTGCCTTTTCGCGGCTGGCCTTTGAATCCCAGGCTCCGCGCCTTGACAGGGCTCTTAATGCGCAAGTCTATATGTGGCTGAACAGCTTGCTCTCTTTTCTGCGAAAACTGGATGCTACCTGGGAACAACTGACGAGCGGAGTCGCCTATGTCGGCAAGGGAGGAGATCCTTATCAGCTACTCCTGGATATCGTGGGTTTACATCCCTCTTCGGTGGAATATTACCAGCGTTATGCGGAGAGTTTTCAACAGCTGTTCAATGAATTGGTGCACCAATACGGACCGGCCGCAGGAACGGCCTTTGCCAATTACCATATGGCGACCAAGCGCAACGTGCTGGCCATTGCCGGATTGAACGTCACGGAGGATATCCCTATGTTGGACAAATACTTTCTGAAGAAGGCCAATCTGCTGAAAGGATTCGTCATTGATGATCAGCCTCTGTCGGAGACCAACCCGGTAAGGGCTTACACTGCTGATAAAAAAAATTACCTGACCTGGCTCAAAGAAAGTAGCCTGGATCAAATCCGCCGGGCGGATTTCGGAGGCAATCCGGCTCCCACCGCCTTGCTGTATCTGTGGTTACGCCACGCGGTGTTGCTATCCTATTGGGATGGTGGAGTCCGGCTTTATGAAAAATTCCAACTGCCCGAAGCGGCCGGCTATCGGTCAGAGCCTAATTTTATCCATATCCAGCAAGACAAAGAGGTCTCGGCCAGTAAATGGTCGCCGCTCTACCAGGCACAGGCCAGCATCACCGGAGATGCCCAGTTAATGATAGCTGACTATATCTCGGATGCTGCACGAATCCGGGAATTGCCGGAACTTTCCGGCCTGCAGGAAGTCCGCGCGGCATTGGAGGTCCTGGAGCAGACACCCACTGCCCGCCTGGAGAGGCTGTTCGCCGAACACATGGACAGTTGTACCTACCGGCTGGACGCCTGGAAGAATGGCTTGATCCACTACCGGCTTCAACAGATGCGGCAGCCCAATGAGGTGGCTAATCGCCCCGCTGCGCCCTCCGGCATCTTTGTCGGCGCTTACGGATACCTGGAGCAGGTAAGGCCCGAGCCCAGGACACTGAGTCCTGTCACGCTGTCTGCTGACCTGAGTAAAATCTTTGCCCCGGAAGGGCAGACCCCTCCTGTACGCGACTCCGCCAATGCAGGGTTTATCCACGCGCCGTCCGTTGCCCAGGCTGCTACCGCAGCTGTGATGAAAAGCGCCTACCTTTCCCAGGCCGATGCCGATGCTGCAGACACTTATTCGATTAACCTCAGTGCCGACCGGGTACGCCGGGCGCTCGCCGTGCTGGAAGGTATCCGCAACGGGCAGTCTCTGTCCGCCTTATTGGGTTATCAGTTTGAAAGAGGATTGCATGATCGTCACCAGATGGCTGAAGTGGATAAGTTTATCTATCCGTTGCGCAAAGCCTGCCCGTTGGTGGCTGACAAATTGAAAGAGACCGAAACCTCTGCTTCGGTGTCCATAGAATCTATAGAGGCCCGCAATGTGCTAGATGGTCTTAAGCTGGTTAACCGCATCAAAGAACAGGACAATCCCCACTATCCCTTCGACTTTACCGGTCTGCCGGCAGCCTCGACCGCGGAAGCCCAGGCTATCGACGCAGAAGCGCTTCATTTGCTGGACACCCACGATGCGGTAGCAGACCTGATGCTTAGTGAAAGTGTCTATCAGGTGATCCAGGGAAATATGGACCGGGCCGCCGCCAGTACCGACACCGTCAGCAAAGGGGGTTACCCGCCCGAAACGGCCATTAACCGGACGCCACGGACCGGGAAGAATCTCACCCAACGGTTTGCGGTACACTTTGATGCGGAAGCCGATCCGGACACATCCCCCTGGCCAGGGCTCGGTCTTACGCCGCGTGCGCGAACCGAAGCTCCAGTGAACTATTGGCTGTCGGGCATATTGCCTGACCCCGAAAAAATATGCTGCCAGGTCCACCTCGTCCACCACGCAGACGGTGCGGAAAGCACGATCACGGTCTCCCAAAAAGACTTAGGGCTGCAACCGATCGATGGGCTATTCACCGCCAGTCTGGACACCGACCAGGCCATGACCGAACTGGACGATCGCATCAGACAGCATCTCACCGACCACAAGGGCCTCCATCCGCTGGATGAATTCCGGATTGCCTACACCGAACCGGTACCGGCCGATCATTATTCCTTCTTTGAGACGGCGGCACTGATTGGCAGCCTCCGGAAAGTATTGTGGGAGTCTGCGTATGTAAAGCCGACAATGCTCGGATTAAGCCAGGAACAAAAACAGGACCCCGGCCAATGGGATACGGTGGAACTGAAAGCCCGGATCGATCAGGCCCGGGGCCTGCTCCAGGGACACCTGGCTGCATTGCAGGCGCTTCAGGCCAATATGGCGGACGACATTGACCTGTTCATTAAAAAGACTTCGCAGGCATTGGCTGATGTGGCCCTGTTTGGTCTTCCCCAGACGGGCTGGGGGTACTTGTACGAAACCCGCAGCGGCATTTTCTCCAGCCTGGTGAGCAAGATCTCAGCTCTGGTCAGCCGGTGGGAAAATAAGCAGGCACAGTTTGCCGCGGCAGATGCCCTCTATGCAGCGGCGGCTACTGCGGAAGAAAAAGAAGCTCTCTTGGTAAAAATGGAGGGCATTATTTCAGCGCAATGCAGTTCTCCGATTCCTGCCGATTACCGTCAGGTGGTGGACAATAAAAAGGCTGCCTTTGATGCGCAGCTCACCCTGTTTAAACAGCATCTGGCCACCGGGCTGACAGGATTGCAGCAATTCATTGCCGCGGTAAAAGCGGATGCGGCGGCCATTTCCACTTTTGATGCCGTGCCGCTGGATACCGAGGAAAATACCAACGACCTGAGTGCAGAAGAGCTTGCCGTCACCCAGCTTCGCACCACTGCCCAATCCAAACTGGCGTCACTCATCACCGACATCCAGGAACGTTCCGCTAAAGTAGATGCCTTGTTTGACGAAGCGGACCACAAAACGGATGTCGGGCAAAAAATCGACATCCTGCTTACTGCAGCCAAACAGGTTTTTGGCGAACCCGTATTGCTGGTTCCCCGGTTCCGGCTCTCCCCCCTGCAGGCCCAAGAAGTGGGAAACGCCCTGCAACCTGCCCATATAACCCAGTTGCTTCGACATCAAACTGAGGTGCTGCATCATCAATTTCCTCTGGACGACTGGTTGGCGAGCCTGGCACGGGTCAAAGAACGGATCTTCCACTGGGAGAACGTGCAGTTCCTGACGGATGCCCTGGGGACGTCTGCTCCCTCACTCACTCCGATCCAGTTGCCCTTCCAGCCGGACGACAGTTGGCTCGCCTTGGAGTTTCCGCCCGGCTATGTACTGGATGGAGAACGGATGCTCTACACCGTGAGCTTACAGACCCCGTTTGAGGCCGCGGGATGGCACTGCGGTCTGCTGATCGAAGAATGGACCGAAGTGATCCCTTCTGTGGAAGAAACCACGGGAATTTCCTTCCATTACGACAAACCCAACACCGAGCCCCCGCAAGTCATGCTGCTGATGGTGCCGCCAAAAATCACCGGCCACTGGAAATTCGCCGATGTGGTGGATGGTCTACTGGAGACCTTTGCTGCAGCCAAGACACGAGCGGTAGAGCCTTCTCAAGTAGAACAAAGCCCCTACGGACAATTTCTGCCGGCCACTATCATGGCCGTCACTCTGTACCAGATCACGATAGCCACCAACCTGGCGATTAATAATGAGATCTACGAAACCATCCATAAAACCAGCTGACATGGACGCCAAATACCTTGTACCCGAGATCAAAGAAGCCCTGCAGCAAAAATTACTGCCGACCATCACCTTGTGGAACCGGCAGGAAGGCAGGCCCAGAACTGATAATTTCGACCGGGCCATGAAAGCAGAAATCAGGGACGCCCTTTGGATGCTGACCAAACAGTGGCAGATGGGAGAATTCCAGGGGGATGATGCGGGAAGCCCGGTCATGGTAAAAGCCCACGTCACCACTTCCGCCCTCAGACAATACCAACCAGGCAGCGGCCCATTTCAACCCATGGACGATCAGCTGCCTTTGGAAACCCTGGTGGAACAAAAACCCTTCGTCATGGAGCAACAGGGGCACATCCAGCATATGGATCTGCGGCTGCAGCTGGGTCGCCGGTGGCTGAAATTGCTGGAAGCAGCGGACATGGCCGCTTACGCGCCGGATTACAGGGGCCTGTATGGTTTCACACTTCCCCCACCGGGAGAACACTCCTCTGACTACGTATATGCGCACGCCGAAGTCTGGCGGCAATATGCCGCGGTAGCCGGCAGAGCGATGGACGGCTATAGACTCTATAGCTATCTCACTGATGGAGCGACTCACCATGCCTCGGACGGCATTGCCCTGCCGGACAGCGCCGACGCCGAAATACTGAACAATCTGGGCGAGGAGTTTACAAGCTGGTTTACTCAATTGTATCAGCAGCCGCGATCAGAAGATCCGCATGCGTGGCAGCCGCCTTATCTGGAATACCAGTTTGCCTGTGCGGTGAACGATGAGGAGCAGCACAACGCCCAATATCTTTCCAGGGAATATTTCCATGGCACTCCCGACTGGTATGTATTCAACCGGGATACGGGAAAAGGGATACCCGCAGAAGATCCCTTAAGTGAAAAAGGAGCTTTTACGTTCAGCATGCTTCCTGCACCCATTGTCTTTGATGGTATGCCGGACACCCGGTGGTGGTCCTTCGAGGACCGGAAAACGAACTTTGCGCAGGTCAAGCCTGACACCACCGACCTGGCCAAGCTGTTGCTGTTAGAATTTTCCCTGGTATATGCCAATGACTGGTTTATTATCCCATTTCGCTTGCCCATTAATTCGGCAGCCCGGGTCGCCGGACTGACCGTCACCAACACCTTTGGAGAAACCACCTGGATCGATCCTTCCGGCTATGGACAGGGCCAAAATTGGCATCGGTGGGAAATGTTTACCCTGGCCGATGCGGCCCAAAGGTCAGGCCCCTCGGAATTGTTGTTGCCTGCCTTGACGGTCAAAACCCAGGAAGGTCCTCCACAGGAGGAAATTCATTTCATCCGGGATGAAATGGCCAACATGGTATGGGCCGTCGAAGCGACGGTGCCTTCAGTAACTGGTTATGGGAAAGGCGGAAAAGAGCATGCAGAGGAGACATTGACCTATCATAAAAAACTGGTGTCCCTGTTGGGGTTTGTGCCTCAGGATTACCCCTATCAAGCGGCCATCAGCTACCTGTCCATGACCCAGGTGCCCGAACATTGGATCCCTTTCCAACCGGTTCACATTGAAGGCAGCAACCGGGAGATCCAGCTGCAACGGGCTAAGATGCTCCGTATTCTGGAGGGCGACACCCGAGAACCCGAACGTGTCGCCCCCCTGACCACATTGCTCAGGGAAGGGCTGGATGAGGATATTCCGCTTCCATACTTTATTCATGAAGAGGAAATACTGCGTTCCGGCATTATTGTGACTCAGCAGTTTCAGCGCACGCGGTGGACCTCGGGCCAGGTGTATACCTGGTACGGCGCAAGCAAAAAGACAGGAAGGGGAGAGGGATCCAGCGGACTGGCCTTCGACCAAATCCTCCCTCAGGCGAACGACCGGACCGGAGATGCTTCCGACGGCGGTCATTAGCCGTCCCGGAAGGCTATTCAACGACGGGCGCTTAAGGCAGAGGCGGTCCCTATAGTGATTTTTCTTGCCGTAATCGACCCTTTATATTGCCGTTATTACACCCTTTAAGGCTAAAAAAAAGCCCGTAAATTTGCTATGCCGGTCTTCAAAGAGGCGATTGAGCGGGTGCAAAGATTTCTAAAACCATACCCGCCGCATCATAGGTTATAGCCACAGAGCTGTGTGGTCCGATTAGCTGAGAATCACGTAAGCCGGTATTGAATCACGCAACCTCATGATCAGTCATCAGCAAATTTTTTACTAGCCTCAAACACACGCTTATGAAAAGCACAAACATCCTGTACTGGACTTTTACCGGCCTAATGGTGGCGCTAATGTTGTTTAGCGGCATCTCGGGACTTGCCAGTCCCGTGCAATCCCAGGCACTGATCCATGGACATCTGGGTTATCCGGAATACTTCACTCCGTTGATCAGCGCAGCCAAGATCGTCGGCGTAGTGGCCATATTGATCCCCGGATTCCCCCGGTTGAAGGAGTGGGCCTATGCCGGATTTGTGTTCGATCTCAGCATGGCGATCTATTCTTTTATTGCCATGGGCGACCCGGTTTCCGGGACGTTATTTATCGTGTTCGGATTAGTCCTGGTATTCGGCTCCTATATCTTTTATCACAAAAGGCTTAAATTGATCTCTGCAAACCGGACCACTCCCTCCTCCGGTCCTTTAGCCGGTGCCCTTTAGCAGGTCAGCAGGCCCAGAGATTCGTCAATAACCGGGGCTACGCCTCATTAAACCTAACACGCATGCAGGAAGACAGCATCCCCTTCGCTGGTGCCGAGATGCTTATCCGCAAACCGCCAAAGGAAGTCTTTGAAGCCTTTATCGATCCTGCGGTTACGACAAATTTCTGGTTTACCCACGCCAGCGGCAAGCTGGAAGTGGGAAAGAGGATCGTGTGGGAATGGGACATGTACCAGGTCTCCGTTCCTGTAATCGCTAAAGAGATCGTGGCTGAGCAAAAAATTGTTTTAGACTGGGGGGCTCCGGCCAGAACCGTGGTATTCCAATTTACACCGATGGCCGATAGCGCTACCTATGTATCCATTACCGAAACGGGGTATAGGGAAAAGGCCGAGGCGTTAATCGCTGCCATCCGGGATTCCACGGGAGGATTCACCACTGTGCTGGATGGGTTGAAGGCATTTCTGGAGCATGGCATTCGCCTGAAACTGATTGAGGACAAATTTCCCGCGGCGATCGCCTCTCATGGCCTGCAATCACCATAAGCTTATACTTACTCTGTTTTAGAACTAAACCCTAGCAAATATGGAAAATGCCAACCAAATTTCGAAAGCGAGCCGGATTACAGGATGGATACTCAGCGGGATCGTGATTTTGTTTTTGCTCTTTGATTCCTTCGGAAAATTTGCCAAGCCGGAGGCGGTAGTCCAGGGGACCACTCAACTGGGCTATCCTGCCAGCCTGATTACGCCCATCGGTATTATCTTGCTGGTGTGCACCCTGCTTTACGCCTTCCCCAGGACGGCCCTGCTGGGGGCGGTGTTGTTGACCGGCTATCTTGGAGGGGCGGTCGCCACTCATTTCCGGGTAGGCAACCCCTTATTCAGTCATGTGCTGTTCCCCATCTATTTAGCCATTTTGCTATGGTTGGGACTATACCTGCGGAGCAGCCGCCTAAAAAGACTCATTCGTCCTTCATCACGGTGACAGCAGCAAATGGTCTAAGACGTGTCCTTTGCGATCTCAATCTGTACGATTATGGATACCCCACACAAGATCCTGCCTCATTTATGGTTTGACCAGCAAGCCAGGGAAGCTGCCTCGTTTTACTGCACACTTTTTCCTGACTCCGGGATTACTCATGTGACCGATCTGCACGGTATTCCGGGCGGGGATTGTGAAGTCGTGGCCTTTCGGCTATCAGGCCAGCCCTTCATGGCGATCAGCGCCGGCCCGGCTTTTAAAATAAACCCATCGATCTCGTTCTTTTTGAACTTCGATCCTTCCCGCGATATAAAGGCGCGAGAGAACCTGGATGCCACCTGGGAAAAATTGTCGGCTGGAGGCATGGCCCTAATGCCGCTGGGTCAATACCCTTTCAGCGAACGTTTTGGGTGGATCCAAGACAAGTATGGAGTGTCCTGGCAGCTTATCCTTTCTGATCCCCAAGGAAAGCAGCGGCCATTCATCGTACCTTCCTTCCTATTTACCGGACCGGTATGCGGCAAAGCCGAAGAGGCAAGCGAGTTTTATTGTACCGTCTTTACACCCTCAAAAAAAGGGACGATGGTACGTTACCCGGCAGGCATGCCACCCGATAAAGAAGGCACAGTGATGTTTACTGATTTCGCTTTGGCTGGACAATGGTTTGCTGCGATGGATAGTGCTCATCCCCATCCGTTCCAGTTCAATGAAGCCTTATCCTTTATGGTACGTTGCGACACCCAGGATGAGATCGACTATTATTGGGAAAAGCTGTCCGCCGATCCCAAGGCCGAACAATGCGGGTGGTGCAAAGACGCCTACGGCGTGTCCTGGCAGATCAGCTCCACGATACTGGAACGGGCCATGACGACGGGTACCAGACCCCAAATCGACCGGGTGACAGAAGCCTTTCTACAAATGAAAAAAATAGATATCGCCGTGTTAACGCGTGCTTTCGAAGGGTCGTAGAGGCACCCTGGGGCAGAACCCAATTACTTGTCATGGCAAAAACCGACTGTAAGACGATAGATCAATACATCAACAGCTTTTCCGAAGATGTGCAACGGGATCTGCAGCAAATCAGAACAACCATCCTTCAAGCAGTTCCGCAGGCGGAGGAGACCATTAGCTATCAGATTCCGGCGGTCAAATATGAAGGATGGATTACTTATTTTTCAGCTTATACCCACCATTATTCTTTGTCATTTCCGCCGCCCTTTACCGTGTTTGAAAAATTCAACAAGGAGCTGCTTCCCTATAAACGATCTACCAGTACGGTGCAATTTCCCAAAGGAAAGCCCCTGCCGCTGGATCTAATTCGCCGCATGGCAAAATTCCGGGCTGAAGAAAACTTGTCGAAAAAGAGGCAGCGCAAGAAATCACACGCAAAAACAGGGAAGGCCGTTCTCACCCACACAAAGTCCAGTAACCGCTAACAAACTAAATATTCAATTATGGCAGTCCACCCAAAAATCAGCTATTGCCTTTGGCTCGACCAGAATGCACAGGAAGTGGCCGAATTTTATACCAAGGCCTTTAATGTCCCGGAGCAATCCCGGATCCAGCTCAATCCCACCGATACTCCTGCCGGTAAAACAGGTAGCGTATTAACCAGCAGTTTTACCATAGATGGCCAGCAATTTATGGCATTAAATGGCGGGCCGGAATTCAAGATAAATCCGTCAGTCTCTTTCATGGTCCATTGTGAAACCGAGACCCGCCTAAAGGAGCTCTGGGAGACGCTTTCCCAGGGAGGAAAGGTGATGATGCCCTTAGACAGCTATCCTTTCAGTCCCCTTTACGGCTGGATAGAAGACCGCTACGGGGTATCCTGGCAGTTAATCCTGCCCCAAAATGAACCGCATCAAAAGGTAATGCCGGTATTGATGTTCGTCAACAAGGTCTGCGGGAAAGCCCGGGAGGCTATAAACTATTATACGTCCATTTTTCATGAGACTAAGACCGGTACTCTGGCCCCATATCCTGAAGGGATGGAACCAGATCAAGCCGGGACATTGATGTATGCCGATTTTATGCTGGAAGGCCAATGGCTCGGCGCCATGGACAGCGCCCGCATGCACGATTTTGATTTTAATGAAGCTATTTCCTTTATGGTACACTGCGATACGCAACAGGAGATCGACTACTATTGGGATAAGCTGACCGCCGAAGGAAAAGAAGTACAATGTGGTTGGTTACGCGACAAATATGGCGTCACATGGCAGATCGTCCCCACCATATTGCCGGAATTGCTCAACGCGAACGACCAGGAAAAAGGAAAACGGGTAATGCAAGCCTTAATGTCTATGGTCAAGCTCGATATCGCTCAGTTGGAACAGGCATAAATTCCTTTGTTTTATCCAATACGACTAATGACGGTTCAGATGCAAAACCGAGAGACTTTTTTCGCCCCCCAATTGTTGATCAAAAACGGCTGTAAAGACATCAGCTTTTACCACCGAGGGTTGGAGGCCGTGGAACTGAGGCGATGGGATAACCCCGACGGTTCAATGCATGTAGCCGAACTTGCCATCAGCGGCTGCATCTTCCACCTCCATGAAGAATCACCGGCCCGCGGACAACTGGAACCGATAAAAACCGGAGGAGTGACTACCCTGATCGGCTTGTTTGTGGACGATGTGGACCGGATAATCCAAAAAGCCGTCCAAGCCGGAGCAACAATTGTCCAGCCGGCGAAAGATTATGATTATGATTATCGTCAAGCGGAAATTAGAGATCCGTTTGGGCATCTGTGGCTCATCCAAAAGAAAATCAGGTAATCGATAAGGCAACTGCCTGTCCATAAAAAAGCACCCTGATCCGGTCGAACAGAAACCCCACTGACGGTCGCTATGTGGCCAATGGGCAGCTCGCGGCTGGTTAGCGGATATTTGAACTGTCGAACATCTGCGCCACCCGGACAGCACTTCAGGCGCAAGCTTCAAAAAATCAGCAACGCCTTCAAGCAATCGCTGGCCTCTTTTAACCTCGCTCCAGAAGGTTATTATGCAGCATGGTATGGTAACGACAAGGAAGGGGTAAGATGTATGGTTTGGCTAAACCATTAGTTTGAGAGATTCATCACATAAAGAAATCGTATGCGTTCATACAGACCAACTCGCAAGTGGAGCAATCATCTGAGGCCCGGCCAGTAGACAGGAAAAAATTCAGAATGGCCCATTAGGATTCCACACAAAATACCTTACATTTGCAGCTCATTCGACCGATTTCTCTTCCCTAATCAGGTCCCGTGGCCGAGTGGCTAGGCGCAGGTCTGCAAAACCTTTTACAGCGGTTCGAGTCCGCTCGGGACCTCAAAATATATCTGATAATCAGTGAACTACCCATCGGCTAAAGACCAATAGGCTTTGAGCTTGCACCCAATCTTGATCTCAACGTCGGTCGGAAAATTGACTTCCAATATATAGGCTACCTGAGGTATTTTGAACTAGTCGATTCAGCTAAATAACCCAGACACTTTCCCATCCCGTTTAATGATACGTTCAAGGGCCAGCAGGTTAAGCATCAATCGGCGGGGATGATGATAATTCTCCGCGCGATGGATCGTATGTTCCGCCATTTTACGATCCCCGCTCTCCACCGGGAAGGCATATTGCGGGTACGCATACTTTTCCTTTATATACGCGTAAGTATCCGCAAAACGTTCTCGCGCCCATTGGTCATTGGTATGTTCTATCAATAGCATAGTCCCGTTCAACACTTCTTCTTGCTCCCAGAGCACTTTATCAAGCTTAAATTGGGCGTTGTCCACGTGGTCCAGGCCAGTAAAACACCCGCCATAGACAGCATCCGTGGCTACTTCTACATGTCGTTTAAAAGCTTCTGCCGCCGTATTGAAAAGGGCACGGTCCTTACGGCGAATTGCCTCTGCCATCACCATCCAAAGGGTTTCAAGTCCGTGGCCCAGATAGGAAAATTGTGCCCAGGCATTATCTGGAAGCGTCAGATCATGGTTAAGTCCCTCGTTGATTAGCTTATAGTCCGGATTCAGATGATAATTCAAAATGGCGTCCACACATCGATCTGCCAGATTCCGGATATCGGGATCATCGCCCTGTTCCAGAAACTGTGTCGCGGAACGAAGAAAGATCATCCAGTGACCGTTTACTCTGGGAGCAGGTATCTCCGGAGCCCCTGGAGGGCCATATGCAATCGGGTATCTATAGTCCTGCCTATCATAACGGGCCAACGCAGAAAGGGTAATTTTTTTAGCCTGTTGGAGGTATTGTTCTTCTCCAGAAGCTTTGGAAAACTCTGCCAGACCTTCGGCGACAAAAAGGCTTCCATAAATGTCTCCCTCAGAACTCGAAAGTGGTTTCCCTTCTTTAGTGTATCCGGCGACAAAAAAACTATCATCCGAGGGTAAATGGGGTAGGATAAAATCTTTTGATTTACGTGCAATTTCCAAGTAATGGGGATCCTTCCCAAAATTGTTATAAAGGTAAGAATAGACCCATATGCCTCTGCCTTCATACCATGCACTTTTCTTCGTAGAGACCAGTTTACGGGACGAAATATCCAAATCGCACATAAATCCACCGTAATCATGATCAATGACTAAACTGTCCATATTGGGAATAAAGCGCTCAAAAAGTTCCGCATGAGACTCATCTCTTAGTTGTTCAAGGCTCATATTTCCTATTTTTTTGTGGGATCTTTCCCTTGCTTGGGATGTGTCTGATTTGTGTTGAGCAGCACCACAACTTGCCATGCCGCCCATTACGATGGTTCCCGAAGAGGCCAGTAGACTTTGTGTAAGAAATCTACGCCTGGAAGAATGTATACTTTTCATTGATATTTAAATTGTACAGGTTTTGAAATGACGGGACATTGAGTATTGTAGTGTGTCTCTTTTTTTACATGCTGACATTCATCGAGGCGCTTGCTCTATGCCCGAGACGGGTAGTGCACCCATGAGAACGGGCTGATGCTATACGATCCGGTACCCGCCTCTCTTTGAGTAGTCCACGATAACCAGGGTTTCTAATTACATATTTTTGGCCTTCGACATCCATCTTACCATGGACTCGATGGCCAGATTCAAGTGCCTTCCCGCCGAACCATCCAAAATATTTATCCGTAATGCCGATGGCATATCAAATGATTATTCAATCGTTTCTTGTACTCTATTGTATAGGCTATGGCCGACTATCCCTCCCATGACAAATATGCTTACCATCTGTCGTTTCCTTTACCACAATATATAACATTTTAAAACCATTACTTAATTTTTTCATGGCCACAAAAAAACGAAATGAGCCTGCTGAACTGAGGTGCAACATTTTTGTTCAAAAGGAACTACACATCGCCCCCTGGATGAAATTCCTTTGAAATCGAGATCTATCAGACCGGTATTGAAAGAAATAATTAGATTTGATAGGAAAGCCACCAAAAAGTCTCTACTTATATTATTCAAAAAAAGCGTATGTGGATACGATTAGTCATCATTATGCTTCTGATTAGCGCTTGCCATCACGCAGGTGAAACCGGGTTTGGCAAGGCCGATACCACTTATTATTCAAAGGGTAAAATAAGGTCTATAGAAAAATATTACCCAGATGATACATCAAAGGTCATTGAATATTACGAGAACGGCGAGATCTCCTCTGAAGCCACCTATTATAAGGATCAAATGACCGGAAGGGCCATATTTTATTATCTCAATGGCGCAAAGAATTTTGAACAACACTTGGATTCATTGGGACGGTCCCACGGTGCATTTCACTGGTGGTATCAGAACGGAAATTTAAAACGGGAAGGTAACTATAAGGAAGGAAATATGGTGGGGGAGTGGAAGACATATTTCGAGGATGGCAAATTAAAGCGCATTGAACGTTATGATTCCGATCAAAAGAACGGGCGTTGGCTGTATTTCAATCCTCAGGGCGATACGGTAAAAATAGAAATATACAGAAATGATTCCCTGGTGAATACCCGCTAAAGGAACCGGCACGAAAACAAGTACGCCTCTGCCTTCCCTTAATTTTTCTGGATTAGTCCACATTTCATGATTTTTAAGCGAGTTTGTCCTAAATTGCTGTGATGACAAATCCTATTGCGGAATCGGAAATGATCCTCAACGACCGAGGGGCTATCTACCACCTGGATCTTTTACCGGAGGAAATCGCCCCCTTGGTGATCACGGTAGGCGATCCGGCCAGAGTAAAAGAAGTATCTAAGCATTTCGACCGAATCGAATACCAGACGGCCCATCGGGAATTCCTTACACATACCGGGCTGCTGGGCAACAAACGCATATCGGTGACATCGACCGGAATCGGACCGGATAATATCGACATTGTACTCAATGAGCTGGATGCGCTGGTCAACCTGGATTTCCAAACCCGTCAAGTCAGGGCCTCCCCGCAAACACTGACTATTGTACGGATGGGCACCTGTGGAGGGCTGCAGCCGGATATTCCTACAGACGGACTGATCATCTCTTCACATGGGCTGGGCCTGGACAACCTGTTGCACTATTATTCTTTTACCCAGGAGAAAAAGGAACGAAACCTGCTGAAGGCCTTCTCCGCCCATGTAGGACTGAATCCCGAGGTTTTCTCCCCCTATCTAGCCGCAGGTGATGCACAACTTCTTCAGGCATTTGTCTCCCATGGCTTTTTCCATGGGATTACAGCCACCTGTCCGGGGTTTTACGGTCCACAGGGGCGGAAGCTAAGAGCGCCGATTGCCTTCACCGACCTGCCGGAGAAAATGTCCACTTTTCGCTTTGATGACCTGAGGATTACCAATTTTGAGATGGAAA
>Ga0164242_10003736_pt1 | contig 17259 bp, 16 predicted proteins | sample OricomgcompostMG_FD_108783 | JGI IMG/M metagenome (GOLD analysis project Ga0164242, IMG submission 108783) | Miracle-Growth compost microbial communities from Emeryville, California, USA - Original compost - Miracle growth compost (MG) ...
ATTCAGGTCGCACTTTCTGTCGGGCTCACCGATCGCGTGCGACAGAAACTGCGACCTGAACGTTGCGGCTCTGACGACCGAGCCCCGCTCAGCGGCGGACCGCGGTGTAGCCGGCCTCGCGCACGGCGTTCAGCACGGCGTCGTCGTCGATCGTGGCGCTCGAGGTCACGACGAGGCGCCCGTCCTGGGCGCTGACCCGGATGTCTTCAACACCCGGAATCTCGCTCACCTCTTCGCGCACCGACAACTCGCAGTGCTCGCACGTCATTCCCGTCACGTCGTACTCGGCGGTCGTCATTCGAAGTCCTCTCGTTCTCGATAGCCCAACTATACCCCTAGGGGGTATCAGCGTTCAAGTCGCTCAGATGGCCCTTGCGAGCGTCCACAGGGGTCATCTGCGCGACCTGATCGGCGCTGGGAAAGCGATCGTGACACCCTGGAGCACGTGCGCCCGTTCCTGCTGCTCGCGACCCGCTTCGACGATCACCTCGCCGACGCAGAGTACGCCGCGTTCCGCGACTTCGCGGGCCTGCAGGAGGGCGAGCTGACGCGCATCCGCCTGGAACAGCATCCGATGCCGGAGCTCGACCTGGATGAATACTCCGGCGTCTTCGTGGGCGGCAGCCCGTTCAACGCGAGCGATCCGCAGAGCGACAAGTCCGTAGTGCAGCTCCGCGTGGAGGCGGAGATGTCGAGCCTGCTCGACCGCATCGTCGAGCAGGACTTCCCCTTCTTCGGCGCCTGCTACGGCGTCGGCACGCTGGGCGTGCACCGAGGCGGCGTGATCGATCGCACCTACGGCGAAGCCGTCGACGCGGTGGAGGTGCGGCTCACGGAGGCGGGTGTGCGCGATCCGCTTTTCACGGGCATCCCGCCGGCGTTCCGTGCATGGGTGGGACACAAGGAGGCGGTTACCCGACTGCCTGCGGACGCCACGCTGCTCGCCGCCGGCGACGCTTGCCCGGTGCAGGCATTCCGTGTGAAGACGAACCTGTACGCCACGCAGTTCCATCCCGAGCTGACCGCCGACGACATCCTTGATCGCGTGCGCACCTACCGTTTCGAGGGCTACTTCGAGCCGCATGAGCTGGATGCGACGGAGCAGACGATCCGATCGGCGCCGCCCGTCACGTGGCCGGCTCGACTCCTGCGCACCTTCGTCGACCGCTACGCCCGCTGACCGCCTCCGGCGCGCGGAGCTAGGAAGCGGCCATCCGTTTTCAGCACGGCCAAAACTGTGTCAAATATGTCGCTGAGGACCGCTGCCCAACATGGATGCATGCCCGACTACTCAGCACAGATCGAATTCGTCGCCCACGATTTCGCCGGGGCGGAGTTCCGGATGCTCCGGCGCCAGCTCGTCCCCTTGCTGGAGGAATCCGACGGGGTGACCAGCGTGCGCACCGACCGCGCCGCGCGCTCCATCAGTGCCGATGTCGCCGTGCGTGCGCCTAGTTCGTCGACCGCATCGGCCAAGGCCGGCTCGCTTGCACGAGCGTTGCAGGCGCAGACTCGCAAGGTGCGCAGCGAGCGGATCGCGGTGCGCGTCGAAGTCGCGCACCCCGACTGACCGCACAGCATCGTCGCTTCGTCCACGAAGCTGCGGTTCGGGTCGCCATCGCACATCAGGCTTTCGCAAATCAACCCCCAAATGGGGGCCACGATATGGAGTACATTGGTATTCATATCCTCTGGATGTGGCACCAGGCACTCCCAGCAGGCATCCCCAGGAGGGGAGGCCAACGGTGCGTTTCCCAGAGGGGTGAAAGGGAATCCTGGCGGCCGAGTGTTCGGGTCACTTCGCCGCCAGGATTCCCGCTTTTCATTCGGCCCGCCTCACCCTTGACGGCTCTGCCGCCGGGACGTACGGTCCGACCATGCCAGCACCCACCACCGCCGTGCGTTCCGCCGACGGCACCGAGATCGCCTACGAGCTGCACGGCGACGGGCCGGGCGTCATCCTGATCGACGGAGCGATGTGCTTCCGCGACTCCGGCCCGATGCGCCCGCTCTGCACTCAGCTCGACGAGGACTTCACCGTGCTCCTCTACGACCGGCGTGGCCGCGGCCGAAGCGGCGACACGGAGCCGTACGCGGTCGAGCGCGAGTTGGAGGATCTGGATGCGCTGCTCGACGCTCTTCTCGACTCCACCGGCACCACGTGCGGGTCGCCGGCGCTTGTCGGCATCTCGTCCGGCGGCGCGCTGGCACTCAGGGCTGCGTCCCGGCTCGGCAACCGCATCCGCGCCGTCGCGGTCTACGAGCCGCCGTTCATGCCGGAACCCCTCACCGCAGCCGGGGGCGAGTACAGCGCCGCCCTCACTCGAGCTCTTGCCGACGGGGACCGCGACACGGCCGTGGAACTGTTCCTTCGCCGCGTCGGGATGCCCGAGCAGGCCGTCGCGGGCACGCGCCAGTCGCCTGCGTGGCCTGGCATGACGGCCATCGCGCCAACGCTCGCGTACGACGACGCAGTCCTTGGTGACGGCCGCGTGCCGTCGGAGTTGGTGGCATCCATCGTCGTGCCGGTGCTCGCGCTCGCCGGCGACGCCGGACCGCACATGATGCAGCACGGCGCCCGCGAGGTCGCCGAGTGCGCACGCGGCGGAGAGTTCGACGTTCTTCCCGGACAGCGACACGACGCGGATGCCGGTGTGCTGGCCGCGCGCCTCCGCGCGTTCCTGAGGTCATAATCCCTGCAGATCCGCACATTTGCCATCCCGGCAAACTTGCATCGTCAGTAAACTTGCACAGTCTGCACGATCGGCGTATTCTTGCACCGCCTGCAAGAAATTGCCCGCCAACGTCGGCGCCCGGCGCCGGCTGACGGTGACGAGCGCGACGCGTCCCGAATCACTCGTCACTCGAAGGGCCGGCATGTCCACCGCTACTGCTCCTGTACGAACCTCACCGGGTTCGGCATCGGGATCGAAGCCGATCATGACGCATCGGCAGATCCTCCTCGTCATCTACGGCCTCATGGCCGGCATGTTCCTCTCCTCGCTCGACCAGACCATCGTCGGCACCGCCATCCGCACCATCGGCGACGACCTGCACGGCCTCGAGCAACAGGCCTGGGTCACCACGGCCTACCTGATCACCTCGACCATCTCGGTGCCGATCTACGGCAAGCTGTCGGATGTCTTCGGCAGGCGCCCGCTGTTCATCTTCGGCATCGTCGTCTTCGTTCTCGGCTCACTGCTGTCGTCGTTCTCGACCTCGATGCTGATGCTGGCCGCGTTCCGCGCGTTCCAGGGCATCGGCGCCGGCGCGATGATGGCGCTGCCCCTGGCGATCATGGGCGACATCCTCGCCCCCCGCGAACGAGCCAAGTACCAGGGCTACTTCTTCGCCGTGTTCGGCATCTCGAGCGTGATCGGCCCGCTCGTCGGCGGAATCTTCGCCGGCACCGGCCAGATCCTCTGGATCACCGGATGGCGCTGGGTGTTCCTCATCAACGTTCCGATCGGCATCATCGCGCTGCTCATGGTGATCGCGTTCCTGCACCTGCCCAAGGTGGGCAGCCGCGCCAAGCCGCGCGTCGACTGGTGGGGTGCGACAGCCGTCATCGTGGCGCTCGTTCCCCTGCTCCTCGTCGCCGAACAGGGTCGCGAATGGGGCTGGACCTCGGCGGGCTCACTCGCCTGCTACATCGTCGGCGCGGTCGGGATCGCCTCGTTCATCGTGATCGAGGGACTCATGAAGGATGACGCGATCATCCCGCTCAAGCTGTTCCGTTCCGGAACCTTCTCGATGGCCACGGTCATCGGCGTGTTCGTCGGTTTCGGCATGTTCGGTGCCATGATGACCATTCCGCTCTACCTGCAGATCGTCACCGGGCTGAGCCCGACAGCATCCGGTTTCGCAATGATCCCGATGGTGATCGGCCTCATAATCGCGTCGCTGGGCTCCGGCCAGCTTGTGGCACGAACGGGCAAGTACCGCATCTTCCCGGTGACCGGAACACTGTTCACCGCCATCGGGTTCGTGGTGCTGACGTTCCTCAAGTACGACAGCCCGCTCTGGTTCCTCATGCTCGGCACGTTCGTGATCGGTCTCGGCCTCGGTCAGCTGATGCAGTCGCTGGTGCTCGCCAGCCAGAACGCCGTGAAGGCCACAGACATGGGTGTGGCCAGCAGTGCCGCAACGTTCTTCCGCCAGATCGGTGGAACGCTGGGCACGGCCATCATGCTCTCGGTGCTGTTCTCCGCGCTGCCGGCCAACATCGTGCACGCCACGGCCGACAAGCCGACCCTGACCGCCGCGCTCGACGCCGCGCTGAACCCGCAGGTCGCGAACGCCGCCGGCAACAAGGCGATCATGAAGCAGCTGTGGACGCCCATCGTCGACCCGATCAAGTCGAACGTGCAGAAGGGGCTGGACCAGGCATCCCTTGCCGCGAAGACCGCCGCAGACAAGGCAGTCACCGACCAGGTGAGCGCCGCGGTGGATGCGCAGGTCGCCGCAGGCGCCATTCCCGAGGCCGCGGCCCCCGCCGTGATCCAGCAACAGGTTGCCGCCGCGACGCCGGCCGCGGAGAGCGCGGCCCTGACGGCGGTCGCCCAGAAGGCGTACGCCACGGTGGTCGACGGGCGCGTCGCGGTGAACTGGTCGAACTCGAACCAGCGCACGCACTGGGTGGACCAGCTCACGCCGACGCTGGAGAAGCAGCTGACGAAGGCAGGCTCCAAGGCCTCTGCCGCGTCGAACACGTCGACCAACGACACGTCGTTCCTGAACGGCGCCGACAGCCGGCTGAGCAAGCCGTTCATGGTCGGATTCACGCAGGCCGTCGTCTTGGTCTACTGGGTCGGCTTCGGCGTGATCCTGCTGGCGTTCATCCTCAGCTGGTTCTTCAGGGTGCCGCCGCTCCGCCAGACGTCGGCGCTGCAGGAGCAGGCGGATGCCGCGGGCATGACCGAGACCGGCTCGATCAGGCTGCAGAGCGCCTGAGCAAGCACTGCCCGCCCGGGACGGCCGCGATCCGGCCGTCCCGGGCCGCGACAGAGCAGAATGGAAACACCATGAGCATCGCGCAAGAGCCCGCCCCCGACACGCTGCGAGAGCGCAAGAAGCAGCAGACGAGGCAGGCCATCCACGAGGCAGCGCTCGACCTCGTCGACCGGAACGGCCTCGACGGTACGACCATCGAGCAGATCTGCCAGCACGCCGATGTCTCGCCGCGCACGTTCTTCAACTACTACCCGTCAAAGGCCGCAGCGGCGCTCGGCCTTCCAGAGACGGCGATCTCCGACGCGGTGGTCGCCCAGTTCCGCGCAGCGACGGGCGACCTCGTGCCCGCGCTGTGCCACCTGGTCGGCGAGCCGGCCGACGCGCGCCTCGACCACCGGCGCATGAAGCAGGTCATCAAGCACCGGCCCGAGCTCGTCCCCGCCTTCAGCCAGTGGATGGCCACCGTGCGCGAGCAGTTCGTGCAGCTCGCCGAGGAACGCGCCCCGTCGCACGAGGTGGCCGTCGCCGCGGTCACTCTGGTGATGGCCGCGTTCGGACTCGTCATGCACGACCATTCGCAGAAGGATGCGCCGGCCGTCGAGCGCCTGCAGCAGGCCGTCGACAAGATCGTCGCGGTGCGCTACGCCGAGATGACGCAGCCGAAGTAGCGCGCTCCTCCCGCCGCCCGCGGCACCGGTCAGCGCTGCACGGCGAACGACTCCCCCGGTCGCACGGCGCGCAGCTGGTAGGCGCCGTCGAAGCCCAGCGCGCGGGTGATCCAGCGCGGCGAGACGGTGCGGGCATCCGTGTCGAAGGCGAGCCTGAGCCGATGCGGCGTGTCGATGAACGCGACGTCGACAAGCACAACACCATCGGACGAGCGGATGCCACCGCGCACCGCCACCGGGACCTCGAGCGTTCCGGAGTCGGAGCCCTCGGTCACCACCCAGCCGCCGTCGCCGATGCGTCCGCCGACCGTACCGGAGGGCGTTCCTGAGGTGCGGCGCGGACCCACGGCCTGAACCCATCCGTCGGCGCCATCGGCCGCCTCCGCGTTCCCCGATTCCGGGGTGCCGGCATCCGCAGCCGCATCGCTCTCCCGCAGCGTCACCCGCCAGTCGTCGCCGTCGCGTTCCAGCGTCACGGCTGCAAGCGCCTCGTACTCCTCGAGTGACGTGGCATCGTCCGTGCGGCGGTACTCACCGGCGACGGAGGCGTCCAGTCGCGTCAGCGAGCCGAGCGACTCATCGAAGCCGATGCTCAGCCGGTTGTCGTGCAGTGCGTCCCCGCCACCGGGCTGCGGCGAAAGCGGCGCATCGTGGAACGCGGGCAGCAGGTGCTTCCACACCCGGTTCAGCACGTCTTGCATGTCGACCGTCTGCGATGTGATCGCCACGACGGCGTCCTGTTCGGGCAGAACGATGCAGTACTGGCCGAACGCTCCGTCGCCCCGGAAGCCGTGCCGGGCCATCCAGAACTGGAAGCCGTACCCCTGCTCCCAGTCGGAGTCCGCCTTCGTCAGCCCGCCCGGCGCCGCGTTGTCCACGTGCTTGCTCGTCGCCTCGCGCACCCACGACTCCGGCAGCAGTCGCCGGCCGTTCCACGCGCCGCCGCTCAGGTACAGCTGCCCGAGCTTCGCGACCGACTCGGGGGTGGCGAACAGCCCCGAGAAGCCGAGCTCGACATCCACCGGCTCCTGCTGCCACCCCACGGGAGCGATGCCCAGCGGCTCGAGCAGACGCGTGCGAAGGTACTCGCTGAGTCGCATCCCCGAGCCGCGCTGGATGATCGCGCCGAGCGTGTAGGTCGCCAGCTGGTTGTAGGTGAAGACGCTGCCCGGCTCACGCTCGGGCGGTGCTGCCAGGAAGGCCTTGATCGGATGCTCCGCGTCGATCGCGAAGGCCACGATCATGTCGTTCAGGTGCCCGGTGGCCATCGACGCCAGGTGCCGCACGAGGATGCCACGGCTCGCCGGCGCCACACTGTCGGCGTACTCCGGAAAGTAGTCTGCCGCCGGCTTGTCGAGGTCGAGCAGCCCCTCTGCGACCGCGAATCCGGCCGCGGTCGTGGTGAAGCTCTTGCTCAGCGAGTACACGAGCTGAGGGCGCTCGAGCGCGTACGGCTCCCACTGGGCCGACGCGACCACCGCGCCGTGACGCACCACGACAAGCGCATGCGGATCCATCTCCGGATCGCTGTCGAGATCGTCGATGAGGGCACGGATGCCTGCCGGGTCCACGCCCTCGGCCTCGGCGCTGCTACGGCGCCAGCCGCGCTCGAGATCCATCGTTGCGCTGTCGGGATGCGGAGCATCCGCGATCGTGTCGGAGAGGTGTGCTGGGTTCGTGCTCACGTGCATCCTTCGCTTCGTCGTCGGGGCGATCTTGACGTGGCCTCACGAGAGCCTCGTCAGGGTTCGAGCCTCTCACGTCGGCCCCGCCAGTGGCTCCTGAACCGACTCTCACGAGCCCGTCGACCGTTGTTCACGAGGAGTTCTCCGTTCCGGATGCCTGCTGCCGGTCGGATGCGTCTGAGAGCCGCCGCACGGGCGGCTCACTCGAGGGAGTTCATTGTGAGACATCGTTGGGTTGCGCTGGCCGCGACCACTGGGTTCGTCGCGGTCGCGACCTTCGGGGGCGTCGCCGCCGCGCAGGCGCGGACCGTGCCCACGGATGCCGCGGCGACGCGAGCCGGCTCGCGGCACGTACTCGTCATCTCGATCGACGGCATGCACCAGACCGACCTCGCCGGATACGTGAAGTCGCACCCGTCGTCGACCATCGCGGGGTTGGTCAACCACGGTCTCGAGTACACGGCCGCGAAGACGACGCTGCCCTCGGACTCCTTTCCCGGGATGGTCGCCCAGTTCACGGGGGCCGGCCCAGGGGCGAGCGGCGTCTACTACGACGACACGTACAACCACGGCCTGCTCGCCCCGGGCACCACGGACTGCACGACAGCGGCGCCGGGAACGGAGGTTCCCTGGACCGAGGCGATCGACAGGTCGCAGAATCCGATCACGTTGGACGCGGGCGAGGGACTGAAGGATCCGGCGCTCACCGCCCTCCCCACCCAGACGAAGGCGCAGACGCTGGCGAACGCATCCGCCATCACTGCCGGGGCCTTGAAGATGACCCCGACGCCGCAGACGCTCATCGACCCTGCCGCTCTCCCGGTCGACCCGCAGACGTGCCTTCCGGTGTATCCGAGTCAGTACCTGACCACGAACACGGTGTTCGAGGTGGCGCGCTCGCACGGCTTGCGAACGGCGTGGTCGGACAAGCACCCGGCGTACGAGATTTTGAACGGCCCCTCGGGAACGGGAGTGCAAGACCTCTTCACTCCGGAGATCAACTCCGTTGCCGACGCTTCGGGAGACGACTGGACGACGGACAACGCGCTCACGCAGGAGTACGACGGCATCAAGGTGCAGGCGGTGCTGAACGAGATCGACGGATACGACCACTCGCGCACCAGCAAGGTGGGAACGCCGGCGGTCTTCGGCATGAACTTCCAGACGCTCTCCACCGCGCAGAAGCTGCCGAACTCCGACGGTCTCGCCGGCGGATATCTCAGCGACGGCAAGCCGGGTCCGCTCGTCTCGCGCGCGATGGACTACGTCGACGCGCAGCTCGGCCGCATGGTGGCACAGATCAAGCAGGACGGGCTCGAGAACGACACCACGATCATCCTGTCTGCCAAGCACGGCCAGTCGCCGATCGACTCCTCCGCGCTGCGGCGAGTGGATGACGGAGCCATCATCGAGGCGCTCAATACGGCATGGGCGGCTCAGCATCCTTCCGAGACGGAACTCGTGTCGTTCTCGGTCGACGACGATGCGATGCTCCTCTGGCTCTCGGACAGGTCGTCGGCGGCGTTCTCGTTCGCCAAGTCGTACCTGCTACAGCACTCGGCGCCCGCGAACACGGTGAACGACGCCAAGGGCGTCTACTCGACCACCGTGAGCGCGTCCGGCTTTTCCTCCGTCGCCACGGGAGCGCAGGCAGATGCGCTGCTGGGAGCGAAGGCCGGAGACACTCACGCTCCCGACCTGGTCGGAATTGCCCAGCCCGGCGTCGTCTACACGGGCGGAGTGAAAAAGATCGCCGAGCACGGCGGAGCATCCGCCGACGACCGCGACGTGGCTCTTGTCGTCTCGGGTGCGCAGGTGGGGCACTCGCGCACGATCGACGCAGCCGTGCAGACGACCCAGATCGCACCGACGATCCTTCGGCTTCTGAAGATCGACCCGAGGGAGCTGAGCGCCGTCAAGACGCAGGGGACGAAGACCTTGCCCGGTCTCGACGGCTGACATCGCCTCGTGCCGAAACGGATGCCCGCACTGCTTCGGTTGTGCGGGCATCCGCATGATTACTACCGCGCCTGGTCGATATACAACATCGTTGTATAGTTCTTCTGACCCCCGAGGAGACCTATGAAACTGACCCGGCACAACCACGCCTGCGTGACGATCGAGCACGACGGCACGACGATCGTCATCGATCCGGGCACGCTGACGCCTAACGCCGCCGAGCTGCTGCACCAGGCCGACGGCGTGCTCGTGACGCACGACCACTTCGACCATTTCGACCGCGACGCCATACGCGCGGCGCTCGCACAGCGACCGGAGCTGCGCATCTACGGCACGCAAGCCGTCGTCGATGCGCTCACCGACACGGACGCCGCAAGCGACGGGCAGGCGACGGCGATCACCGACACGGATGCCGCAAGTGACGGGCAGGCGACGGCGATCACCGAAGACACCGAATTCACGGTCGGACCGATCTCAGTGAGCGCCTTCGCCGGCCTGCACGGCGTGATCCACCCGGAGATACGGGTGCACGAGAACGTCACGTTCCTCGTGGGCGGCGCGGTTCTGCACCCCGGCGACTCCTATTCCGCGCCCGGCGTGCCGGTCGACACTCTCCTGCTCCCGACATCCGGGCCGTGGACGGTGATGGCGCAGGCCATCGACTTCGTGCGCGAGGTGGGGCCACGGCAGTCGATCCCGATCCACGACGCCATGCTCAGCGACGTGGGTAAGAAGGGCGCCGACCGCATGCTCGGTGAAGGTAGCCTGACCGCCGTTCCGATGCTTCCGCTGCAACCGGGCGAATCCGTCGAACTGTGACACCGTCGCGGCGCGCCGCATCGCGGGCATCCGATCCCGGCTCCCGGCATGAGGAGATGCCCGAAACGGATGCCCGCGAGCTCGCCGAGAACCTCCGCGTGGCCATCAGCCGTCTCGTCCGATCGGTGCGCGCGCAGGCTGCCGGCGCGCCTCGAGCGCATACGGAGGCGCTCGCGCAGCTCGATGCCGAGGGCGCCCAGACGATCGCTCAGCTCGCCGCCCGTCGCGGCGTGCGGCACCAGGGCATGAGCCGCACTGTCGCCGAGTTGGAACGGAACGGCTTCGTGTCGCGAGCGCTCAACCCGGCCGACCGCCGCGGATTCGTCATCTCGCTCACCGAGCCCGGCCGTGCCGCCCTTGAGCGGGGAAGGGACGTTCGGCGCGATGTGCTCGCCCGCGCGATCACTGAACGCCTCGACCAGGGCGAGCAGGAACTGCTGCGCCGCGTTCCCGAGTTGCTGCAGAAGCTCGCGTCATAAGCGCGATCCATCAGGCTTGAGCAAATCCTGAGGATTTCTAGGGTTCGCACCGGCGACGAGGTTGGCAGTATGAGTCGAGTCGCGGTTATTGCGGCGAGCCCTCAACCCGAGAGCGGGCGAGCGCGACCCGAACGCGTCTCGCCCAAACGAACCTTGCGGTTCGTACGACGCAGTACAGGCGCCGGATCCTGGGTCCCCCGGTGCAACCCCCTTGCACTGCTCGGCAGGACAGGGTCCGGCGCCCGCGCCGGTTCAGGGCGGCTGCGACCCGACGCCCGACCCTCAGCCGGCCAGCGCGGCGGAGTCGGTGTCGGTCACCGCCGTAGCGATGGCCCGCTCGCCTTGCACGAATGCCGCATCGATGCCGTGCGAGGTAAGGCTCGCCTCCACGACGGTCTCCATGCGCAATTCGCCGAATGCCGGGAACGACACCGTCAGGAATCGAGGCGGGGCGGCGTAGACGTACTCGTGAAGCCGGGCCGATGCATGGAGCAGCAGCATTCCCGGGAGGTGGTCGACCGGGTGGTCGAAGAAGAACGGGTCGGCCTCGTTGAGCGACAGACGGGCACGCACATGATGGGCATCCTGTTCCAGCACGTCGAGCAGGCTGGTGGACGACTCACGGATGTCGTCGCCGAGCCGCTCGGCATGCCGGCGGATCGCTGCATACTCACTGTCGTTGAGCACTCGGGCACCGACGTGTCCCGTTGCGACTCCAGGCAGCCGGTAGTCGACCTCGAGGAGGTGCGGAAGGTCTTTGCGGTAACGCACGTCGGTGAACGTCACCTCGAGCTTTCCCTCGAGAGCTCCGAATCGCGGAAAGTGCAATTCCTCGGCCTCCACCCGAATGGTCATCGTCGAGACCACGAACTGCACGGACTGTCCCATGCCGAGCCCGGCGACGCAGATCGCCAGTCCCGCCTGCCTGAAGGCCTCCGCGAGCAGCGTCACGGGCACACGTGAGGGCGCGGGATGGCACAACCAATGGCTGCGCGGAATCTCGATGTCTGCAGACCAGGACTGCTCAGAAACCTGCTCGATGGCCCACACGAGCGTCTCCGAACGGGTGGAACGGTGAGCGGCACTGCTGTCGATGAGAGGCAACTGTACGCACCCTTAACTTGTCGATATCGCGCCGACTGCAGCGTGTCGACCATGACACGAACCGCGGGGCCGGCTCCGACCGCATTCGGGTACGGCCGCGCGAAGGTGATTCAACCCTAGTCACGCGCCCGGCGGTCCGGCGACCTCAATCACCCCTGCTGCTACCCCCCGATCAGGGCCCCGGGTACCCCCCGATCGGGCTCCATGGATGCTCGGTCAGGGCTCCATCGGCAGGGTCGGCAACGGTGTCGACCCGGCCCGCGTCGGCAGCCGCACCGTGAACGTCGAGCCTCGGCCCGGCTCGCTCTCGACGAGGATGGTCCCGCCGTGCGCATCCACGATCGTCTTCACGATGGTCAGCCCGATGCCGACGCCCTGGATAGCCTCCTCGCGTACATCCCGGGTTCTGAAGAACCTGTCGAACAGTCGGGCCTGATCCGTCTTGCTGATGCCGCGGCCGTCATCCGCGACCGCGATCGAGACGGTGTCGTCGGCGCGTTCGAGCGTCACCGTGATCGTTCCACCCTCTGGCGTGTACTTCGCGGCATTCGAAATCAGGTTGTCGACGACCTGCTTGATCCTGGCACCGTCGAGGTGCGCGAGCACGGTCGACGGCGGCATCTCGATCCGCAGCGTCTGCCTCGCCGCGTCGACCGTGGGCTTGATCGTTGCGACGGACTGCGTCAGCAGCGCCGAGAGGTCGATCGGCTCGATGCGAAGCGCCAGCTCGTTCGTGCTCGTGCTCAGCAGGTCGCGGATGAGCGTGAGCATTTGCGTCGCACTTCGCTGGATGTTCCTGAACTCCTTCGCGAAGCCGAGCGAGTCGACGTCGTAGCCGTCGTCGATCAGGTCCATGTAGCCGACGATCGAGGTCAGCGGCGTTCGCAGTTCGTGCGAGACGGTGGCCAGGTACTCCTCCCGGATCTCGATCGCGTTGGCCAGGTCGGTCACGTCGTAAGTGACGACGGCCGAACCGAGCCGTTCACCGTTCGAGCGCGTGATCGAGTGCGCCTCGGTGACGATGGCCCGCTGCTCCCCCCGCGGATCGCCCACCCAGTAGATGAGCCCGCGCTGATCGCCCTCGAGCGTCTCCGAGATGATGTTCTTGTCTTGCTTCACGCGCGTGCGTCGATCGGATGCGTACACGTGCTCGCTCCGGCCCGTCGCCGGGTCGAATCCCGTCAGCCCCAGCAGCCGTTCGACCATGCGGTTGTGCAGAACCGGATGGTTCTCCGTGTCGTAGAAGAGAACTCCCACGTTGACGGCATCCGCGATCGACCGCACGACCACGCTCAGGTCGCCCATCTCGTCCACGAGCTTCTTCAGCTTCGCCGAGGTCTCTTGCAGCTCCTGTTCGTTGCGCTCCTGGCGCTCACGCATCCACAACTCGAAGGCGGCACGGCCGACCTGGGTGGCGATCCACGACACGATGAACCGTTCGAGCGAAGTGCGCGCCGGCTGCGCCGCATCGTCGGCAAGGAGCAGCGCACCCGTTCCGCAGTTCTCGAACTCGATGGGTACGAGCATCACGCGCCGAGTGCGCCGGTCGAAGAGGTCGCGAACGAGGTCGGAATCCTCCTCGCTCACCAGATCGATGACGGGCTTCTCGCGCGGCCAACCCGGCGCCGGCGCCGAAGCCGCCGACTCGGTCGCACGGCGTGCGGCGAAAGCGGCCACCCGCTCGAACAGATCGGGCGAGTCTCCGCCAGGCGACCTCCACAGAAGCGGGGTCGCCGAGCCGTCTCGGTCGTCCGGGTCCGCCGGGATCACGACGGCCGCCGCATGCACGTTGAGAACGCGGCGCGCCCCAGCGGTCACCCGCTCCGCGAGCTCGGCGATCGATTCGGCGGTGTGAACCTCCCACATGAGCCCGATGGTCTCGCTGCGAAGGCGGTCGGCATCCAGCGTTCGCGCGCGTTTGCGCGCCGATCGCTCGTTCAGGAGCGCGACTCGCGACGCAAGCTCCTGCGGAACACGCTCCAGGAGCAGGAAGTCCCGGTCGACCGCCGAGACGATCAGCTCACGGTCGATGCGGTCGAGCGACTCGGCCACCGACAGCACGGGACCCCGGATGCCCGCGGCGGTGCCGACCTCGACGCCCGCGACCTCCGCGCCCAGGTGCCCGTCTGCGAGCGCCGCGCGCACGGCATCCGCGCACGCACCGCAGTCAGCGACGATCGTCACGGCGCCGGCCGCGACGGCGTTCTGACGCTCTCGCAAAGACGTGCGCTGGGTCGAACCTTCGCGCACCGATGTCTCGGACATCACGCCCCTCTCCGGGCGCCGCCCATGCGGCCACCCCAAGCGTTCCGACGCTTCGCGAGCGCGACGGCAGCCGACGTCGATTGCCCCCGAGACGCAGCGTCACCTCAAGTGTGACACGTACGTGCGCACTCTCCTGAGCCTCTCTTGAGCAGGCCATGCGGTCAATCGGTGGATCGGTGCGGCAGACTGACGATGTTCCCGCTCGAGAACGACCGATTGCAGGCTTGCTCAACCCGAATGGGCAAGCCGAAAACGATCGATTATGGAGGCGCCTTCAACCCGAATGAAGGCGCCTCCTCTCCCCCGGTCAGCGACGTGCCTCAACCCGAATACGGCCCGAAGACCAATGGGCGCGTCGTAACGACAACAGTGTGGAGGACTACAGGCTATCGGCCCGAGGCTGCAATCCACCAGACGGCGCCGCATCTCGCGTGTTTCGAACCCGAATCGAGACAGGTTCTAGTCGCGACGCGCTGCCGCCAGGCGATAGCCGACTCCCCGTACCGTCTCGATGAGGTAGGGAGAAGCGGGGTTGTCGGAGAGCTTCTTGCGCAGGTTCCCGATGTGCACCTCCACGCCGCGACGATCCGCGTCGCCGACGTAGGGGTTCATCACGTAGCCCTCGCCGCGCAGCAGACGAGCCAGCTCGTCCTTGCTGCGCACGTTGCGGCCCGAAGTCAACAGTGCCTGCAACAGATCGAACTCGCTTCGGGTGAGATCGAGTTCGGCACCTTCCCGCATCACAATGCGCGTGTCCGGATCGAGCACCACGCCGTTGTGCTCCAGGACCGTGCCCGACGCCGGTGCCGAGGCATCCGTCGTGGCTTCCGCGGCGGAATGCACGGGCGCTTGCACGCCGGCGGATGCCCGCCCGTTCGGCGGCTCGACCGCTCGCGGTCTGCGTAGCATCGCTTCGGCACGGGCGCGGAGTTCTCGTGGGCGGAACGGCTTGAGCACATAGTCGTCGGCACCCACCCCGAGCCCCTGGAGCGCATCGATCTCCTCATCGCGCGCGGTGACCATCATGATGTACGCGTTGCTGATCGCCCTGATACGTTTGGCCGTCTCGAAGCCGTCGATCCCCGGCATCGCGATGTCCACCGTCACGAGAACCGGCTGGCGCTCGGCCACGCTGGCGACGCCGTCCACCCCGTTCGAGACGGCGATCACCTCGAGCCCCATCTGTTCCAGCACGGTGCCGATCAGTTCGCGGATGACGGCGTCGTCTTCGATGACGACGGCGCACTCCCCCTGGACCGCTCCCATGGGCATTCCCCCTCGACCGCTCCCATGCTCGGAAGCGTAGCAACCGCTCGGCATCGACCCGTGTGACGAGCCTTCATCATCAATACGCGCTGAACCGACCGTTCCACGCCTATTCTGGTATCTCGATGACACAGGCGCGGGGGGCGGCACGGCGGGAGGAGATCGTACTCGCCGCTGCCGAGGAGTTCGATGAACTCGGATACGCCGCCTCGTCGCTGTCGAGCATCGCGGCCCGGTTGGATCGGACCAAGGGTGCGATGAGCTACCACTTCTCGGCCAAGGAGCAGCTCGCACGCGAGCTCGTGGTGCGCCACAACGGTCAGTGGGGCGAGGTGCTGGACCGCATCAGAGCCGATGGCCTCATCGGGCTCGAGGCGATGGTGCTGCTGTCGTTCATCGTCGCCGCCCGGTTCCGCGACGACGTCCTGGTGCGTGCGGCTGTTCGTCTGCAACACGACGCCGGCCTGCGCGATGTCGACCTTCCGACCCCGTTCGTGGGCTGGACGAAGATCACCCTCGATCTTCTGACGGAAGCCGGTGCATCCGTCACCCTTCCATCGGGCCTCGACCTGCCGGGCGCCGCGGAAGTGCTCGTCGAAGCCTTCACCGGGCTCCAGCAGGTGGCGCATCGCCTCACCGGTGCCAGAGACATCCACGCCCGCGTGGAGCGGTACTGGCTGCTCGTCCTGCCCGGCCTGGGCGTCGCGGACCCGAAGCAGCTCGTCACCCGGTTGCGCGCCGAATCACAGCGCTACTGAGGCGCAGGTGCGCTGAGCCCGTCGACGTATGGGCCTCGCGGCAGCGTGCCGTTGCTACCCCTCACGTTGGGGGCTTTGAATCCTTCAGACGCGCGTCTAGATTGGGGAATCTCAGCCCGAGGAGAAGGAACCGATCGCATGGCCAGCCAGCCGATGCCGCATGAGCGGCCCACGCCCGCGACGCGTTCGCGGGTTTCCGGAACCGACCGGCCGGCCGGGACGCGGTGAGCTGGGACATCCGCCGGAGTGCAGTCGTCATCGAAGACGACGATGAGATCCGGAACCTCGTCTCAGCGGTGCTCGAACGCGCCGACCTGTATGTCGTCGCGGCGGCCAACGGGCTCGACGGGCTCGACGCCGTGCGCGCGACGCATCCGGTGGTCGTGACCGTGGACCTGCGGATGCCCGGCATCGGCGGAGTCGAGACCATCCGTCGCATCCGGGCGATCAGCGACGCACTCATCGTGGTGCTGACCGCGGTCACCGCGCGGCACGAGGAAGATGCGAGCCTGCACGCCGGTGCGGATGTCTATATGGTCAAGCCGTTCCGCCCGCGCGACTTGCAGCGACGCATCGACGAGCACCTGCGCGCCACGTCCGACGCCTGACGCTCGGTCTGAAGCCCCTCAGGCCGGCAGCGGCCGCACGAGCTCCTCGAGCGAGTCGAACCTGCCGTCCTCCGCGAGCTGGGCGAACAGGAACACCTCCTGGCGAAGCATCCCACCGTCGCGCTGAGTCACGAGGATCACGTGCCGCTCCGCATACGCCGATCCCTGCGACACCTCGTCGAGCACGGTGATCTCGATGTGGTCGACGTGGGGACGCAGCCGCGTCATCTGATCGGCGAAGGCCGCGCGATCGATCCACTCGCCGTTCGTGCTCTGACGGTACGAGTCGGTGAAATGGCGAGCGAGGACGTCCTCGACGGAGACTGCCTGTTCGGCGAGCAGTTCTTTCAGCGCTGCAGCGATCGATGCCATGCCTGTCCTTCGTGATCGATTGGGGGCAGTAGAGATCACCGTATCGCGCCTCAAGGCCCTTCGATCAGCAAGGTTGTCGCTGGATCGCCGCAGAAACGAGGCCCATCGGTTCAGCTGCGCGGTGCGAGCGGCCGCTCGATCGGCATGACGGGCCAGTCACGCTCGGCCGCCACCTCGAGCATGACCGGGTCGGACCCTACGACGACGGGATTGCCCACGCGTTCCAGCAGGGACAGGTCGCTGGAGTGATCTCCATAGCCCCAGCTCGACGTCGCTTCATCGGCGGATGCGAGGTACTCCTCGACCACGCGGCTCTTGTCGTC